>Ga0187856_1002098_pt1 | contig 15005 bp, 9 predicted proteins | sample June2016WEW_8_40_FD_132443 | JGI IMG/M metagenome (GOLD analysis project Ga0187856, IMG submission 132443) | Peatland microbial communities from SPRUCE experiment site at the Marcell Experimental Forest, Minnesota, USA - June2016WEW_8_40 | ecosystem: Environmental > Terrestrial > Soil > Wetlands...
AACTTTGCCGCCATCCCCTGCCTCAACGACAGCGAGGCCGGCATGCTGATGATCTGGCAGCTCGCCATGCGCGAGCTCAAGGGCTGGGTGTGATCGCCCAACCGGTCATCCCGGCCGAGCCGCGATAGCGGCGAGAGCCGGACACCCCCTCTCTTCCCTCCGCCGCAAGCCGGGGGGAAGGGGGATCGCAGAACTGGCGCTGAAGTTGCAGCCGCGCGCCGGCGCGATCCCGATCAACCTGTCGTTAACCATATCCGTTTTAACTCCGTTAACCATCGGCCCGCCGCTCGGCGGCCGGTGCCGGTCGTCGCGTGGGCCGTTCGCCGCATCGTGAGCTGCGGCGCCGGCGCAGCAGCCCCTCCCTATTCTTCCCCGCTGGCGGGGGAGGGTAGGGACGGGCTGGTTCGGTTTGGCAGCTCCCGAGGTGAGGCGGACGGCAGCGGCGGTGCGCTCGTTCGGGATGAGGAGGTCGCAGGTGCCGCGCCGTCGCCGACCGCTCAGCGTCACCGGCTTGGCCGTCCCCGCGGCGGTCGCGGCCGTCGCGGCCGTCGCGCTTAGCTCGATGGCGAGCGTCGCGCAGACGCCGCTCCCGGACCTCAGCGTCGATCTGCTGCAGCCGTCGCTGGACGGCAACCCCGCGAGCCCGCCACGCTTCCGTCGTCCGCGGGACACGGCGGCGTCTGCGCGGGATCAAGCACCCGCCGCCGGAAGATTCACCGCGCCCTCCCGCATCGGCGCGACGCCGGTTTACGGCAGTCCGTCGGGTTTTGGCGCGGGAGACACGGGCTTTGATTCCACCAACGCGCGACGGCGCAAGACGCTCGCCCAGGCGCCTGCTCCGGCCGTCGGTGCGCCGCAGCCGGAGACGACATTCGAGCCAGTGCCGACGCTCACGCCCGAGCCGCCGCCGAAAGCTGCCGCGCCGACGCCACCGCCGCCGCCGGAAATCCATCCGCTGAAGGCCGCAAGCCGGCCCGGCGCGGTGCTGCCGCCGCCGCCCGATCCGCTGCCGGTGAGCAATCCGCCGCCCGAGGTGCATCCCCTGACGGCCGCAAACCGGCCCGGCGCCATCGTGCCGATCCCGCCGCTGCTCGACTTCGAACCGTCTGCGAGCACGCCGCCGCCGGGCCTGCCGCCGCCCAATACCTTGCCGCTGGGAACCCCGCCGCAGCGGCCGCTGCCGATCGCCGAGGGTGATGCTTACTCGCCAATCGGCATTCGCGGGGGCTCGTTTCTGTTCTTTCCCGCGGTCGAATTGTCGACCGCCTACGACAGCAATCCGCAACACGTGCCCGGCGGTGCCGGCTCCGCATACTTCGTCGTGGCGCCGGAATTGCAGGTGCGCTCCGATTGGTCGCGCCACGCGCTCACCGCCGACATCAGCGGCTCATATACCGAGTACGGCAACGACAGCTTCACGCCCTCGCTCAATCGCCCTTATCTCAACTCGAAAATCGATGGCCGCATCGACGCCACGCGCGACACGCAGATCATTCTCGAAAACCGCTTCATTGTCTCCACCGATAATCCCGGCAGTCCAAACATTACAGCCGGCCTCGCCAGGCTGCCGATCGATACGACAGTCGGCGGCACGCTCGGCGCGGTGCAGCAATTCAACCGCCTCAGTGTTTCGCTGAAAGGCACCCTCGACCGCTCCATGTACGAGGAATCCACTTTGACCGACGGCGAGACCGCCAGCAACGCGGACCGCAACTTCGACCAATATGCCGGCATCCTGCGCGTCGGCTACGAGCTCAATCCCGGTCTCAAGCCGTTCGTGGAAGTGAGCGAGGATGAGCGCATCCACGACGAACAGTTCGATCGCAGCGGGCTGCAGCGCGACTCCACCGGCACCAGCGCGAAAGTCGGAGGCGATATCGATCTGTTCGGCTCGCTCACCGGCGAGGTCGCGGTCGGATATCTCGAGCGCGCCTACAAGGACCCGACGCTGCCGGATATCAGGGGCACGATCGCCGACGGCTCGCTGATCTGGCAGGCGAGCGCGCTGACCACGGCCAAGCTCACCGCGGCCTCATCGGTGAACGAGTCGATCCTGCCGGGCGTTTCCGGCGCCTTCAGCCGCGATTTCAATCTTCAGGTCGATCATGCGCTGCGGCGCTGGCTCATCGCCACGCTCAAGGCGGGCTACGGACGAGACGACTATGTCGGCTCACCGCGCCAGGACAATCGCTATTTCGCATCCGCCGGCCTCACCTACGTCATGACGCGCAACGTGCTGCTTAGGGGTGAACTGCGGGAAGATTGGCTGACGTCCTCGGTGACGGGCGTCGCCTACGACGCGATCTCGTTCCTCGTCGGCCTGCGCTTGCAGCGGTAGCGCTTTTTCCGCTCGTATCGAACCGCGCTCTCGCTCGTCATGCGCGGGACGGGCACCCCGCGACGCAAAGCGTCGCGGGGACCCCGTTGACCCGCGCATCCATGCTGTCCCGCGGCGATTGAGAGCGTGGCGGTAAGTGCGTGGAGACGCCGGCTCAGCATGGTTTGCCGGGTCAAGCCCGGCAATGACGCGTTGGAGAGCGCGTTTCAACCGGACCGAAATGCACGCGCCCGCAAGCGCTAAGGCGCTTCGCCGCCGTTCAGCTCGGCGAGGATTTTTCTGATCTCGGCGCGGAAGCCCGGCGCGATGTCGCTGCGCGCCAGCGCGTAGGACACGTTGGCGGCGAGAAAGCCGATCTTCGAGCCGCAATCGAAGCTGCGGCCTTCGAACTGCAAGCCGTAGAAAGCTTGCGTCCGCGAAAGCTGGATCATGGCGTCGGTGAGCTGAATCTCGCCGCCGGCGCCGCGCTCCTGGGTTTGCAAAATATCGAGGATTTCCGGCTGCAGGATATAGCGGCCGGTGAGGATGAGGTTCGAGGGCGCCCGATCGATCGCCGGTTTCTCCACCATGCTGGTGATCGCGAACGTCTTGCCCTTATGTTCGCCGACGCCGACGACGCCATATTGATCGACGCGCTCGCGCGGCACCTCCTCGACGGCGACGACATTGGCCTCGTCTTTCAGCTCGCGCGCGGCATCCATCATCTGCGCCAGACAGCCGCGCGTGTGCTGGACGAGGACATCCGGCAACAGCAGCGCGAACGGCTCGCGGCCGATCAGCTCGCGCGCGCACCATACCGCGTGACCAAGCCCGAGCGGCTCCTGCTGCCTCGTAAAGCTGGTCGAACCGGGGATCGGCAGGTCATGACGCAAGAACTCCAGCGCCTTGTGCTTCTGCCGCTCGAGCAGCGTCATCTCCAGCTCGAACTGGCGGTCGAAATGATCTTCGATGACGCCCTTGTTGCGGCCGGTGACGAAGATGAAATGCTCGATTCCCGCCTCGCGGGCCTCGTCCACGACGTGCTGGATGAGCGGCCGGTCGACGACCGGCAGCATCTCCTTGGGCATCGCCTTGGTCGCCGGCAGAAAGCGGGTGCCGAGCCCGGCGACGGGAAACACGGCTTTGCGGACGGGTTTTTTCATGGGGCGCCGTGGAGCGACGAGGATGGCGAAGGCGGCAAGCGATACGCTTCAGTGCCGAAATGCCGGTCCGGAGTCTCGTCCAAGGTCTTATCCAATTTTCTTATCCAATTTCTTGCCTGATTGCTGGTCCAAGGGGAACGAAGCATGAAATCGGAGCAGAATCCACCCTCGACATGTATCGCTAGCCGCATCGCGTTGCTGCAATATGAATACGCGTGGGATGGCATCCGGATATTCTCGGCCGCCGGCAAAGCGAACCGGGTGTTAATGGTTCGATCCACATAGCAGAGGCGCGCGTTGGTGCGACCATAAACCGAGATTGCCCGCCATGGTACTCTCCAAGCCGATCCTGCGCCGCGCCGCGGCGTCGCTGCTCGCCGCCAGTCTTGCCCATCCCGCGCGCGCGCAGGACAATCCTGCCGATTGGCTGACGCGGTTGTTTCAACCGCCGGCGGCCGCCTCGGTTCCAACGCCGGGCGATGGCACGCGCGAGTGGAGCGGGCAGTCCGGCGCGTCGGGCGATCCGCTGATGACGGCCGACGCCATCCGCGCCGCCGCCGCCGCTTTCGGCGATTGCATCGAGGGATTGTGGCCCGCGGCGGCCCGGCGCGGCGTCACCCGCGCGAATTTCGAGCGCCATACCGCGGGTTTGACGCCGGACCTGCGCATCATGGATCTGCTCGATGCGCAGCCGGAATTCACCAAGTCGACGTGGAATTATCTCGACACCCTGGTGAGCGACGAACGCATCGCGCGCGGGCGCGAGCTTTTGGCGCAATATGCGCCGATATTCGCTGCGGTCGAGCGGGCCTACGGTGTCGATCGCACCGTCATTGCGGCGATCTGGGGCGTCGAATCGAATTACGGCACGATGGGCGGCGATCGTTCGGTCGTGCGCTCGACGGCGACGCTCGCCTGCGTCGGCCGCCGCCGCGATTATTTCCGTGAGGAGTTCTTGTCCGCGCTGGAAATCCTGCAGCGCGACGATATCGCGCCCGACCGCCTGAAGGGCTCGTGGGCCGGCGCCTTCGGTCCGACGCAATTCATGCCGACCTCGTTCAAGCGCTACGCCGTCGATTTCGACGGCGACGGCCGGCGCGACGTCGTCGATTCGATCCCCGACGTGATCGCCTCCACGGCCAACAATCTGAAGATGGACGGCTGGGTGAGCGGGCAGACCTGGGGCTACGAAGTCGTCGTGCCGCAGAATTTCGATTACCTCCTCGCCGGCAGTTCCCGGCAGATGACCGTGCGCCAATGGCAAAGTTTGGGCATCAGCCGCGCCGGCGAAAAGCCGTTCCCGCGCCTTTCCGACCGCGCCACGCTGCTCGTGCCGGCGGGAGCGCGCGGCCCCGCCTTCCTGATGCTGCAGAATTTCCGCGTCATCATGAAATACAATCCCGCTGAAGCTTATGCGCTCGTCATCGGGCATCTGGCCGACCGGCTGCGCGGCGGCGGTCCGCTGGTGCAGGCCTGGCCGCGCGATGAGCGCGTGCTGACGATCGAGGAGCGCTATGAACTGCAAGGGCTGTTGGCGCGGCGCGGGTTCGATAGCGGCGCCCCCGACGGCCGCATCGGCCCGCAAACCCGCCTCGCCATCCGCAGTTTCCAAGCCTCGATTGGGCAGATCCCCGACGGCTTCGCCTCCACCGCGGTGCTCGACCGGCTGCGCCAGCCGTAAACGACGCTCGGGATGGAACCATCCTCACGTTGACATTCTTTGGTTGCAGCCGATTGCGCTGAGGCGCCCCGGCTACTTTTTAATATTGCCGCTGGCGTCGAACTGCTTGATGTACGCCCATAGATCGTTGATCTGCTGTTCGTCCTTGATGCCGGCGAACGGCATTTTGGTGCCGGGGATCTTGGCCTTGGGATCCTTGATGTATTCCTTGAAGACCGCCTCGTTCCAGACAATGCCCGAATTCTTGTTGGCGTCGGAATAGGCGAAATTCGCGACGGTGCCGGCCTTGCGACCGTCGAGACCATTGAGTTCGGGGCCGATTTTGTTTTGTGCGCCGGGGCCGATGGAGTGGCAGATCTGGCACTGCTTGAATACATTGGCGCCCTTTTCGATATCCTGCGCTACACCGGCCGTCGTCGACGCGGCGATCAATGCGGCGGCCGCGATCAGTTTTTTCATCATCATGTCTGCCTTCTCCTTTGCCACGGGTTGAAGCATCCGGTCACATCGGACCGCGCAAATTCCGCCGCACATTCGCGCGCCGAAACGGCGATTGGTGATTAAAATCTCATTATGTTGAGCATGCGGCTCTGCCGGTCAATCGTCAGGATGCTACGAGTGTGCTCATTTCGACGGCACGCGGTGCGAAGAACTCATATCCTAATCAAGTACGGCATTGAGCGTCGCCGTGTCGGGTTCGCACAGCAAGCCGCTCATTGCTGCTGCTGCCGGCGTCGCTGCCAGTGTCGCTATTCGCCGATACCGAACTGCTTAAGCGCCTGGTTGAACTGTTCCAGCTTGCCGGGGTCATTGGCCAGGGCTTGGCGAGCATCACTGACGGCTGCTGTCGCTTTGTCCTTTTCGCCAAGCGTCATATAGGACCGCGCCAGCATCAGCCAGCCTGCGGGATCCGATCCTGACTTCTTCAGGCGCTCGGCAAGCCGCTCGACCATGTTTTCGATCGTCGCGCCCTGCTCGTGGCCGGGCGGCGCGCTGCCCGGCGCCGTCTGCGCAGCGCCGGGACCGGGCGCGGGCGCGGGCGCAGGAGCCGCGGCGTTACCGGCTTCGAGTTCCTTGAGCGCCGCGTCGAGCCGTTGCAACTTGCCGGGGTCGCCTGCAAGCGCCTGCCGGGCGTCGGCGGCTGCGGCGCGCGCCTTCTCGGGTTCACCGAGGACATTATAAGAGCGCACCAGCCGCACCCAGCCGTCGACATCGGACCCGTCCTGCTTGAGCCGCGCGGCCAGGCGGTCGACCATGCCTCGAATCGTCGCATCTTGTTGTTGGGGCGGCTGGTCGGCGGCGGCCTCCATCTGCGCGGCGCTGGGACCGGGCGGCGTCGTCGTCGTCGGCGGCGGCGGCGGCGGGACGGGCGTGGACGCGCTCTCGACCCGGCCAAGCGCATTGCGCACATCGCTGGCCTGCCACCGGCTTGCAGGCGCCGGCGGGGCCTCGACACGCGCAAGCGCATTGCGCACATCGCCCACCCAAGGCGCGCCCGCTGGCGCCTGCGCGATGAGGTCGCGCCAAATCTGGGCGGCTTTCTCGCGCTGGCCATCCTGCTCGGCGGCCAGTCCCAGGTAGAAGCGGGCGCTGACAAGCGTCGCGTCGAGCGTCGCCGCCCGAACGAAGGCAGCCTTGGCATCGGCGGTCACCACGCCGTCCGCCTCCGCGGTCAGTGCCTCGCCAAGATCGGCTTGACGTTCGGCGCTCTCGCCGAGAAGCTGCAAGGCGTTGCGCCAGGCGGTCGCCGAGTCGGAGTAACGGCCGAGACGCATATAGACCGGGGCCAGAATCTCCCAGCCGCGGCCATCCTCGGGATTGCGCTTGAGACGTTCCTCGGCTTGGGCAACCAAGCTTTCGACCGACTGCTGAGCGGACGCGACGTTGCGCTCGGGCGACAGCGGCGCGGACGCCAGTTCCGGCGATCCAAGCCGAAAGTAAAGGCCTCCGGCGACGATGGGCAGCACCAGCAGCGACGCAACGGCGGCGGCACGTCGCCGCCCTGCCGCCGAAACTGGATCGGAGGCCGCTGGCGCGGCTTGGGCGGCATCGGCCGCGACAAGCAGGCGCCGGGAGATTTCCACACGCGCCGCCTGCGCCTCGGTCTTGCCGATGAGGCCTGCCGTCAGGTCGCGTTCGACCTCGTCAAGCTGATCGCGATAGACCGCAACATCGCTGCCTGAGCGCGCAGCGCCGGCATGGCGGACGAGCGGCCAGATCGCGGCAAATATCGCTGCCGCCGTCATCAACGCGAAGATCAACCATAGGGTCATTGAACGCTCGACTGACCAAAACGACCGTTAGGGTGCTGTTGCACGTTCCACTCGTATCGAGCCACGTTTTCACTCGTCATGCGCGGGCTTGACCCGCGCATCCATTCTGACGCCCCGCGATTGAGAACTCCTGGTAGCGCGTGCATGCGCCATCGCAGTATGGATTGCCGGGTCAAGCCCGGCAATGACGCTTTTTGGGGGGTGCGATTCAACTCCACCGTAATCCGCCATATAATTTGTGGCGCTGTCATAGCCCATTCCGTCGGCGACGGGGAGCTATGCAGCGCCACGATCTCGGATTTTTTGGGCTTCCGCCAAGGCGGCGGCCGGACCTGCTATTTCTATTTCCCCGGCAATTTGTGGCCGTTGGCGGCGAAGGCTTTGCCGAAAGCGTTTCTTTCTCCGCCACCCGCCGGATTCACGTGGCATTTCCCGCACGGGAAACCGGTCTGCGCCGCATAAGCTGGCAGCGCCTGCGCCGGACCCGGAGCGAGAAGGGTGATTGTGCCGCCGACTAATATTGCGGCGCCGACACCGACTGCCATGAGAATGGCGGTGCCCGACAGAATGGAGGTGCTCGGAACTTTCGCGCGAACCATGGGGTTCTCCTTGTTGTTCACGTTATCAAGCAGCGATTCCAGACTCTATCGAAATCGGTCCGGCGCGCAAGTACAAACTGTATATGATTATGATACTTGGCTGCAAGTCTTTGACATAAATCAACTACGAGATGTCACTCAGTTGCAACACTTCCACAGAAATCGTGCGCAACAAGGCAATTCATTCTCTTGGTTCCCTTGACTGCAGAAGTGAGTCGACGATTGAATAAGCCCAATCGGGGGGTCGTCATGGGTCTGTTGCCGGGCGTCTTGGGCGCCGAAGGTTTATTCCGCGGTACGCGCTTCTTGCTTCAAAGAAGCAGATTCTGTGATCGCAAAAAGTTAGGTCCACCGTTGGCTATGCTTGCGGTGGGCTTTTTCGTTTTGGGGGTGCTGTCGGGGTTCAGTGCGTCGGCGAGAGCCGATGATGCGCAAGGCCGCGGCGATCCCATCGCGGAGCTGCGCAACTACGTTCAATCAGTTGCCACCGCGCAGCCGCAGACCATCAAAGTTGCCGAGGCCGGCAACTTGATGGAATGGCTGCAGCAGGGCGCGCCGCCGCCTGAAGGCGCGCAGGCGCCGAAGCCCGCACCGGCCGTCGCAGGCAAAAAGCGCCAAGCGCCGGAAGTAGCAGCGACGACTGTGGGATCAAAAGTCTGTTTCGGCTGCCACGCCAGCGTGGACGAGCCGTTCTACTACACGCTCATGGGCCGGCTCGCCAAGCAGGGCAAGCTGGAATGCGAAAGCTGCCACGGCCCGGGCTCGGCGCATGTCAAAGCCGGCGGCGGACGCGGCGTCGGCGGCATCATTTCGTTCCGCAAAGATGATCTCAGCCGGACGGCGGAAGAGAACAACGCCATCTGTCTCGGCTGCCACGATAAGGGTGAAAGAGTCTATTGGCCCGGCAGCGTGCACGAAGAGCGCGGGCTGATGTGCACCAATTGCCACACCATCATGAAGGCGGTGTCGCGCAAGTACCAACTGAAGACCGCATTCCAGCCCGACACCTGCTTCCAGTGCCATAAGGACCGGCGCGCGCAGATGTTCGAATCGTCGCACATGCCGATGCGCGAGGGCAAAGTGGTCTGCTCGGATTGCCATAATCCGCATGGCAGCCCCGACGAGTCGCTGCTGCGGACGAGTTCGGTCAGTTCGGTCAACGACCTTTGCTACAAGTGTCACGCGGAAAAGCGCGGGCCGTTCCTGTTCGAGCACGAGCCGGTGCGCGAGAATTGCCTGAACTGCCACGATCCGCATGGCTCCATGAACCAATTCTCGCTGAAGATGCAGCGGCCGCGGCTCTGCACGGAATGCCACAGCTTGATGCACTCGACCCAAGGAAACCTTTCAGGGGGTACCTCGTTGGCCAATGGGGCTGCTTGCATGAACTGTCATGTCCAGATTCACGGCAGCAATAGTCCGAACGGTGCATTCTTCTTCCGCTGATCTGAGGAGTGGGCTGAATCGAAAGGGCTTGGCGTAAGGCAAAGTAGGATTTCGGTCGGGGGGCCGTGTCAATGAAAGCGCGAATCGGACTAGCAAAAATATGCGTGCTCGGGGCGGTGCTGAGCAGTGCGGCATGGGCTTCGACCGGAGCGCTTGCGCAAGCAGGAGGATCGGCGACCGGCGCCAATGCCTTTGACGACGGATTGCCCACCTCGGCTGTATGGCCGGCCAACACTCCACCGGCCGGCGCCGCTCCAATAGTCGGCAAGGCTGCTCCTGCACCCGCGCCGTCCTGGTGGACCCACGGCGTAATCGAGGCCGGCGGACGCGACTATCTCAATGATCCGCAAAACGGTGGCCAAAAACTCCTGGGTGGTCAGAGCTTAAGCAGTTATTACGAATACAGTGACGAAAGACCGGGGCCGTTTGGGAATTTCGATATCGCCTTCGGAACCAGTGATGGTGTCTACCAGGTCGAGATCGGCGGCGTGAACGTCGGCTACAGAGATCAGACCTACTTTTTGGACTATTCGAAGGCCGGCGAGCAATACTTCAGCTTTATCTGGGACCAGACTCCCCACCTCTACAGCTCCAACGCGCTGTCGCCGTACTGGCTCATTGGGAACATTGAGAACCTCCAAGGGCCCACCCTTTCTACGGTGCTGCCGTGGACGATTGGTATTGACCGCGACACCGCAGCCGCCAGCTATCGTTGGACCCCTGGGAGCGATTGGGATTTCAACCTCGACTATTCGCGCATGACTCGCACCGGCACGCAGCCCACCCAAGTCGGTGAGGGTGCTACGACAACTATCGCAACGCCTACGCAGGTCATGAAGCCGGTGGACGATACGACGCAAAATTACGGCAGCAAGGGCGAATATGTCGGCTCTTCGCCGTGGGGGGGGCGATATGTATTGAGCGTAGGCTATGACGGCTCGCAATATCAAGACCGCTGGTCAAACTTCGTGGTGCAAGGCAATTTACCCAGCGCAGCGGCAAAATATGCCTATGTTTCGACTTGGCCGAGCAATCAGGCCAATGCTTTCAGCTCGACCCTGACGGCCGATTTGCCGTGGCAAAGCCGGTATGCCGGCACGCTCAGCTACACGATGATGACGCAGAACGCGGCATTCCCGCAGATGAGCCCCGTTGCCAACCCCTATGTTCTGGCTGCTCCGAACCTGGATGGCGATATCAACACGCTGTTGTCCAATAACGTGGTGACGACGAAGATCGCGTCCGATCTCACGGCGAAAACCAGCTTTCGCTATTACGATTTTAAAAACAACACGCCGACATTAGGGGCGGATGCAACGGAAAGTGGGACAGGTTCTATCGACAAAAACGCGGCGAGTGCTGCTGTGACTGTGAATAGCCTCTCCATGGCCTACATCAAGACGAACATCGGCGAAGCGTTGAATTGGCGTCCGTCGAAAGAATGGAACCTCGGCGCCGCCTACGGCTTCGAGCGCTACGACTGGACGCGCGCCGATGCCGACGTCACCAACGAGAATTCCGGAAAAGTGTTCGCCGATTGGAAGCCGTGGACTTGGCTCACCTCCCGCGCCAGTACCGAGTTCTCCGTCCGGCGCTATGAGAATTACGATTACTACAACTATGTAGGAAATTTCCAGTGGTCTCTTTTTTCCCCCTATGTTGGTGATTACGCGAACTCCGAACGGCAGTTCTACCTCGACAATCGTCAGCTCTGGAAGGCGAATTATTCTCTCGATGTCGTTGTCTTGCCTAACGTCACGATTACGCCGTGGACCAAATATCAGGACGCAAACTACGGCGTGGATCCACTCAACCAGCAGGGGTTGCAAGACCAAAAGAGCTGGGATTTTGGCGTCGACGGCGTCTACGTGGTGAGCCCCGACCTGTCGTTCATGGCCAGCTACTCGAGGATGTCTATGGCCGAAGTCGAGTATGGCTCGACCCAGGTTAATGGCTCCCTCGCCGGTCCTTACTACTACAACCCCGGGAACCAAACGATTACAAACGAAAGCAACGTCGTGAATACTTTCGTTACGGCGGTCAAATACACGCCGATTCCCGGCAAGCTTGATACCGAACTGCGTTACACCGCCGCGCACGGCGTCGATGACCTGTATTTGCTCGCTACAACGGCTGCAACGGCTGTGCCGTCGACTGGGGGTCAATTCCCCGAAAACAAGACATGGTTCCAGCGTCTGGATGCAACCGCCACTTACAAGTTCGATCCGCAACAAGTCGCTGCGCTGGGCTGGAAGGGCGATATCAAAGCCAAGCTGCACTATACCTGGGAGAGCAATTCGGAGAGCAACTGGGCCAATGATCCATTGGCGTTCAATAATTATACGGCTCCTGCCGGCCTCTGGTTGGGTTGGTATAACCCGAACTACAATGTGCAGATGCTCTCCGCCTCGCTCATAGCCTCCTGGTAGCGGGAAGACGCAAAACCTTGGTCCCTTGCCGCGCCCGATGTGGTCCTCGCCACACGGGCGCGGCGCCGCTTTCCTGGTCAGCGAAACTCCAAGACCGCGCTCGTTGCATCTCCAGCCGATCGCTTCGCTGCTCGCTGACGTGGCCGCCATTGGAAGAGCGTGCCGGCGCGGATAGTGTCGCGCTGTCGGGTGATACAGTTTCCGGCTCATTACCTCGGCGTCGTCACCGGGCTTGACCCCCAGTACTCAGTTTCATAATTCCCTGAGTCAATGGACATCCGCGAGTCAGCAGACCCCCACTCTATCTCTCCCCCTTTCAGGGGGAGAGAAGCGCGAGCGGCGTGCGCGCAGTGTCTTCGTCCAGGCAAAAGCAAGCCGCCCTCTCCTTCCTCCCCCTGAAAGGGGGAGGATTGAGGTGGGGGTCGCGGGCCGCAATCTCGGTGCTATTTTGTGTCTGCGCCCGGCCGCATTATTCTTCAACGATTCCGGTCAGTAGGCGCTAACTTAAGCATCGTTTCCCGGGCGCAGCGCAGCACGGAGCGTAGCGGAGTGGTGCGTTGCAAGAACCGGGACCGTTACAGACACTGAGTTTGGGACGATCCCGGATCAGCGGATGTCGCAGTGTCGCGAACCCGCCCATGTGCCAATAATAAAAAACATGCGCGAAGGTCCCCTGCGATTGTCCAATAAGCTCCTGGCGGCTGCGCTGGTGACGGCGGTCGCCGTGCTGGTGGCGGGGCGATTGGCGGCTTCCGGCGATGTCTTCCTCACCGTCTGGGGCGACCGTGACCTCTGGCGGGCCCTGGCCATCCCCGATTACTGGCCGCTTTACGGGCCGGAAATCAACGGCGGCATGCGCCCACCGGGCGGCGCTTTCTATTGGCTGCTGGCGGCGATCTTGGCCGCCGGTCGCAATGTGATCGCAGTCAATATCGCCGTCGTCTTGCTGTTCGCGGCGTCCATTCTCCTCATCGGGATTTTCTTCGCCCGCAGAGTCTCGTCTTTGGCGGGTGGTTTGGTCGCCGCCGGCCTGGCCGGTTCGGTCATCTTGGGTCAGGAGCTGGGAGTATGGAATCCCGGTTTCATCCTGATCTTCGCCACGGCGGCAACGGTGTCCGGATATGCCTTCCTCGAAAAGGGGCAGGCATTGCCATTGGGCTTGGCCACCGCCGCCCTGGCGATCGGGATGCAGATACACCTTCAGATTACCCAGGTAGCTCTGGGATTGATCCTCGCCACCGTGCTCTATCGCCCGCGTCTGACTTGGCGCCACGCCGTCGCTGTTTTCCTCGGTCTGACTCTTCCCTACTTTCCCAATATCCTGACGAGCAGCGCTCGGCTGCTGCAAATGGCGGGATCGCTGCCGGGTGGCGCCTTCAATAATTATGTCTTCTGGGAGTTTACGCGGCTGTGGCTGAAGGTGGGATTGTTCGCCGATCTGTTCGGCGGTGCCGCCAACGAATTCGCCGACCGTGGCCCGTGGTTCACGGTGCCTCTGCTGACCGGCGATCTGTTGGTGCTGCTCCTGGCAGCGGGGGCAGTTATCGCCACGGTATGTTGGCCACGCAAGGCCTTCGATGGTGCGCCGATCGGTTTGTTTGCGCTGATACTCCTGGTCACCGCCGTGACCGCCTTGGTTTCCGATCTTGAGAGCCGTCACATGGTGGCGGCAACCCCTGCCGCAGCCGCCCTTGTCGGCTTGGCCGCGGAGCGGCTGGTGGTCGGATTGCGGCGCCGGGGGACGGTTGCCCACGCGGGCGCCGTGGTCCTCGTCGGATTGTTGGCGTTGCGACCACTGCTGGCCGGCATTGCCGGATTCGCCTCGGTGCCGTTTCAGGTCGGATCGCTCGTGGCTCAGAGCGAGATTGCCGCCGCTCTCAAGCCGGCCTTCTATGCCGACCGCGACGCCTTCGAAGCCCATGTCGCCGAGTTCCGCCTGCTCGAGCCGCACCGTTGGGCGGTAACCTCCAACGGCATTTCCAATCACATGTCGTTCCTCTATCAGACGTTCCCGGCGACGAACGCGGGCGCGAATCGGGAGGAGTGCTTGGCGGTCGTTGCCAGAACAGACGCTGATGCCGACACCGATCTGCCCAACGAGCTGACCGCGTCGCCGTCATTGGCCGGGCTTGGTGCGATATTCGGAAAGCCGGCCGCCGAGAGTGCACATTTCCTCTACGTTCCGTACACCACGCGCGACGGCAACTGCCTGAAGACCTTTCCCAACGGCTACATTCCCACCGCCTTTGAGCAGGCCTATTTGGCAGCGGGCGCCCCTGCCGCGGCAAAGGTCGCGGACGATGTGGTGGTATTCGCCTTACAGCAAGCGAGCCAACACAATCCCATCGGCATCGAAATCCGCCGGGAGGGTACGAGCTATGTCGCGGTACTGCACGGCAGTCTGCTGCGTGGCTATACCGGGCTGTATTTCCGCTCGATCGTCGCCCCCGTGCTCTGCTTTGCGGACGAGCAGTGGGTTCGTCCTGTCCGCTTCGGCAACGTCACCGTCGGATCGCCGCAGCGGGCCACCCTCGCTCCATGGCGTTCCCCCGCATTTCCGCTGCTGGATGGCCGCTACCGGGTGTGGCTGATCGGTTCCGACGGGCGGCAGCCGATCGCCATCCGTGAATCCCTCGGTGAGCTGTCGGTCCCGGCCATGCAGGTGGAGGCACCCTCACGGCGTATAGCGGAGCCGCCGCCGGCGGAATGCGTCAGCGCGGACCGATCCATTCGAGGGGGAGATCGCTGACGAACATGCCGAAGCGCAGCCGCCGGTGGCAAAATATGCTGAGCCGGCCAATTCCTTGGCTGCCGGCAATGGCGGCGATTTCCTCACGCCGGCGATATCGCGGCACGTAGCCGCCGTTCTTCCGGCCATAGGAGAGTTGGACATAGGCGCGATGGATGAGCTGCGCCGCTGAGCGGCGCCTTTCCGAGAAGGCGTGGAGGCACGATCCTTCGCGGCCGAGGGTGAACAGGTGGTGCAGCTCGGCCGGCGTGAGCCACTCGATCAGGCCGAGTGAAACCACCAAGGCGTCGCCCTGCGGCGGCAAGTCGGTGACGGCGGCGACGGCGAATCGCATTGCCGCGCCGTACG
>Ga0187856_1002105_pt1 | contig 14985 bp, 18 predicted proteins | sample June2016WEW_8_40_FD_132443 | JGI IMG/M metagenome (GOLD analysis project Ga0187856, IMG submission 132443) | Peatland microbial communities from SPRUCE experiment site at the Marcell Experimental Forest, Minnesota, USA - June2016WEW_8_40 | ecosystem: Environmental > Terrestrial > Soil > Wetlands...
AATCAGACGGTCAAAGAATCACGCCTCGCAACCCGAAAACAACCCATTCCGATCTTTAGTCCCCGCCACCGCAACCTTTCGATTCAATCAGCTATGGAAGCGGTATAAGACCGCTCCGGCACCGTCACCGCCGGCAGGTTCACGCGGGCGGCGAACACTAAACATAAACCATTCGGTCTGCCAGACTCCGACGCTTTTGCTATCCCGCCAAACTATTCAGACAGTGGTTTGTATTTTCCCATTCGCCAGAGACCAAGTATCGTAGACCCCTCAGCCGCCTCGTGCCGAGAATCCACACCGCTGATAGCTTGCAAGGCCGCGATCGCCTTATCGGTAGCAATGTCCAGGCAGTACATACCCGCCTTCTCTCGTACTGTGACGAGCGGATGATCGAGCAGAGGCACCAGCGTCGCGAGCTCACCGCGCGCGTTCAATTCCTTTGCGACGGCGTAGGGTTCGCCTGACACTTTATTATAAGCTTTCATGCTAGGTCCGCCGCCCTGCTCGTCGGTGAGAAAGCGTGTCGAACCGTAGCAACGCTCGCATGCGTCAACGAATCGATCCACCAATTGCGGCACTGTCATTTCGTCAGGTCTGGGGCGTTTGGGCACACCACGCAAGATGCGATCCCGCCACGCCAATACCTCACGCGCGCTGACATTATAGGAAAGGCCCGTTAGCGTTGCCGTCGCCGAATCCGGGTCAACGGAAAGAAACTGCGCACCAGCCCAGCCCCGAACGTCCGGATGTTGGTCATCAAAAAGGCGCCGCAGCTTTGCAATAGGTTCTCGCCGCCGCAATTCAGCGCCAAGTGCCTGCATCTCCTGCACGCGCGCTTCGCTGTGTCCGGCGTGTAACGCAAGCGCAGCTTGTAACAAGCTCTCCTTATCCAGTCGAGATTTCAGCCCAAACACGCTACCGGTAATTTTGGCTGCATCAATGAACTTTTGTATGAGTTCATCGGTGCTCATTTTTGCATAATCAACAGCGCTCATTTGAGGATTCCACACTTACGCAAAATTCTCAGGCCTTCCTCACGCTGCTGCTGGAAATCCATTTAGCGGCCAAGGGGGCGAGCGCTGCAGCGTGAACAAAAGCGTGCACTCAGCGCCCCCGTGCTATCTAAGAACATAACAAGAACAATCGGTCAAGCCTACATTATTATGCGCTGGATGATCGGAGTGTGCCGCTTCTCACTCCATCGCCTCCACCACTGCCTCGCTCAACCCCTCGCGGATCTCATCCGCCATCTCCGCGAGCGAGGATCGCAAGTAGGACCGCTCCGGCATCGTCACCGCCGGCAGGTTGACGCGCGCGGCGAACGCCTGCTCGCCTCGGATTGCAAAGGCGAGTGCCTTGACCTTCGCGTCAAACCCTGACGTCCTTTAGATCGTCCGGAAAGGCGCAATACTGCCCCTTACGCCACAGATCGAGCGTCCAGGAGGCGGACGAAGACTCGGGTAATTCCTTTGTTGCAGCGACCTTTTCTAAGGTCGCGATCGCCCGTTCTGTGGCGACAGGAAGGCAATAGCGTGCGGCCCTTTGTCGGACCGTTATGAGCGGGTGTTTGAACAGCGGCACCAGGGCGCGAAGCTCGCCGCGCCGGTTGAGCTCCTTTGCGGCAGCATAGATGTCGCCGGCGACTTTGTTATGAGCCTTCATGCTAGGTCCGCCGCCCTGCTCGTCGGTGAGAAAGCGTGTCGAACCGTAGCAACGCTCGCATGCGTCAACGAATCGATCCACCAATTGCGGCACTGTCATTTCGTCCAATCTCGGGCGCTTGGGCGCCCTACGTAAGATACGATCACGCCAAGCCAGCACTTCCCGTGTGCTGAGATTGTAGCAGAGGCCCGTGAACGTTGCGGTCGCCCAGTCTGGATCAACCGAAAGAAATTGCGGCCCAGCCCAGCCGCGAACGTCTGGATCGTCGTCCTCGAAGAGCTGCCGCAGCTTTTCGATCGGTCTCCGTCTTCCAAGCTCGGCGCCGAGCGCCTGCATCTCCGGCACCAGCGTCCGGCGCTGCGGATTGAGAAGTTTGGATTTATCCTCACTGAAAATGGTGCCGGCACGCTTTGCTGTTTCCGCGAAGCTTCGCAGAAGCTCGTCAGTGGTCATCCTCGCGAAATTGACCGTGCTCATTTGAGCACTCCGCACTTGCGTAGAATCTTCAGACCTTCTTCATATTGGTTGTCAAAATCCATATTGTTGACGATTTCTCTTACCAGCGGTGTTCCAGAACCGTCGGAATTTTCGCTGTACTCGGCGTTGACGCATTCATGTTGCAGCCGCGGCAGCCAGACGATATTACTCGGGTCATTGATAAGTTCGCTTCCGAATTTTTCGAAGCTGTCCTTCGCCAGATTATCCGGATTTTGATTCACTATGTGATGCTGCTCGTAACCGAGATTATCTTCCGTCGGCTCTTGTTGCAGCTCTTCCAGCGTCTTGGGCGGCTCAAAAGCCGATTTCAGTTGCGCGATCAGTCGGTCTTCGCCTTGATTAAGTTCGACCGGAGTGAACCCAGCAAGAAATCCTTCAATCCAGGGGACCAACCTAAGCCCCTGGACTAGAACTTCCCCCGCGTTTCTTTCCACCAAGCCCAGAGCCGATCTTACAGCAGCGCGAGCCGCCTCGTTGACATACGGAAGGGGCCAGCCAGCCCGAGGCTTGACGCTTGGAACCGAAGTCGGTTTCGGCACCGGCGCGAACCGGCCGGGATTTGGCTTTGTGCCGGTGCGAGGATGCTTTGCTGGGTCCCAACTAGCCTTCAGCAATCCGCTGCGGCAGAGCTCCGCGGCGCGACGGATGATCTCATCGTCCGATTCCGCTGCCTTTGCCAGCGGCGGCGGGTCGGGAAATTGCATCTGCACGGTCGCGATGGCTACCATTGCGAGGTCGCCGCGATTGAGTGCAATCGCAATCAATGCCAATGCGCCAGCCTTCGCCATAAGATCTACAGGGAGCCGATAACGAGCGGATAGCTCGTCGTTAAGCTTGGCTGCAGGCCGAACAGTCCAAGCACCTTTCGCCCCCGGCGTCGGCTCGCACCAGCAGCGGAACATTACCAACGAAAACCCCATCCGGGCCGCAACAAATGCCGCCGCTAGCTCGATCGGCCGACACTGAAAACGCACGCAATCCCGGCAGCGCAAGCATTGCGGTCAAGCTCCGTCGTCATGAGAACATAACAGGAACATTTGGTCAAGCTGACATTATTAGTAGTAGTCGCGGGATGATGGGAGTTGGGCCGATCATTACCTCATCGCCTCCACCACCGCCTCGGCCAGCTCCTCCCTTATCGCATCCGCCATCTCGGCGAGTGAGGAGCGCATATACGACCGCTCCGGCATCGCCACCGCCGGCAGATTGACCCGCGCGGCGAACACCTGCTTGCCGCCGATCGCGAAGGCGAGCGCCTTGGCTTTATCCGGCACGATCTCGTGCGGCGGGATGGTGCCGCCGAACTCGTGGATCGCGGCGTATTTCACGTCGCCGGAGGTGGCGATGCTCACGGAAACGTTGGCGGACGAGTCCTCGATCGTGGCGATGATCGAGCCGGCGAGCGCGCCGGTGCGCGCATTGAGCACCGTACCGGCAAGCTTTTGCTGAATCCTTGCTTCGAGCTCGGCCGCAAGCGCGTTCGCTTTTTCCGACAGCGCGTCGCGCACCCGATCGGGCATGTTCGCAAACGCCGCGGACGCGCCGTCGCGTAGAGCGAGCGCCAGCATCAGACCCCCACCACGCTGCGGTAAGGATCCAGCGAGGCGCGCACGAAATCCGGCATGTCCTTGAGGCTGTACGAGGCGGTCTGCTGGCCCTGCACGGTCTGCGCGCTCTGCCCGATGCGGGTGCGGTAGCGGTAGCGCTCGGCCACCCACTCGATGCAGCTATTGTTGATCGCGGCGGGGATAAAGCCGTAGGAGATGAGTACGGCGGCGCCAGCGTCGGCCGCGGCGAAGCTATAGACGCCGCTCGATACATTATATTGGCCGGCGCCGGGGCTGCCGGTCACTGCCGCCAGCGCCGTGCCGTTATTATAAGTGACGCCGCCGTTGCTCGCCCACGGACCGAACGGTGCGGCCGCCGTCACCGTGTAAGGACCGGGCGCTACGGGCACGCTCGCGTTCTCGTTCTCGACCGCGTAGCCGGCGTTATAGCTGACGACGACGTTCTGCCGGCCCTTGCGGAAGAATATGTGGAACAGATCGAGCGCTTGCGGCCGCCCTGGCGGCAGGCCGTCCCAAGCTTCGAGCAGATAGCCCTTCGTGAACGGCGCGCCGGCGGCCGGCGTGAGCGCCGCCGGCACGGCCACATTGTCGATGGCGAGCGAAATCATTTGCAGCACCGGATAGTGCCGCAAAAAAACGCGCGCCTTGCCGTTGCCGTCCATGCGCTCGACGAACGGCCGCGGCGTCAGCGACGGCCGGCCGAGATAGGCCGTGATCGCGCCGCTCACGTCGGTGATGAGGCGCGCAATGAGCGTGTCATCGGACGAGCCGATGCCGCTCGAACCTGAGAGCCAGGTTTTCACGTCGGCAAGCGTGGCGAGATCGGACGCAGCCATGTTGTTTGATCCTTAAGCTCAGGCCTTGCGCGCCGGCTTGCCCCGCCGCGCGGCGGGCGCGGCTTTGACCTTCTCGGTCGCGCCGGCCTCGACCTCCACGAAGCCGAAGCACTCGATCAGCAGCGCGCCGATCTCGGGCTCGACCTCATAGACGCCGTCGCGCGGCTGCACGGTCACGCCCGCGACGCACGGATTGCCGACGCCTTGCGGCGCTTTCAGCTTCATGGAATGCCTCGTGATTTTCTGGATACAGCTATTCGGCCGCTGTAGGAGCGGATGGGCCTAATATTTGTGGAACGCAGCCGGCAGATCAGGCATACCGTAAGCAGTTTTTGCGCTGGAGGAAGCACCATGGCAATCGAGGATAATCTTGATCAACTATACGCACTCTACGTCGCTAACAACATTCTGTGCATGCGCATGTGGGGATACGTCGCCAGTATTGGCGCAAAGGCGGAAGGCTTTAGCGAACAAGCGTGGATCGAGAAGCACCGCAAAATGTCACTCGAAAGCGCCGATCTCTGGAAGCTAGAGGGCCACCGCAACCCTAATCGTCTGCGTCAGATGATAAAGGAACAGCTTAATCAGTCGTGGAGCGCGATAATAAAGGGACCACCTTCAGGCACCCCGATACAATGACTTCTCGCTCGAATACTTCGCGGAAGAAGCGGTGTAGGTAACGGCGAAACACCCAATAGAACATGTGGAGATACTCCTATGGATGTTCAGCAAGTAGCCCGGATTGCGCCTAGCGCAATCCGGGAAACGACTGGCCGGCTTGCGCGCTGATGCGGGACCGCGCTGCGCGTTGTCTCCGGCGACAGTTGCTGTTTGTTACACAGGCGACGCGGGCAAGGCATTAAAGACGCGAACTAGCAATCAAAAGTGACGATATAGAAGTGACCGCCCATCGAGAAGTAGCCGAGAACGCGGCACTCGGCATCCGTTCTTGCGGCTCTTTTCGTCCAGCCCTCGGATTGCGTGTCCCACGGCAAGGTGATCTCGTCGCTCTCGTCATAAACAACCTCGGTCGATTTGAGTAACCAGCTCCTCCAATAGAACAGCTTGAGTCGCGGTTCATCAGACGGCAGTTTCGATATTTCTCGTAAATAAGACGGACGCATGACGTAGAAATGGATATACGAGCCCAGTTCCGCTCCGGTTCGCCAGACAAATCCGAGGTTCAATGCAGCGACGAGCGTGATCAACGGAAAGACAATGATCGACAAGAACCCCCGCCATTTCCTGGCCTGCGCTTGCACCGCGGCGTCGAAGAGCGCCGCCAGGGCCGATAAGACCCAGAGCAGCAGCACCAGCGGCGCGCCCACTATCAACAGCATCAAGGGTCCGGACCAGACCAGAACAAAGATCACCGGCCAGCCAACCGCGTTGATGATCGGCCAATAAACGATGCGGTCCGCAGTAGCCGGCAGCACAATCGACACGCCCTCACTGGCGTGGCGAGATTCGTCCGGACTGGTAAAGCTCATAGCCGATCTGCGTATCACGGACTTCGCGTGCAGACAACAATCGGAAATCTTGTGCTACATAGGCAGATTGAATCAACAACGCGAGCTGGTACGGAATGCCGGCCGCCGCCATATAGAGGCCAATCGCAGTCGTTGCATAGTCTTGATACTCGGTGACGTACTGGCCTTCGAACCGCTCAGCATCCCATGTCCCGCCCTGGCGAAATTGCGACAGTTGCTCAACCAGCAATGCCACAGCCGGGCCTGTGACCCCAGCCTGTGTCAGGCCAAAGAAGACCTGTTTCATCTGAAGCCCCGCTTGAACGAAGATTTCGGGCGACAAATCGGCGGGCCTCAGAAGCGGATTTCCCTTGCCATCCGTGACCGGCTCGCCCGCGCTGTCCACGAAGGATACCGGATGCTTCGGATTGGATGCCGGAATATCACGCGCGCGAAGTTTGTTATCCTTTGCACTTGAATTACCCGGCTTGTGCGCGGCAGCGGCTGGACCGCCGCCACTGCCGCCCGACCAGCGGCCGCTAATTTCACCGCTGCCTTTCGGCCAGCGCGGCTCATTTGGATCGTAGCCGGCCTTGGACAACTCGCGGCAGGCTTCGCGAATGGCCTCCGCGAGCAAGTCGTCATCGCGGCGGATGGCGGCAACCTCCGCTCGGCGTCGAAGCTGTTGGTCCTGTTCCTGCGCAGCCAGTGTGCGCATGGTTTTCACGATCTCCATGCGCACCGGCCAATGCTTCGGCACGGCGGTCAGGCGTCGCGAGAGTGGGAAGGTCATTCATTTCGATCCGTGTGGCGGAAATCCCTCTCCCGCTCCGGGAGAGGACGCCGAGCGAACGCGCAGCGTGAGCGAGGCGGGCGAGGGCCGGGCCGGGCGGCACTTCGTTGTGCGAGAACATAGCCCTCACCCGGCCGCGCGCTGTACGCGCGGCCGACCTCTCCCGGAACGGGAGAGGGGAAGCGTCATCACCCCGCGGCGATGTTTGAGATCACCGCCATGGACGGCGGGAAATAGTGCTGCAGCACCTCGTCGGCATAGACGCCGCTTTCGTAGCGGCGCGCGCGCGGCGGCCACTCGATCTGATAATAATCCTGGCGGGTGCGGATCTGCATGACGTTGCCGATGTTCGACAGCGGATAGGGCAAGGTGCGCGAAGTCATCAGCACGGTGCCCGCGGGCATGTTGGGATGCACGCGGATGTCGATTGTCTTCGGGCCGGCCATGGAGAACTTGTTGAGGTAGGTGCGCACCATGACGCCGCCGCCGAGCGCGCCCTGGTCGGTGTCGAACACGAAGCGTTGCGCGGCGTTGGTTCCGCCGGCGAGGATTTTTGTGGACAGATTGTTGGCGACCTGCGAGCCGACCCACATCGTGTCGGGTGAAAGCCGGTAATTGTCCCAGCGGTCCTTCAGCGCCGCGTCGATCTCGACGATGCCGCCGGCGCCGTCGCCGGTCAGCGTCGAGCCCGTTCCGGCAGTGCCGGTCGCCAGATAATCGACATAGGAATTGGAGCCCGACTTGAAGGCCTGGTAGAGGAGGCCGTCGAAAACGAGCGCGTTGGTCGAGTTGTCGCTCGAGCCCAACGAGGCCGCGGTCTGCGTGCCGGCCGCATTCGCCGTGATCACCAGCGAATTGATGGTGGTGATGGCGCCGAGCACCTCCGATCCGGCCGCGCCCCAGAACCAGGCATAGCCGAGCGCGCCGCTCACCGGCGCGACTGTCGCCGCAATCGAGCCGGTGGTGCCGGAGCTGATCGAGGCGGTGGCATTTGCCGATTTGGCCGCGGCGCCGCCGCCGAAAGTATCCGACGAGCCGTCGGCATTGCTGCGGGTGATCGCGCCCTGGATCCCGCCGGTGACGCTGCCGTTGACGACGGCGTCGAGCGAGAGCGCGACGCAGATGACGCTGAAGGGGCTGGCGGCCGCAGTGAGGCTGCCGCCGCTCGTCGAGGGCGCCAGCGACGGCGTCGGCGTCGTGCCGAGCGGCACCGAGGTGTTGCCGCCGAGAATGAGAATTTCCTCGCCGAGCATGCACGCTTCGAGTCCGATCTTGGCGCCGATCGCCTTGACGTCGTCAAAGCCCATGCCGGCATATTGGGCTTCGAAATCGACCGAGGTTTCGATGCCGATGCCCTTGTAGGCAGCGCTGTAATCCTGGGTGGCGACCGCCTGCACGCCGCCGCGGTTGCCGCCGGAGACGCCGATGCGCAGCCCGGTCGTATTGACGCCGGTCACCGCATGCCAGTTGGCCTGGATGCCGCCCTTGCCGGACACGCGCGGGGTCTCGTTGCGCAGCGGGGTGAGCAGCGGATAGAGGAATTTCGCGCCGAGCTCGAGGTCGTAATAGGTGAGCCCCGACGTCGGGGAAGTCGATTCCGAGAAAGTGCTCTTGGCGAGCGGATCGCCGGGGAGCGGATTTGAATGCGCTTTCTCGATTTCCGCAAGGAATCCGCCGGCGCTCGCGAGCGCGGCGTTATAGTCCTGAACGGTCCGGGGCATCGTCGATTTGGCCAGAACGTGCTGCAGATTCGGCTGATACATGGTGTCGTTCCCGTCTTTGGTTGGTTGTTGCTGATATTTCGTCCGTCATTCCGGGGCCGAGCGAAGCGAGGAGCCCGGAATCCATAACCACCCTCCCTGGATATGGATTCCGGACTCGCCGCCATCCAAGTCGGCTGTTGCCGACTTGGACCTGGGAGTGCCGATCTCGGGTAAACCCGAGATCGGTGGCGATCCGGAATGACAAGCTGAGAAAGCGGCTTACTCCTTGCGCGCTCTAAAACCCGGCATGGCGCGCATCGGATTCGACTGCGCCTTGCGAATGGCGAGTTCGGCGAGCGCCTCGAGCGTGCCGGGCCGATCGAGAAGCTGATCGGATGCGGCGAAGTGCGAGTCTTCACTCTTCTCCGCGACCCGCACCGAACTGGCGCCGAGCGGAAGCGGCTGATCCTCGATTTTCTTCACCCGCGCTGCCATCTCGTCGAGACGCGCCGTCACACCGTGAAGGACCTTGGCGAACGGGCGTTCGACGCGGCGTTCCAAAACTTTGGCGAATTTTTCCGCTTCGTCATCATCGGCGGCCTCGTCGCCTGTCTCGCCCGCCTGCGGGGAAAATTGCGGGTTAGGCTCGACGTGCGCACCTGGAATGCCGATGCCGGCGCAGCAATCGGGATCGAGCTCAGCCAGAAGATCGTGGATCTTTTTGATCCGCTCCTTGTCGACCTTGGAGTGGCGGGCGCCGATTTTGGCGAGCGCTTGCGCGAGCGGCGAGGTATCGTCCGGCGCGGCCTTGAATTTGCGCAGCTCCGTCGAGCCGTCCGCCTTGATCACCGCAAAGGTGGCTTCCGGCAGGCATGGATGATCGACGAGCGAGACCTCCAAAGGCTCGGCCGTGTAACGCATCAGCGCCGGCTGATCCGGGTCCGGCCAGCGTTTCAGGTAGCGTCCGCCCTGCGAGAAGCCGGTATAAACGCCCTCCTCGACCTTCTGCCACTCGGCGTCATCGACGACCTTGCCGCAGATTTCGACTTGCTTCGCCTCATCGTTGAAGGCGATCTCGACGAGCTTGCCAGCCGCGACATGGCCGTGCATGGCGCGAAGGTTGCCGAGACTCTTGCCGTCGGTCGCGCTGGCGAAGTTTTGCGACCATTTTTGATAAAACGGCTTGGTGCTGGCGTAATCGCAGACCTCGCCCATGACGTCGGGCTTCTCGGCGGTGACGACGCCATAGACCAGGCGCTTCGCCGCATCGACTTTCGTGATTGGAACGAAGATTTTCATATCCATCGCGCACTCCTCTTTTGCGTTGTCGCGGCGCATGTGTGGGCTTAGGCCAGGGCGCGGGGCGCCCTGGCCAGGAACCGATCGGGTTCGTATGAAGAATCACGAGTGGCGCGACGGACGCGCCTCGTTGGCCGATTTCAAGCATATCCGACAGGCAAAGATCGGCCATATGATCGGCCAATCCTATTGAACTACTGCGATTTATTATTTATATTCAATATTATCATATATCGAAGGATCGGCCAACATGGAGGAGGAAGAGACCCCGCAGCGGATCGAGCCGACACGGCTCGAGGAAACGCCGGAAGCAATATCCGATGTCGTCGCCGAACTCTCGGCCAAGACGGCAACGCTTGGAGCAACTCTCAATCCGCGTACCGCAGCCGATCTCGCCGATCTCGTGCGGATCATGAATTCTTACTACAGCAATCTCATCGAAGGCCATGTAACGCTGCCGACGGACATCGCCCGCGCCCTCGAAGGCAAACTCGACAAGGATCGAGAGCGCCGCAATCTGCAAATCGAGGCCGCCGCGCATGTTCGCGTGCAGGCCGAGCTCGATCGCATGGCCATAGAGGACCGGTTGCCGGAACCGGCTTCACGCGACTTTCTTCATTGGCTCCATCGCCAATTCTACAGCGAGGTGCCGAAGGAGATGCTCCTTATTCGTGGCGCCGACCATGAATTCCAGATGGAGCCGGGCGCATGGCGTTCACGCCCGGAGCAAGACGTCGCGGTCGGTCGCCACCTTCCCCCGTCGAGCGCCCGCGTTCCGGCGTTCATGCAGTATTTTGAAAGCCGCTATCGATTGAACGGGCTGGGAAAAGCGGGGCGCATCCTGGCCATCGCCGCCGCCCATCATCGCCTCAATTACATTCATCCGTTTCCGGACGGAAACGGCCGCGTCAGCCGCCTGATGAGTCACGCCATGGCGCATGTTGCCGGTATCGGCGCGCATGGGCTCTGGTCGATTTCGCGCGGGCTGGCGCGGGGTCTCAAAAGCCGTGGCGAATACAAGCAGATGATGGATCATGCGGATACGCCTCGGCAGGGTGATCTCGATGGCCGGGGCAATCTTTCGCTCCGCGCTCTCACCGATTTCACGTTGTGGTTCCTGCGAGTCTGTCTCGATCAAGTGCAATTCATGTCCGGGCTTTTCGAACTCGATACGCTCGCGCGGCGGCTTCGCAGCTGCGTTGAAAAGAGCGAAACGCTAAAGCCCGAAGCCGCACGCCTGCTTGAAGAAGCGCTCATCCGCGGAGAATTCGATCGCGGCGAAGCCTCGCGCATCACCGGCTTGCCCGAACGTACGGCACGGCGCCTCGTGAATGATGTTATTGAATCCGGATTTCTTGACTCAACGACCCCGAAAGGCCCGCTTTCGTTGCGCTTCCCCGACGCGGCGCTCGAAGTCCTTTTCCCGCGCCTCTTCCCGGAGACATAGTGGCACTCGTCGACGAGGTCCTTCACCCACTCGTTGGTGGGCTCCAGGCCCTTCCTCTTCGCTCTGCGCCGCCCCCACCCTACCCTCCCCCGCAAGCGGGGGAGGGTAGGGTGGGGGTAGTCCTGGAACTGCTTGATCTGCTCCGGCGTCCAACCGTTGGGGACGCCGATCAGCGTGTCGGGGACGGAGCCTTCGGTGAAATAATCGAGCTGCCAGAGCTGCTGCCGGCATAGGTCCGCAAAATCAAAGGAATTCTGCGTCTTCCCCCTGAAGAAAATCTCTCAGATTCTGAGATACTGGAAATCCATAGCCCTGGCCTGGTTCACTCCACATCAAGTTCCCCGATTTATGATAATCGCTTGTGTAAATCTCCGCTCCGATCATTTTGAGCGCAAATAGGAGCGATTGAACTGAATCTAACCCTTGCGCGATTCCTTTGCGCGTTCCTTCCGGCCAGTCAATTTCATATTTTGTCGCCCAAGCGCCTTCATTACGTTCCGGCAAAAAGATACGCACGGCCACATCGACGTCACTTTGCCCCTGATGTAACTTCAATGAGCGGTCCGCAATAATCATGGTTTGCCTCAGAAGCGTAACTGTGGGATCGATCGGCCGGCCAAACACGCAGCATAGCGCTCCATCGCACTGGCATAGCATAGTGGCGTGTGGACTAGATTACACTTGAAGATGTCGAGTTTGTACTGTTCGTCGCACTCGGCCTGATTTCGCCGGGCTGCCAAGATAATCGTCGCGTCGCCGGCACCGGAAGATTCGCTTCCACCCTCGCTCGTCCACTCGCCTCCACCCGTATGGTGCTTCGGCACCCGCGGCTCTTCCGGATTGTAGCCGTACTTGCGGAGATTCGACCGGATCAGCAACGGCCATTCGCGGCACAGCTGGCGAAGGTCTTGCGCAATCTCTTTCAATTCACGGCGCAGGCATGCGATCTCAGCTTGTCGCCGTCGGAGCTGCCCCTCCGCATCCGGTCCGGCGAGCGTGCGGACAGCTTGCATGATTTCCAGCCGCTTCTGCAAAGTCTGCGGCACAGAGGTTAGAAGAGGCGACTTATAGGGAATCATTGACTTCGCCCGCGATCCTATTGCCAATCGGCCGCCGCGACCGGCCTGTCGCCGGGCACGAACTTGGCGCGGCGGCGTTTGGCGAGGTCGCCGGCGAATTCCGTGTCCCAGTAATTCTGAAACTGTTTGATCTGCTCCGGCGTCCAGCCCTGGGGCACGCCGATCAGCGCGTCGGGGATCGAGCCTTCGGTAAAGTAATCGAGTTGCCAGAGCTGGCGGCGCAGCGCGATGTTGACCGTCATCAGCACCTGCTGCACCGGCGAATAGCCGTAGACGTCATCAACCAAGAACGCTGGCGGCAGTTAGACAGCCGGCCGCAAATAGAATTGCGGAAAGAAAGCATAGGACCATGGCTGTATACAGAAACCATTGGTGCTTTCGTTTAGCTAATAGCCCAACATAAAGCACGCTCTCTTCTTTGAAGAGCTGTAACTGGACCAAGTAGGCAAACATGAAGGCGAAGAGAGCCGCAAACAAGCCGCCGCAATAACAGAGAATGGCAGGCGTGATATTAAAATGCCTCGGCGTAGTCGAGTGCGCCGACAGGTTCCCAAGGTAGGTGAGAACTGCAACCGCCGCTCCTCCGTTTACGAACGCTAGAATTTTCAGGCAAGCGACGGATAAAGTTATGAGGCTCTTATAAGTTTCTTCAAGATGCCAACGCCACCGCTCTGGATCGTTCTCGCTCATCACCGCTCCTTCGTTTCCTCGTCGCTTGACATAGCATTCCACGAGACAGGCAGGTATGAGAATACCTGAAATAGAAACGGCCTAGCATTGCCATCTGAGGCCGAGCGAGTCGCGCATTTCGTTGAGCGTAACGGCGCCGAGTTTGACGCGGCCTTCGAGAAACTGCTTCTGCCTGGCCGAGATCGAGGCGCTAGCGCACCTCTCCCACGACTATGGGCAATCTATGTTTTACTTGTCTCCCTCAGTGACCGCCTAAACTCGTACAGAGATTCGAGCTGCTCCTTGCTCTCCAAATAAAAGAATGCAGGCTTCTCGCCGCGACGGTCACTTGCCTGGCCGCAACTCGCGCCCATATCGGTCAGAAACTTTTGCCCTAACTGATATTCTTCCTCATTTGCCCACGTGATCGTCATCTGCACCCCGGTGGCCTTGGTATAGATGTCCATCTTAAGGTTCAACATTGCCATCACCGGTTAGAAGTTTATCGGAAACGCAGTGTCGATCCGATACCCCTTCGGAGAATTTTGATCCGGCACAATGACTACCCGGACGCCATAGGTAGGCCGAACGTATGGCGTCGATCGGCCTGTTTGGGCAAAAGCTTCATATCCAGTAGGGGAACTAAAATCTGCATCCAATTCCTCGCGCGGCGACAAACCTCCCGTCACCAAATCCAGCTTATCTTGATTTTGTGCGATTGTCGCGTTTACCAGCTTATTCGCCGCTTCCAATGAAGGAAATGACCCTTCTCTCAGGCCGTTCGCAAAATCTACGGCGTCCCCGGCGCTTAACGCGGTTTTCCTGATGTCGGATAGTAAGGAGCTATCACTCCTTCCGACATGCGCGCCGATCGTGTGGCCGCCAAGTGCTTCCTCTTCCTGCAAATCTATCGGATATCCAGGCCGACCAGTGCCGGCTGCGACCTGAACGCCCGATTCGCCCACCGTTGCATCCGTGCGCGTGCCGGTATTTAGCGCAGCGTATCGCACGCCCGAGTTCGACTTGCCGTCCTCCGCCATTGAACCGCTCGACGATCCGCTCCCTCCTTCGCTCGTCCACTGCCCGCCATAGGGATTGCCGGCAGGCACGCGCGGTTGGTTGGGACTGTATTTTTGGACGGCGGGAGCTGCTTGGCCGTTCGTGTTCGCTGAAGCATCCCCGTTTCCGCCCGCATTGGCCTCGATCGGCACGATGCCGTTCGGCGTGAGGACCATCGGCCGGTCGGCGGCGGCGTTGGTGTAGGGGTCGAGGCCGAGGTGGTCGCGCATCTCGTTGAGCGTGACGGCGCCGAGTTTGACTCGGCCTTCGAGCACCGCTTCGTGCTGCGCCGGGTCGGCGTCCTCGTCGAGCCAGTGCAGCTCAAGATCGGGTGAGGTAAACTCCTCGGAAATGATCTCGTCGACGAGGTCCTTCACCCACTCCTTGGTGGGCTCAAGACCTTCCTTCTCGCTCTGCGCCGACTGGTTGTCGGCGGTGGCGCGGTTCATCAGCTTCACCGCCCATTGCGGCGGTACCGAAAAGGCGAAACAGATGATGCGGGCGAGCCACTCGTCGAAATCGTCCTTGTGCTGCGGCTCTTTTGTCTGGACGACTTTGGCGGCGGTGTCGCCCGGCACGAACTTTGCCCTGCGCCGTTTGGCGAGGTCGCCGGCGAATTCCGTGTCCCAGTAATCCTGAAACTGTTTGATCTGCTCCGGCGTCCACCCCTGGGGCACGCCGATCAGCGCGTCGGGGATCGAGCCTTCGGTGAAATAATCGAGTTGCCAGAGCTGCCGGCGCAGCGCGATGTTGACCGTCATCAGCACCTGCTGCACCGGCGAATAGCCGTAGACCTTGTGGGCGCGCACATTGCGTGGCCGGTAGATGATATCCCGCGCCGAATAGTTGACCGCGGGCATACCCTTGAGCACCTGCTGCACCGGCGAATAGCCGTAGACCTTG
>Ga0187856_1002108_pt1 | contig 14972 bp, 13 predicted proteins | sample June2016WEW_8_40_FD_132443 | JGI IMG/M metagenome (GOLD analysis project Ga0187856, IMG submission 132443) | Peatland microbial communities from SPRUCE experiment site at the Marcell Experimental Forest, Minnesota, USA - June2016WEW_8_40 | ecosystem: Environmental > Terrestrial > Soil > Wetlands...
ATCGGCCGGGAACGGGGGCGTAAGCTACTGGAGAAAGGGTAAGGGGAAAGTTATTTACTTTCTTAAGAACGTCCCCTTATCCCTTCCCCTCGTCTCCCCCTCTTTTCGTCGATGTATTCTCATTTTTTTCTTGCAGACCATCCCACGACTATGTTAAAATATTACACATCTTGTTGAGCCTTCCACCTGTCAAAGTAATTAAATAGCTTTCAAAAAGAGGAACCATGAGAAAAAATGTTCTCCTCATTGTCTTTTGTGCACTGATACTGTCTGGCTGTGCGACTGTCTCGCAGAAGGTTGAAACCGTGCCCGCCCCGGTAGCGGTAGCGGAGCAGGCAAAGGCGCAGCAGAAGATGGCCATTCCCGAACAAAAAAGATATAAGCGAAAAATAGCTATTGGGAGGTTCACAAACGAGACTACCTATGGCCGCTCATTATTGACCGATGCTGAATTTGATCGAATAGGAAAGCAGGCATCGGACATGCTTGGAAGCCGATTGATAAAATCAGGAAAATTCCTCATTTTTGAACGCCCGGATCTAACAAAGGTTCTTCGGGAGCAAAATCTGGTCGCGGATCATAATCTGATCGGGGTAGATGTCCTAATATTGGGTTCTGTTACTGAATTCGGAAGATCGGTGGGGGGAAAGGTTGGTTTTCTAAGCTCGACAAAAGTGCAGATAGCTCGAGCCAAGGTGGATATTCGACTGGTAGACGTGCGCACCGGCTACGCCTTCTTTTCGTCTGTCGGAGCGGGCGAGGCATCGACTGAATCCGGGGAGATTGCGGGGTACGGCAGCCGGTCAAATTACGATGCGACTTTGAATGACAGGGCAATTGCTGCGGCTATCACTGACGTTGTTGACAAGCTGGTATCAAGCCTGGAAGAGCGGCCGTGGCGAACGGATATCTTGCAGATGAAAGACAACCAGGTCTTTATTAGTGGGGGAAGCAAACAGGGGTTGAGGATCAACGATCTGTTGAAGGTAATGAAATCAGGCCAAAAGGTGACAAGCCGGCAAAGCGGCTTCCAGGTAGCTCTTCCTCCAACAGAGATCGCGACATTAAGGGTCACGAACTTCTTCGGAGAATCGGAAGTAGAAGAAGGGTCCGTGTGTAGCTTGGTGAGCGGACACATCGATGAATCGCTGATTGATGCACTTTATGTAACTGGAACCAAATGAGGCCATCATGAAAAAAGTTTTATTACCTTTTTTACTCCTGGTCGTGGCCGCTTGCTCCATGCCCGTTACTCAGGTCCGGACCGTGGGCGCCAATCCGAGCATCATAGTTCAAGGCGCACCGGAGGACGCAATTCTGATTGTGGACGGGGTCAGGATCGGGCCGGCGAACGCATATAACGGGCAGCCGAACGCATTACAGATTATTCCTGGTACCCACACGGTTTCAATTATATCTTCGAACGGTAATGAGATTAGTACCCAGAAGATATTCGTGGAAAGCGAAATAAAGACAATTAACGTTCCGTGAAAGGGAGAATCTCAGTGAAACTTCTGCATGGATTGATACTTCTTGTCGTTCTGTTTTCGATCACGGCTTGCGCCAGGACAACAAAGTATGAATGGGGCAGCTATGACGCTGATCTACACAAGTATTATGCCCACTCGATCAAGCAGGAGGATCTCGCCCGGAACCTGCAGGTCTCCATACAACAATGCGAAACAAATGGAAGGATGGTACCTCCGGGATTATATGGGGAATATGGGTACTTGCTTTACGAAACAGGCCGCTATGGCGAAGCGGCCGGATTTTTTCAAAAGGAACACGACAAATGGCCGGAATCAAGGGTTTTGATGGCGAAAATGATAAGAAATTGCAAGGCCAAGATGAATCCGGATAAGGAATCGAAGGACAAGGAGCCGCCACAAAATGAAAAAACTGATTAGATGCTCTGTTGTTTTCGTTCTCATTATCGCTGCGGGATGCGCCGCAAAGCACCCACGTGCGGATTATACGGCATTCAAGGCCGCCGATCCTCATTCCATACTGATTGTACCGGTCATTAACCACAGTGTAGAGGTGAACGCGCCAGACTATTTATTGTCTACCATGACCATTCCCTTAGCCGAGAAGGGCTATTATGTTTTTCCGGTTAACCTCGTGAAGAGGACTCTTGAGGATGATGGTCTTTCTGACGCGGATATGGTACACAACGCAAGCACCACAAAGCTTTGCGACCTATTCGGCGCAGACTCGGTGCTTTATGTGTCAATTGAAAGATGGGACGCCCGATGGGTGGTCTTGAGTACTAGGGTGACCGTCGCACTGACCTATAGCATGAAAGAGGGCAAAACCGGACAAGTCATCTGGCAACGCAAAGAAAACATGGTATACGTTCCGCAAAATACAAATACGGGTAATATCGTGGGAAATCTGATTGCGGCTGCGGTGACAGCTGCTGTCACAAAAGCTGCTCCCAATTACATGCCTTTGGCGCATCAGGCGAACGCGCAGGCTTTCCAGCCTATAGGCACGGGAATCCCTGCCGGACCATATCACGAATTATACAAAAAAGACGCGTATTAGAACGCTGCGAATCTTCAACATCTTGCCCTTGCCCACTGATTACGTCAGGGATATCTATCTTTGATTTTAAGCTGGGAAAAAGCGCGCGGTATTTCCGACCGCCTTTGGCCAAAATAGGAGAGTCCCTTTCTCCCTTCTTGGGGGATGGGGCCACGCGGCCGGATAGATTCGACGGGATGTACAGAAGTTTTTCTGGAATTACCTGGGATATAGAGAGATTTTTCTGTATACTTAATGGTTAGCACCAGAAAGGAGATCACATGGCAGCATTACCATACGTGACAGCACCTGGTAACATAGACAAGGCTTTGCGAGGAATCAAGTCCGCTGCGACTCCAGAACGAGTGACTCAAGATTTTGTGAAAACGATACTCCAGATACCCGGTGGTTCCGGAGATCAGATTACTTCTTTCCTTAAGAAAATCGGTTTCGCGAATCCGGACGGCACACCGTCAGATATTTACAAGAGATTTCGTAATTCTGCCACGTCAGGCAAAGCGGCAGCGGACGCCCTCAGGATCGGCTATTCACCACTATACATCCGAAACGAATACATGCATCAATTATCAGACGACAAACTCAAAGGGTTGATTATCGAGGAAACCGGCCTGAGCGAGGAGTCGAACGCCATGTTATGGATACTTGCCGCCATCAAGGGCCTGAAGAAACATGCAAATTGGGCAGGTGTAGCCACCGAGGAAGAAGAGAAGGTTTCCCCTCCGGCTATCCCGGTCGGTGTCAGAGAGCCAACTCCGACGAGGCGCGGGGGTGTAGGACTTAATCTCTCCTACACTATTAACCTGAACCTCCCGGCAACGTCAGATATTGCCGTTTTCAACGCCATCTTCAAGAGCCTCAAAGAAAACCTTCTCAAGGGTTTAGACAATGAGTAGCGTTTCTGATCACATTCGCTCTTTTGGGATGTCCGGATTTTTGATTATCGACGACTTCAACAGAATAGAGGAACGGTATGATCTTGAACTGGGCCACGTACCAAAGTCTCTTGCCGCGCCGCCTACTGAATATTATCCTCAGTTCGAACAGACTGTGCGTGTTGCCGCTGCCGTTATGTCGCGCCATTACGAGTTGTTGTACTGCCTGGAAAATGCCATTCGAAAATTGATTTCAGAGACACTGCAGGAGAGCGCGGGTGCCAATTGGTGGGACAGCGGGAAGATTCCTGCCAACATAGTTCAACAAGTGTATGATCGAATTCGAAAAGAAATTGATAACGGCGTAACGCGTCGATCGGACGCAGAGATTGATTACACGACTTTTGGAGAACTGTCGGTCATTATTACCTCAAACTGGGACTTATTTGGGACCATTTTCTCTAGCCGCCGTGCAGTAGAGAGAGTCATGAGCAGCCTTAATTTGCTTAGGGGGCCTATTGCACATTGTTGCCCGCTGTCCGAAGATGAAATCGACCGGCTTAGGCTGACAGTAAAAGACTGGTTCCGTATGATCGGATAGTACTAACAACTGGGGGCATTGGGCGTAAGAGAACAGCGAGCCACACCGTTGACCATCGTGCTATGCATGAAAACAACATGAAGCTGTCTGGTTTCCAAAGTGATTGATACACGAACATTCTTCAGCAATAGTGAGCTATTAGGCTACCGTGTTCTAAGGCCGCTTTCACACATCAAAGGCAACTGGGAACTGATGTGGGATGTGGATAAACGGCAGTATGAAACTGAGGAAGAGAGTTACGCTGCATTGCTGAATCAACTGATAGAAGAAATAGGTCGTGCTGCTGTGCCATCCCGGTACCACGACAATGAGGATTGCCTTGCAGAGTATGTAAGATCAAGTCTCAATTGGAAAATAGAAAAGATTGGAGGCCGTTGGATTGGTGAGGATTATGCTGCTATCTTGGAACAAGGTGGCTTTCATGATATCGATGAAGAAAACCTAGTATCAGCCGCAGCGGGAAGAATTGTAGCGGCTTTGAATCGAAATCAGTGTCGTTTTGACGATATGGAGCAATCACATCAGAAAATGCTTGCTGATGTGATTGCAATCATTCTATATCGTCGAACGTAATACATAACCAGTGCGTATGCCTGATCGGCCGGAAACGGCGCCCGCCTCCCGGGTGATGCTTATGTTACACTCTTTCTGACGGCAATCTCGAACTATCTCTTTGATCTCGGTTGCACCAGTAGGTAGGTGAACTTAGTAGGGTCGTTTCCCGGCCGGAGGGAATTTCGATGATAGGCGCCGAAATCTCGGGGTCGCCGAACCGGAGCATACTATTTGTGTATGTGAGGATCGCCCGACCCCGAGATACAGGCGCATGGCGCGAAATTAACCCGGCCGCCCCTAATCGTGCGCCTCCGCCCAGCTCTTCCCTCTCCCCATCGCCACCTTCAACGGCACCAGCAAGGGGCAGGCGTGCTCCATCTCATGCCTGATCACCTGCTCCATCTCCTCTACTTCAGACTCGGGGACCTCGAAGACCAGCTCGTCGTGGATCTGCATGATGAGGCGCGACCTGGACTTTCTCTCCTTCATACGCCGGTAGATGTTGACCATGGCCATTTTGATGATATCTGCGGCGGTCCCCTGGATAGGGGCATTCATCGCCGTCCTTTCCCCGAACTGCCTGACGTTCGCATCGCTGTTCGCGAGCTCGGGTATGTACCTTATCCTGCCGAAGAGGGTCTTCACGAAGCCGAATTCGCGCGCCTCCGCCAAAATTCTCTCGATGTACGCCTTGATGCCCTTGTGGCGCTCAAAATAGACGTCGATATAGCTTTGCGCTTCCCTGGGGCCGACACCCAGCTCTTTGGCCAGCCCATACCCGCTCATGCCGTAGACAATGCCGAAATTTATCACTTTGGCCGTCCTGCGCATGTCGGGCGTCACCCGGTCCGCATCCACCTGAAATACCTCCCGGGCCACGTTGGTGTGGATGTCCTGATCGTTCCGAAAGGCGTCGATGAGCAGCTCGTCCTGCGCTACATGGGCGAGCACGCGCAGCTCGATCTGGGAATAGTCGGACGATATATAGAGAAACCCGTCCTCCGGCACAAAGGCCTCCCTTATCTTCTTGCCTTCCACCCCCTTCACGGGGATATTCTGGAGGTTGGGATCGCTGCTCGACAGGCGGCCCGTCGCGACGACCATCTGGTTGAACGCGGCATGGACCCTGCCGGTGGACTGATGGATCAATGAATGGAGGCTGTCCACGTACGTGCTCTTCAGCTTCGCGAGCATCCGGTACTCGAGTATCTGGGCGGGCAGGGGGTGGAGGTCGGCAAGGGTGTGGAGCACTTCGTTGTCCGTTGAGAGAGCGGTTTTTGTCTTCTTCACGGGCGGCAGGTTGAACCTCTGAAAAAGGATGCGGGCAAGCTGCTGCGACGAATTGATGTTGAAGGTCTCCCCGGCCGTCTCATAGATTCGCGCGATGATAGTGTTCAGCCTCGAGTCGAAGTCCCTCGAAAGTGCCATAAGGGCGCTCCTGTCCACCTTCACCCCGCAGCATTCCATATGGGCGAGGACTTCGACGAGGGGCATCTCGATGTTGAAAAACAGGTCGTGCATCCCGAGCCCTTCGATCCTCGCGAGGAGCGCGTCTTTCAGCTCCCCGAGGTGGAGGGCGCTTTCCGCAAGGGTCCGCCTTTCGTCGCCGCCGTTGATGTCGATGCCGATAAATTCGCCGAGGACGCTGTCGATGGCGTAGTCCTTTCTCCCCGGGTTGACGAGGTAGACGGCGAGCATGGCATCGAAGAAGGCGGGGCGAAGATCGACCCCGCGCCGTACGGCAGCGAGAAAAATGGGCTTGAGGTCGTAGACGATCACCTCCCGGGCCGAGGAGAGGGCCGAGAAGAGTTCATCCGTGTCTTCCGAATAAAATACCTCCGTACCGTTCGACGCGGCGAACCTGTCGAGGGTCACATCGTAGGGGCAGCGGCCGCGAATACGGGCGACCAGCGAGATGGTCTCCCCGAGGACCTCCCGTAATTCGGACGCCTCCGGGTGCGGGACGTCGCCCCCCTCCATCTTCACCTCTTTGTAGAGGGAGACCAGCTCAAGCTCCCTGAATATCCTGCGCAGCTCGTTCAGGTCGGGCGCCCGGATCCTCATGTTTTCCGGGGGTATGTCGAGAGGGACGTCGAAGCGCAGGGTGGCGAGCTCTTTACTCATGAAAGCCAGGTTCCTGTGCTCCGCGAGGTTTTGCCTTAAGCGCGGTTTCTTTATCCGATCGAGATTGGCGTAAATCTCGTCGAGGCCGCCGAAGGTGGCGACGAGGTCCCTGGCCGTCTTTTCTCCTATGCCGTGTACGCCCGGTATATTGTCGGAGGAGTCGCCGGAAAGGGCGAGAAAATCGGGGATGAGAGCGGGGTCTATGCCGAATTTTCCGGCCACTTCCTCTCTCTTCATCACCAGGTTCTTCATGGTGTCGACTATGGTGACGGAATCCCCCACAAGCTGCATCAGGTCTTTGTCGCTCGTCACGACAAAAACCTCCGCCTCCCCGCCCTCCAGCCTCCGCACGAGGGTCGCGATCACGTCGTCCGCCTCGAAGCCTTCCTTTTCGAGCATGGCTATGCCCGTTTTCTCCACGATATGCTTTATGTAGGGGAACTGAAGGCTTAAGTTGCCGGGCATGGGCGGCCTCGTCGCCTTGTATTCGGCGGAGATCTGCGCGCGAAAAGAGGGCGCCTTCGAATCCCACACCACCACCAGCCCATCCGGCTTCTGCTCGTTGATCAGTTTCCTCAGCATGTTGATGAAAGCATAGATTGCGTTCGTCGGCATGCCCTTCGAGTTGGAAAGGTAGGGCGTTGCAAAAAAAGCGCGATATACGTAGGAATTACCGTCTACAAGGAAAATCCGCATCGTGACACGCCTTAAGTCCCGTAGGAGCAGTACGGCTCCGCCTCGAAAGGGAAGCCGCCCCTATCCATCCGCCCTCATCCATCTCGCGAGGTCCTTCGCGAAATAGGTGATGATGATGTCGGCGCCGGCCCGCCTGATGCTGGTGGACAATTCCATGACGGTCCTCCTGTAATCGAGGAACCCTTGCGCCGCCGCGCATTGTATCATGGTATACTCGCCGCTGACGCAGTAGGCGGCAAGGGGCCTGGCGATCTTAAGTCTCGCGTGGGCCAGTATGTCGAGGTAAAAGAGGGCGGGCTTCACCATGATGATGTCGGCGCCCTCTTCCACATCCAGCTCCATTTCCCGCAAGGCCTCCCTCTGGTTCGGCGGGTCCATCTGGTAGGCCTTCCGGTCGCCGAATTGGGGGGTCGATTCCGCCGCGTCCCTGAAAGGACCATAGAGGGCGGACGCGTACTTGGCCGCGTAACTCATAATCGGGATATCGGAGAAGCCGCCTCCGTCGAGGCTTTCCCTTATCGCCTTCACCCTGCCGTCCATCATATCGGATGGGGCAATGATATCCGCCCCCGCATAGGCTTGAGCGAGCCCGGCCCTGGCGAGGAGCTTGAGCGTCTCATCGTTGTCCACCTCGCCGCCCCTTACAGCCCCGCAGTGGCCGTGGCTCGTATACTCACAGAGACAGAGATCGGTGACGACCAGCACGTCGTCCGCGAAGCGCTTCTTTATCTCAGCCGTGGCCTTTTGAATGATCCCGTTCTCGTCGTAGGCGCCGCTGCCGAACTCGTCTTTTTTGGCAGGAATGCCGAAGAGGAGCACTGCCGGGATGGATTGGTTGATGACCTCCTCGACCTCCTGAAATGCCCCGTCAAGAGAATGCTGGAAAATACCCGGCATGGACGGGACGGCCACCCTATCCTGACCGCCCTCCCGTATGAATATCGGGTAGACCAGGTGCTGCGCCGAAAGCTCATGCTCCTGGATCAAACCCCTCAGCTTTGCGTTTTTCCTCAGCCTCCTCGGCCGGTATTCGGGAAATCCCATGCCTCCCCCTTTTTAGGTCCGTATCCGTTGCAGCGCAAGGGGTGTGCTCCCCACCCGGAAAGCGCCGCAGACCTGACTTTATCAGGAGCTTCAACCTTTGAAAAAATGCTTACGATGGACGATAGTATACCATAAAAAGCCCGTGGGGACAGATTTCCGCAATTGCGGTTTTTCCGCGCGCTATTTCATGAAAACCCTCACTTCCCTGCCCCACGATGGCCGGCGAGAAAGACGTGCACGAGCAACGCGGTCAAAAGGTGTCTTTACTTGTCGCGAAGAACACGATAGATTAACCCTAAGGGATGCCTGAGCGCCAATCGGTGAAGAAGGCATGAGGCATGAAAAACAGGAGCATTTTTTGAAGGAGGGTAAGACATGTGCGAAGAGTGTGGATGTGGTCTGCCGGGACCGACAAAAATCGATGGCAAGCCGGCTGAAGAGGTGGCCTCGCCGCTCGTGAAGACAGACGGATCGGACGCCGGGGAAAGGCAGATCGGGATGCATGTCCACGAGGGGCACGAGCACGATCATGAACACCCACATCATCACCACGATCACGCATCGAGTCGGGTGATCGAGGTGCGCCAGTCGATCTTCGCCGCAAACGACCGCCTCGCCGAACGGAACCGAGGTTTTTTCAGCGCCCTGGGTCTTCCGGTCCTGAACGTCCTCTCCTCACCCGGTTCCGGCAAAACCACATTCTTGCAGAGAACCATCGAGAAGCTCGGTCAGCCGGGCAGGATCGGGGTGATAGTCGGTGATCTGGAAACGGACAATGATGCCCGACGTCTTCGCACCACCGGGGCTCAGGTTGTTCAAATCACGACCGGTACTCTCTGCCACCTCGATGCGGATATGGTCGCCAGGGCTGTCGGGAACCTGAGCCCGAAGCTGCTCGATCTTCTTTTCATCGAAAACGTCGGTAACCTCGTCTGCCCATCTGAGTTCGACCTCGGAGAGAACCTTCGTGTGGTACTCTTGTCCGTGACGGAAGGGGAGGACAAGCCCCTCAAATATCCGCCCCTTTTTCACGCTGCCGACATTGTGGTTCTTACCAAAACGGACATGAGTGAGGCTGCGGAGTTCGATCGCGACGCGGCCCTGACGAACATCCGTAGAATCAATCCGGCCGCCCGTATCTTCGAGGTGTCTGCCCGCAAAGATAAGGGGATGGATGCCTGGTGCGATTATCTCCGGCAGGTACAGGCTACGGCAACTGCCAATAGATGAATATGGCGTCCGGAAAGCCGGCGTGCTTATACTATATCCAGGATAGGAATGGTGCCGTCTACATCCCCTCATCAAAAACTTCGCCTTTTTCTCGATATGATCGGGATCCATGAGAGCGAAGGAGATCTCCTCGAAGAGCTGACGCAACTTTTCGTCGGCAAGAAAGATGCGTTTGCCGATTATTTCTACGACTTCTTCCATCGCCTGGCGGATACCAGGCCGTTCCTGGATGAAGAAAAGCAGCCCGGCCATATGAAACGTGTATGGGCAGGCTGGTTCGCATCGTTTTTCCGGTCAAGGCCCGACGATGAATTCCTCGCGTACCTCTGGGGCGTCGGAGTGAGGCACGTCGAGATAAGCCTCGATCAAAGATTTTCGAACCTCGGTTTCGCCATGATACGACAGTTCTGCCACAAAATCGTGGCAACAGAGGTCCCCCCGGAACAGAGAAACCTGGCCCTCTCCGCCATAAACAAAAAACTCGATCTCTGTGTTCTGGCTGAAACGAGTGCCTATATCGAGAATACGATAAGCTGCGATATAGAGGTGATGAGGGAGGTCGCGGACAGGGTCAGAAATCCTGCTATGGTAATAGGGTGGAATATACGAAGGATGCAGGGAAGGGTCGAGAAAGGAACCAGGGAATACGACATTTTCCAAATGTTGATGGGTGAAAACCAGAGGCTCGAAAACATGGTCAGGGATATCAAGGTCTACATGGATATCTTCCAGGGGGAGCCCGACTTTCACGTGGTTGATATGAAGGGCGTTGTCGCTTCTGTGCTTGAAAAGGTCAAGGACGGGGGCATGTACTCACACGTCGCTCTTCACGTCGAGGTGCAAGAGCAGGCACGGTATGTAAAGGGCGATCAGAAATGGATGGAGCATCTCTTTTACTATCTCATTGAGAACGGCATGGAAGCAGCAGGCAAGGAAAAGGCGTTTGTGACAATTTCATCTCTTCTCGAAGATACCCCGCCGTGCAACATCCGGATCGAGTTATTCAATTCGGGCGAGCCTCCCCTCGACGAGAGCGAGAGATTATTCACCCCGTTTTTTTCAACAAAGACCGAGGGCACGGGTTTCGGTCTTCCCATCGCGAGGCTGGCGGCAAGAAAACACCATGGGACGCTGGCGATTTACGGCGAAAAAGGGGAAGGGACCAGGGTCATCGTCAGTCTTCCAGCCGCCGGTTAGGGAGAGAAAGAGGTTTTCCGGATATGCGAATGAACGACCCCAGCCGCAAGCAGCGGGGTATCGTCTTCTGTCTGGACGTCATTCCGTGCTTGACACGGAATCCAGTCGGATTTTCTGGATACCGGCTTTCGCCGGTATGACGAATTCGCGGCAAGCCGCGGGGAATATACCCGAAGGGATTTAATCGAGAGCGCAGAGGGCAGCACCATATGCACTCAGCATGTCGGGCTGATCGTGCACGAGGACGTTTTTGCCCAATCGTTCCGTCAGCATTTTTTGTAAACAGGCATCGCGGGCACATCCGCCCGCAAACACAATTTCTTCGACGAGACCGACCCTCTTCACGAGGGGAAGAATGCGTGTGACTATCGAGTTATGCAGGGCTGTCGCGATCACCTCCCTCCTCACTCCTTTCCCGATGAGCGTGATTACTTCCGACTCGGCAAAAACCGCGCACAGACTGCTGATAGTCACCTGTTGACTCGTCTCGCAGCGAAGCCCGAAATCATTCATGGAAAAGCCGAGGGCCCGGGCCATGATCTCCAGGAATTTTCCCGTACCGGCCGCACACCTGTCATTCATCTCGAAGTTCCCCACGGTCCCGTCGGCCTTGAGGAGCACTACCTTCGTATCCTGGCCTCCGATATCGATGATCGTGCGGCACGAGGGGAACACCGCCCGTGCCCCCCTCGCCACCGCCTTTATTTCGGTTATCGTAGCCATCTCCTTATCGGCCGCCAGAAGATGCCGCCCGTACCCGGTCGCGAGTACACGGTCGGGGGCAGTATCCTCGATCAGCCGCCTGCAGACGGCCAGGGGATCATAACCCGTCTCCTCTCGCAAAAAGCGCGCCACTCCCTTGTGAAGCACCGCGTACTTAATGTACCGGGAACCTACATCGATACCGGCGATAATCAAGATCGTTTCACGTCCCGGATCATTTCTATAAAAGCCTCTACCCTGGTCTTGAGTTGACCCGCATCCTCAAGGCTGTAGTCGGTCTCGATCCGCAAGAATGGCAACCCCGCGGCCTCAACCGAGTTCTTTGCCCGGTACGCTTCTACCAGGTATGGGGTGCAGAATTGGAGGGCATAATGGATTACACCTTGAGCATGCAGCTTTGATGACATGTTGTGTATGTCGGTCAGCCTTTCGTCATTTGGGGTGAAGCAGGCACAATTGATTCCCATGGACCGGTCGGCCATCTTCCGGAGGGCTTCGTCGACGGTGGAAAACGCGTCAAGAAGGTCTCGGAAGTTGCGCTCCCCCACACACGCCTCCTCACCCACCACGATGCCGCCGCTGCTCTCGATTATCGAGTGGAGTTTCCAGTTGGGGAGAGCCATGGGCGACCCGGAGACGAGCACTCTTGTGGCGCCCTTCGGGCTCACGCCGGTTCCGTGCTTCACCCGCTCATCCAGCTCATCGCAAAGCTCGTTCAGCTTGGAGGTAAACCTGAGCGGATCATCATAGAAGGAAATCTGGTTTATCAGGAGGGCGTCGAGCCCCGAGATGGGGGCCGGGTCACTGGCCCGCGCCTCCGAGAGCCTCTGCAAGGCCCGCCGTTTCGCATTGACGACCCGGGCCGCCTCCCTCAGCTTGTCGAGGGTGATCTCCCTGCCCGTGACCTCGATGAGTTTCTGAGCCAGCTTTCTTATTTCGTTCGTCCAGAGCGCTCTCCCCTCATCGCTTTTCTTGTTCGGAAGTTCCATGACGTACACTTTCCTGGTAATCTCGTCGAATATCTCGTAGGCCTTCTTCTTGCCGTCGCAGGTTGTCTCGCCTATGATGAGATCGGCTGACTCAACGTACGGGCAGAGCCCGGCCAGCTTGAACCCCATGAATCCCTTAATCAGGGCGCAGGTGTTGCGGGGTATGAATTTCTCCGCCTCCTCCGTGCCGACGTCCGCCCCGGCGCACAGTCCGATGGAAACGCCGTCCAGGGCAAGGATGAGTTCCTCCGGAACGTAGACGCAAAAGGTGCCCACTATGAGCTTGCCTGCGGCTTTGTCCTTCAGGAGCTCGACAATCCTGAGACCATGCACTTCCGAGACGACGAAATCGAAATACCCCATTCCCGCCGGTCTGTTCTTTTGAGATAGGTATATACTCTGGTAGGCATCCGATAACACTGAGAGCAATCCCTGGTGCGCTTCGAGATTGAGGCCGAGGGAAGCCCACATTTCCTGGTAATTTTCTGACATACTCTTCTCCTTCCAGTTTGTTTTTGCCCGCCGACACGCTCCGGCACGCACAGCCGCCATTGTTTTGCGCCAGCGGCGACCGAGCCGGGGAAAGTGTGTCGATTTGCTATGTGGCCTTAGCCATGGGAAGAAGGGAGAAAATGGGAAGGATCATCGGGGCATGAGGAGGTGCGAATCGATGAGGAACACCCTTTTTCTCCCGCCTCTTCTACGGAATCGGAGACCTAACCTAGGTCCCTGCCGGCCGTACCCGGCCTTTCATACAAGCGAAAAAGGGGTTGGGCGTTCGCTCATGTTTTCACCTCCTTCTCAAAAAGATGCATGTGAAAAGAAAGTACTACAGAAGGTCCTTCGTGTCAAATCGTGGGCTCGTACGGGTGATCGAGGAAATGAATCTCGGATCGGCAGACTGCCCCGGGTGACTTTATCCATTGACAGGTGTCCTTTGTTACCATACAGTATATCCTGTACATCATAATCGGCAGGCAGGCATAGAGGCCATGGTGGAGTAAGGGACGTAGATGCAGCCTTCCGGCAGTCGCCGGATAAGGACATTCAGATTCAACGTTCAGAGGTGTTGGATGCAGATCACGCAGACAAGTAAGATCATTATAACCCTGGCCGTTCTTTTCGCCGGCCTCATGGTGGTCGGTTGCGGAAAATCGAGGGAAAGCGCAGGCCCGTCGCAGGGTATCGCCCCGGAAGTAAGCGTGGTGGTCGTGCAGCCGGAGCGCGTGCCGATCACCACGGAATTGCCCGGACGAACGTCGGCCTTCCTCGTTGCTGAGGTGCGGCCCCAGGTGAATGGCATCATCAAGAAGCGCCTGTTCGTTGAAGGCTCTGATGTGCGGGCAGGCGACGTGCTCTACGAGATCGATCCGGCTATGTATGAAGCTGCCTATGCCAATGCCGGGGCGGGTCTTTCCAGGGCCGAGGCAAATGTGACCGCCATCCGGTCCAGAATGGAGCGCTACAGGGAACTGGTGGTCATCAATGCGGTCAGCCGGCAGGATTACGACGACGCGTCCGCGGCGCTCCAGCAGGCCGGGGCCGATATTGAAGCAAACAAGGCAGCCCTGGAGACCGCCCGCATCAATCTGGCATATACCCGCGTCATCGCGCCTATTGCCGGGCGTATCGGCAAGTCGAACGTGACCGTAGGCGCCCTTGCAACGGCGAGTCAGGCTTCCCCCTTCACGACCATTCAGCAGCTTGACCCGATTTATGTGGACGTGACCCAGTCAAGCGCCAATCTGCTGCAGCTTGAACGCAACATCGCAGCCGGCCGGATCAAGGGCGGCGGTCCCTCTCAAGCGCGGGTGAAACTGCTCCTTGAAGACGGTACGCCGTACCCACTCGAAGGAACCCTGAAGTTTTCCGATGTCACCGTCGATCCCGGCACCGGATCATTCATCCTCCGGGTTGTCGTCCCCAATCCGAAGCATGTGCTTCTGCCCGGCATGTATGTGCGCGCACTGGTCCAGGAAGGGGTAGTCGATCATGCAATCCTTGCCCCCCAGCAGGGGGTCTCCCGGGACCTGAAAGGGAATCCCGTGGCGCTGATCGTGGACGGCTCGGGCAAGGTGCAGCAGCGGATGATCACGGTCGACCGCGCCATCGGCGACAAATGGCTCGTCTCCTCCGGCCTTGTGCCGGGCGATCGGGTAATCGTCGAGGGCGTCCAGAAAGTGCGACCCGGCGCTTCCGTAAGGGTTATCCCCTTTGACACCGGCCGCAAGGAGAGTCCGGAGGCCGGCAAAAGCGCATCGAGCGGAGGCACCTGATGTTATCGAGATTCTTTCTGGACCGCCCGGTCTTCGCCTGGGTCATCGCCGTCATCATCATGCTGGCGGGCGGTCTCGCCATATATAATTTGCCCATATCACAGTATCCCCCGGTCGC
>Ga0187856_1002109_pt1 | contig 14972 bp, 8 predicted proteins | sample June2016WEW_8_40_FD_132443 | JGI IMG/M metagenome (GOLD analysis project Ga0187856, IMG submission 132443) | Peatland microbial communities from SPRUCE experiment site at the Marcell Experimental Forest, Minnesota, USA - June2016WEW_8_40 | ecosystem: Environmental > Terrestrial > Soil > Wetlands...
CACGACTATGTGTCGATCCAGGCCTATCTCCCCTTCGGCCAAGACGCCCAGCTCGAGGCGCTCCGTCGCCGCGTACGGGACGCGAACGGCGAGATGGCCGTCACGGTCGGCTACGGGCCCCGCTTCCTGCACTCGACGGGCCAACTCCACAAAGGCGGACCGAACAGCGTCGTCGCGGTCCAGCTCGTCCGGTCGACGCCGTCGGCGGAGCTGTCGATCCCGGGAGAGCCGTACGACTTTGCCACCCTCATCAGTGCGCAGTCGATAGGTGACCACGAGAGCCTCGTGACCCACGGCAGGCGGGTGATCCGGGTCGAGCTCGACCAGCTGGACGAGATCGGATGAGCGGGGATGGCTGGGAGACGGACGGCAAGGAAGGAAGCGGACGATGAAGATCGGCATGGTCGGGCTCGGCAAGATGGGCGCCAACATGACCCGGCGCCTGATTGAAAAGGGCCATGAGGTGGTCGGCTTCGACCTCGGGGCCGAGGCCCGCTCGGCTGTGGCCGCCTACGGGGCCGACACCGCCTCGAGCCTCGAGGAGTTGGCCGCCAAGCTGTCCCCGCCCCGCGTGGCCTGGGTGATGGTGCCGGCCGGCAAGCCCACCGAGGACACGGTCAGGTCTCTCGGCCAGCTTCTGGAAGCAGGGGACCTCGTGATCGACGGGGGCAACTCGAACTACAAACAAGCCGTCCCCTACGCCGAACGGCTGGCCCAACGGGGCATCCATTTCGTGGACGCCGGTACCTCGGGGGGCGTGTGGGGCCTGGAGAACGGCTACTGCATCATGGTCGGGGGCAGTCCGGAGGCGGTCGCGATCGCGGAGCCGATCTTCCTCGCCCTCGCACCTGAGGGCGGCTACGCCCACGTGGGGGGCGTCGGTGCCGGCCACTTCGTGAAGATGGTGCACAACGGCATCGAGTACGGGCTCATGGAGGCCTATGCCGAAGGCTTCGAGATCATGTCCAATGCCGCCGAGTTCGACCTCGACCTGCACGAGATCGCCTCGATCTGGCGCTACGGCTCTGTGGTCAGGTCCTGGCTGCTCGAGCTCACCGAGCTGGCGCTTCGGCCGGGAGCCGGTTTCGAGGACATCGAGCCGTTCGTCGTCGACTCCGGGGAGGGCCGTTGGACACTCGAGGCTGCGCTCGAGCGCAACGTACCGGTCCCGGTCATCGCCGCCTCACTGTTCCGGCGCTTCGAGAGCCGGGAGAAGAACTCCTACGGGCTGCGGCTGCTCGCCGCATTGCGCAACCAGTTCGGGGGCCATGCCGTCCTGCGGGCGTCGGAGAAGGCGCCGTCGTGACCCCGCAACGGTCTCAGACAAAAGCGCCGCCACTGGCGCTGGTGATGTTCGGCGCCTCGGGCGACCTCACCGCGCGAAAGCTCCTCCCGTCCCTGGCGTCGCTGGCGGGCAACGGCTCGCTCGCGGACGGCTTCGTCCTCGTCGGTGTCGCCAGGACCAAGTGGACCGATGACGAGTTCCGCAAGCACTGCCTCGAGGCGGTCTCCGACGCCAAGCCCGCCTGGGCTGACCTCGTCAAGCAGTTCCGCTACGTGAGCGGGAACTACGACCACGACGCCACGTTCAAGAAGATCACCGAGATCCTCGCCGAGCTCGACGAGGCAAAAGGGGGCGGGGGCACGGCGGGCAACAGGATCTACTATCTCGCCACCATACCGGCGCTTTTCGGGGAGGTCGCCCGTGGCCTGGCCCGCCACGGCCTGAACCGTCCGGGGCCCGGGGGCAAGTTCGCCCGACTCGTGATCGAAAAGCCCTTCGGCCGCAACCTCGAGACCGCCATGGCTCTCGACGAGACCCTGCACGAATGCTTCGACGAGCCGCAGATCTACCGCATCGACCACTACATGGGCAAGGAGACCGTACAGAACGTCCTTGCCCTGCGTTTTGCCAACTCGATCTTCGAACCCGTCTGGAACCGGCGCTATGTCGGCCACGTGCACGTCACGGTTGCGGAATCTCTCGGCGTCGAACACCGGGGGTCGTTCTACGAGAGCGCCGGGGCGCTGCGCGACATCGTGCAGAACCACGTGATGCAGGTCCTGGCCCTCACCTTGATGGAACCGTCGGCCACGATGGACCCGACCTCGATCCGCGACGAGAAGGTCAAGCTGCTGCGCTCGATCATGGGCCCACGCGTTGACGAGGTCGGCACCGGGGTCGTGCGCGCCCAGTACACGGCAGGCACGATCGACGGCAAGAGCGTTCCCGGATACCGCGGGGAGGAGGGTGTGGACCCGCAGTCGATGACCGAGACGTTCGTCGCCATGCGGCTCACGGTCGACAACTGGCGCTGGGCCGGCGTGCCCGTGTTCATCCGTACCGGCAAACGCCTGGCCAAACGGTCCACAGAGGTCGTGATGGTGTTCCAGCGGCCGCCTCACCTCCCCTTCGCCGGCAAGCTCACGCGGGGGCTCCAGCCGAACGCGCTGATCCTGCGCATCCAGCCCGACGAGGGCATAACGCTCCGTTTCGGAGCCAAGGTACCCGGTCAGGACTACCGCGTGCGCACCGTCGCCATGGAGTTCTCCTACAAGGACGCCTTCGGGACCGATCCGCCGGAGGCCTACGAGCGGCTCCTGCTCGACGCGATGATCGGCGACCCCACCTTGTTCATCCGCACCGACGAGGTGGAACAGGCCTGGCGGCTTCTCGAACCGCTCCAGGAGGCGTTCGCGGAAGGGTATCCGCACCTGTCGCTTTACAGCGCGGGCAGCTGGGGTCCGCTCGAGGCCGCGCGGCTGTTGGAGCCCGACGGGTACGAGTGGGTGAACCCCTGAGTGTCGCCCGACGTTGAGCCGAGCGTCCCCGACGGCGAGCTGCGCGTCGTCGACGACGTGCCGGGCGCGTTCGCGGACCTGGTCGCCCGGGAGATTACCGACGCGGGCGCTGCGCGCAACGACCGGTTCAGCCTCGTGCTGTCGGGGGGATCAACCGCCCGCGAGTGCTACGAGGAGCTCGCCACGCGAACCGGCCTCGACTGGAGCCGGGTCGAGTGCCTGGTCGGTGACGAGCGCTGCGTGCCGCCGGACGACCCGGACGCGAACCAGCGCATGATCCGCGAGGCGCTCGTCGAGCGCGTCGAGCCGCGCCCGGCACTCCTCCCGATGGACTGCAAGGCCACGCCCGAGGCCTACGCGGCCGTGATCGCGGCGCGCCCGCACCTCGATCTCGTGCACCTCGGGCTCGGCCCGGACGGCCACACCGCCTCGTTGTTCCCGGGCTCGGCCGCGCTCTCGGCCCCGGCGGGGCGGCTGGTGGAGCACAACGTGGACCCTTCGGGCCGCAATCGCCACGAGCGGGTCACGTTGACCTTCGCCGGGATCGCGCGCGCCCGCCTGGTGGTGTTCACGGTCGCCGGAGCCGACAAGCAGGAGGCCTTGTCGCGGGTGTTCCACAACGAGGACATCCCCGCCGCACGCGTGCGTGCCGGCCGGGTGGTCTGGCTATGTGACCCGGGGGCGATCGGCTCGGGATCCCCCGCCGTAGGGTGAGTCCATGACCGACACGGCCCGAACCTCCAGCGCCCCGGGAAGCGTCGTCTCGGGCGGTGTTTGCGACCTGACCGACGACGAGCTGCTCGGCACCTCTCCCGCAGAGCTCTTGGCCGAGGCGCGCCGGATCCGCGATCTCCGCTACGGCACGCGGGTCACCTTCTCCCCGAAGGTCTTCATCCCGCTGACGATGCTCTGCCAGGACCGCTGTGGCTACTGCACCTTCGCCAAGCCTCCGGCTCACCTCACCGCCGCCTACCTCGACCCCAGCCAGGTACTCGCCATCGCCCGAGCGGGTGCCGAGGCGGGCTGTCACGAGGCCCTGTTCACCCTCGGGGAGCCTCCGGAGCTCCGCTACCCGGTCGCAGGAGAGTGGCTGGCAGCTCACGGCTTCGCCTCGACCGTGGACTACCTCGCTGAGTGCTGCCGTCTCGTGCGGGCCGAGACGGGCCTCCTCCCGCACGCGAACGCCGGGGCGCTTCTCGAAAACGAGCTCGCCGAACTTCGCGAGGTGACGGTGAGCCAGGGGATGATGCTCGAGTCCCTCGCCCATGACCTCGCCTGCCACCGGGCATCCCCGGACAAGACGCCCGCGCGCAGGCTCGCGACCCTGGATGCCGCCGGCCGTCTTGAGATCGCCTTCACGACGGGGATCCTCGTGGGCATAGGCGAGACCCGGGCCGACCGTCTCGTCGCCCTGCGGGCGATCGCCGCCAGTCACGCCCGGTACGGTCATGTCCAGGAGGTGATCGTCCAGAACTTCCTCCCGAAGCCCGCCACGGCGATGCACGCCGTTGCGCCCTGTCCCGCGGAGGAGCACCTCTGGTCGATCGCCGTCGCCCGGATACTTCTCCCCCCCGACGTCCACCTCCAGGCACCCCCCAACCTGACCGAAGACTTCTCGACCCTTCTCGACGCCGGCATCGACGACTGGGGCGGGGTGTCGCCCGTGACCGCCGACCACGTGAACCCCGAGCGCGCCTGGCCGGCGCTCGAGCGCCTCCGGCAGGTGACCGAGCGGCACCACCATGTGCTCGCCCCCCGCCTCGCCGTGCACCCGGAGTGGGCCAGCGAGAGATTCATCGCCTCCGACCTGCGCCATGCGGTGCTGGACCACTCCGATGCCGAAGGCCTGGCACGGGACTCGAACTGGTGCGCCGGTGGCGATGTGGCGCCACCACATCTCTTGCACCAGGCCGCGCCTGTGTCGTCGCGCCGACCCGCCGGCGGGGCCGTGGGCGAGGTGCTGACCGGCGTCCTTGCAGGCCAGGAGGTGGGAGAGGACGAGATCGTCACGCTGTTCGCAGCGCGCGGTCCCGAGGTCGCTGCCGTCGCAGAGGTCGCCGACGAGCTCCGCCGCGCAACGGTCGGCGACGTCGTCACCTTCGTGGTCAACAGGAACATCAACTACACCAACGTCTGCACCTTCAAATGCCGGTTCTGTGCGTTCTCCAAGGGCCCGCTGTCGCTGAACCTGCGGGGCAGCCCCTACCTGCTCGAGATCGACGAGATCACCCGACGCGTCGTCGAGGCGGAGCAGGCAGGCGCCACCGAGGTCTGCCTGCAAGGTGGGATCCACCCGAACTTCGACGGCGAGTACTACCTCGAGGTGCTGAAAGCCGTGCGGGCCGGTTCGGACAGCATCCATATCCACGCCTTCACCGCGCTCGAGGTTCACGAGGGGGCGCGTCGCCTCGGCGAGCCTCTGGACGCCTATCTGGTACGCCTCAAGCAAGCGGGCCTGCGCACGTTGCCGGGCACGGCCGCGGAGATCCTCGACGACGAGGTCCGGTCGGTGCTCTGCCCCGACAAGATCAACACCGAACGCTGGCTCGAGGTGCACCGCGTCGCGCACAGCGTCGGCTTGCGCTCCAATGTCACGATCATGTTCGGGGCCGTCGAGCAGCCTCGCCACTGGGCGCGCCATATCGTGCGCACGCGTGCCCTGCAAAAGCAGACGGGGGGTTTCACCGAGTTCGTCCCCCTCCCCTTCGTCCACATGGCATCGCCCATCTACCTCCAGAAAAAGGCGCGCCGCGGCCCGACGTTCCGCGAGGCGCTGCTGATGCACGCCGTGGGCCGCATCGCCTACAACGGCTGGATCGACAACATCCAGGCGAGCTGGGTGAAGATCGGCCTCGACGGTGCACGCCAGCTGCTCGCGGCCGGGTGCAATGATCTCGGTGGGACCCTCATGGACGAGAACATCTCACGGGCGGCGGGAGCCAAACACGGTCAAGAAATGCACGAGTCAGACTTCCGCGACCTGGCGGCGTCGGCCGGGCGCCCCCTCGAGCAGCGCACCACCCTTTATGGACGTGTCCTCAAAGCGGCCGGCTGAGCGATGACTCCGACAGCGCCCGCCGGTCTCGGCGAGGAGATCGAGGGCCGTGTGGCGGAGCTCTTGGACCTGGCCGGTGCCCGGGGGAACCGCGACCTGCTCCGCGACATCCTCGTGACGGGCCTCTCGCTCGCCCGCATCGATGCCAGCCGGCTAGACCTCAAGATCGCCGCCTCGGCGCTCGACGAGATGGAGCGGGCCTTCGAGCTCTTCTCGCACTATCGGGGCATCCCGAAGCTGACGATGTTCGGCTCGGCCCGGACGGCGGTGTCCGACCCCCTCTACGCCCAGGCGACAGACCTCGCCGCCCGCATGGCTCACGAGAAGTGGCTGGTGATCACCGGAGCCGGGCCCGGCATCATGGCTGCGGGGGCCGACGGCGCCGGTACCGACATGTCGCTCGGCGTCGAGATCCGCCTCCCGTTCGAGACCGTCTCGCATCCCCAGCTCGCCGCCGAAGGTCGCCTCGTCGAGATGAAGTACTTCTTCACACGAAAGCTCATGCTGATGAAGGAGTCGTCTGCGTTCGCGGTGCTGCCGGGCGGCTTCGGGACGCTGGACGAGTCCTTCGAGCTGTTCACGCTGCTCCAGACGGGCAAGGCCGAGCCTGCACCGATCGTCCTCTTGGACCTTCCGGGCGACCCCTACTGGGAGCAGCTCGCGGCGTTCCTGAACGGCGAGGTGATGCGCCGGGGTCTTGTGGACCCTGACGACGCGGCCCTCTACCGCATCACCGACGACGTCAGCGTGGCCGTCGAGGAGATCCTCGGCTTCTACCGCAACTACCACTCCCGCCGCTTTGTCGGAACGACGATGGTCATCCGCTGCCGGTTCGCGCCCTCAGACGAGGAGCTGGATGCGCTCAACACCGAGTTCGCCGACATCTGCTCGCCGAAGGGGATCTGGAGGACCGGTCCCCTGCCCCCCGAGCGAGCGGGCCGCGACCACCTGGAACTGAAGCGCCTCGCGCTCGAGTTCGACCGGCGTTCCCACGGCCGGCTCCGCATGCTCATCGACACGATCAACTCCTGGCCCGCTGCGAGCTGAGCGTCAGTCGCAGGCGTCGACGGCTTGCTCGCCCGCCTGCGTGGCGGCGTGTTCGGCCTGCGCCACGAGCGACGAGGCGCGTTCGACAGCGTTGCGGGCTCGCGACAGCAACTTCTCGCGGACGAAGTCCGGGTCGGCCTTGGAGGGCTTGGCTCCCCGGCGGAGCTGGGCCCGCAGGCAGTCGTAGGCAGCGTCGGCGAGCCGTTCGGCCACAGTGTCGAGCTCAGCCCTGATCTCTTCCAAGGTCTCGTCGCCCACGATGCCTCCCGCGTCCCGTCCGCTCCCTCGCGGGCCCAGCACACCGCGTCCGGAGGTGTTCTCACGCCCAGCGCCTGCAGGACTCGCGATCCTGGCCAAGAACCACCAGGCCCGGTGCTCCTCGGTAATCTTGCCATCATCGGGGGGCCATCGAGGAGGTTGCCGATGGGGCAAGGGGAAGGACGGGACGCGCCCGGCTTCGAGGCTGAGCGATTGGGCAAGCCGATGGTCCGCGCGCTTGAGCCCATCGCTGCCGCCCGTTCCGGGCCGGTGCTGCTTTTTGCCTGCGACCGCGAGGGCGTGCTCACCTTCCTCGACGGTGGTCTTTTGTCCGAGCTCTGCGAGGCTCCCGGCTCCCTGCTCGGGAGGAGCCTGTCGGACATTCTCGCGGACTACCCGGACATGGCCGCTCTCGCCCGGCGCCTGCTCGGGGGCGAGCGACTCGAGTTCGCGTCCGTCCCTTTGAAACGGCACCACCTGGAGGTCTGGGGCGTCCCGTTACACAGCGAACTGGGCGAACCGGACGGGGCGGCGGGGATCATCATCGACATCTCGGCCCGCGTCGCCGCCGAACGGTCCCTGCTCGACGCCGCCCGGCGGGAGATGGCTCTGGTCGAGCACGCCTCGGATGTCATCGTCTTCATGACACGCGACGGGCTCCTCCTCTCCGCCAACCCGGCCGCCCACCGTCTCTTGGGCCCCGGGTGGAGCGAGGGCGAGGCGCTCCAGCTCGAGACGCTCGTTCACCCCGAAGACCGAGAGCGCGTCCGGCGCCACTTCGCCCGGGCAGGCGAAGACCCGGGCAGTAGTGCGCCGATCGAGTACCGGATCGCAGACCCGGACGGCACCTGGCGCACTGTGGAGTCGATTGCCAACAACATGGTCGACGACCCGGCCGTCGGCGGCTTCATCGTCACGATCCGGGACGTCACGACCCACCGTGTAAGCGAGGAGCGCCTGGCTGCAAACGCCGCCCGCCAGGCCGCGCTCGCTGACCTCGGCCGCTGGGCGCTCGTCGGGCTCGCCTACGGCGACCTTGTCGAGGACGCCGTCACCCTTCTCGGTGAGCAGCTCGCAGTGGACTTCGTGCACGTGTTCGAGGCGACGCCGGACGCAGCCTTCGTGACGCTGACCGCCAGTCAGGGTCACAGCCCCTCCGGTCCGGAGCTGCTCTCGACCGATCCGACGTCCTCACCGGTCAGCTTCGCGCTCGTCACCCAGGAGACCGTCGTCTGTGACGATCTCGCCCGCGAGGCGCGTTTCGAGATCCCCGAGCTCTGGACCCGCGCGGAAGCCATGAGCGTGATCGAGGCGCCGATCCCGGGACAGGACTCACCTGCCGGTGTGCTCGGAGTGGGATGCCGCAGCCCGCGCCGGTTTGCCGAAGAGGACGTGAACTTCGTCGTGGCCGTCGCGAACGTGCTCGCGGCGGCGGCCGCCCGCAGCCGTGCCGAGGCCGCCATTCGGGACCAGGCGCTGCACGACCCGCTGACCGGCCTGGCGAATCGCCTGGTCCTCGCAGAGCACGGCCACACGATCGCGGCGCCCAACCAGTCCGAGATGAGCGGGGCGAGGCGCACCGTGCTCGTGCTGGACATCGACCGCTTCAAGGAGGTGAACGACATTCTCGGGCACGCCGTGGGCGACCTCGTGCTTGTGGAGGTCGCACGACGGCTCCGCGGTCTTGGGGACCCCGTGGAGCTCGTGGCCCGCCTCGGCGCCGACGAATTCGCGATCATCGCCTCGAGCGCCGCCTCACAGGCCGACGCGGATGTCATGGCCGCTCGTGTGCTCGCGGTCCTCGCCGAGGCGATCGACGTCGGCGGCGTGAGACTGCGCATGCGCGCAAGCGTGGGCGTCGCCGAGGCCGACGTGGACGAGAACGGCCTGAGCCTGGGCGTACCGGCCCTCTTGCGCCGCGCGGAAGCGGCCATGTACCTCGCCAAGGCCGAGCACCGCGGCGTGCGTCACTACAGTGACGACCTCGAGCGCTCGAGCGTGTCGCGCCTCGCGCTCGCGAGCGAGTTGGCCGACGCCCTCGAGAACAACGAGCTCCGCCTCGTCTACCAACCCAAGATCGACGCGCGCACAAAGGTGGTGACGGGAGTCGAGGCCCTGGTGCGGTGGCGCCACCCGAGCCGTGGGCTCCTGCTCCCCGACGCCTTCATCCCTCTCGCAGAACAGACCGGCATGATCCGCGAGGTCACGAACTGGGTCCTCCAAAGAGCGCTCGCGGAATGCGCCGGTTGGCATCGCGCGGGACGCCTGCTCCCCGTCGCCGTGAACCTGTCGGCCGCCACCGTGCACGATCCTGAGCTCATGGACGCGGTCGCGAAAGCTGCGAGCGATTCCGGGCTGCCACCGGAGTCCATCGAGCTCGAGATCACCGAGAGCGCAGTCATGTTCGACCCTGAGGGAGCGCTGCTCAGCCTCCAGTCCCTGGTCAACTACGGCGTGCGGCTCTCCCTGGACGACTTCGGCACGGGCAGCTCCTCGCTCTCGTACTTGCAGCGCCTCCCGGTCTCCGCGGTCAAGATCGACAAGTCTTTCGTCGAGCCATTGCTCAGCGACGAGACGGCCAAGGCAATCGTCCGTGCGGTGGTCGACCTCGCCCACAGCCTGAACCTGTCGGTCATCGCCGAGGGGGTCGACTCCCGGCCGGTCATGGAGCAGTTGACGGCGCTCGGCTGCGACGCCCTGCAGGGCTTCTACGTGGCAAGCCCGATGAGCCCGGACCGCCTCGAGCTGTGGATAGCCACGAACTCGCCCAGCGCGGCCCGGCGCGCGAAGTAGCCCGAGGTGGCGCCGGCGGCGCCCCGATCACCGGAGAGCCAGCTGACCGGGCAGCACGGGCGCGAAGAGATCACTCCGGCCCATCAGGTAGCGGTCCACGCTTGCCGCGGCGGAGCGGCCCTCGGCTATCGCCCAGACGATCAGGCTCTGGCCCCGCACCATGTCGCCGCAGGCGAACACACCGGGGACGGAGGTCGCGAAGGACTTGTCGACGGCGACATTGCCCCTCGGGTCGAGACCGAGCCCGAGATCGGCCACGCATCCGTTGACTTCAGGGCCGACAAAACCCATGGCGATCAGGATGAGGTCGGCCTCGAGCTCGAAGGCCGTTCCCGGCACCGGCATGAACGAAGGGCGCCCGTCGACGGTGGTGAGTTCGACTGTCTCGGCGCTGAGCGCGCGTACCGCACCGGTCCCGTCGTGCAGGAGCTCGGTCGTCCCCACCGAGAAGAGGCGCTCACCTCCCTCCTCGTGGGCCGCGCTCGAGCGCAGGATCACCGGCCAGGTGGGCCAAGGGTTGTCCTCTCCCCGCACCGGTCCGGGCATCGGGAGGATCTCGAGCTGAGTGACCGCGACGGCGCCCTGGCGGTGGACCGTCCCGAGGCAGTCTGCCCCGGTGTCGCCACCCCCGATGATCACGACGCGCTTTGCGTGCGCAGTGATCCGCGGCTCGTCGAGGGCACCCTCGCAGACCAGGTTGGCCGACTTCAGGTAGTCCATGGCGAAGTGGACGCCCCGCAGCTCGCGCCCGGGCACGCTGAGGTCGCGCGGGCGGGTCGCACCTGCAGCCAGCACCACGGCATCGAAGTCGCGCAGGAGGGCGGACGCTGAGATCGCCGAGGCGTCCGGGGCGCCGGCCCCTGCGACCTCCGCGGAGCGCGATGGCGCGGGCCCCCCGACGAAGACACGCGTGCGGAACTTAGTGCCCTCCTGTTCCATCTGGGCGAGGCGCCGGTCCAGCACCGACTTCTCCAGCTTGAACTCCGGGATCCCGTAGCGCAGCAGGCCACCGATGCGCTCGGCCCGTTCGAAGACGACCACCGCGTGCCCGCAGCGTGTCAGCTGTTGGGCGGCCGCGAGCCCGGAGGGGCCCGAACCGACGATGGCCACCTTCTTGCCGGTCGTCCTCGGCGCCCGGTGCGGCGCGAGCACTCCGGAGCTGGCCGCCCACTCGGCGGTCTCGAGCTCGACCTGCTTGATCAGTACCGGCTCCGACACGAGCCCCAGCACGCAGGAGCCCTCGCACGGCGCCGGGCACAGCCTGCCCGTGAACTCGGGGAAGTTGTTCGTGGCATGCAGGCGGTCGCTCGCCTCGGCGAAGCGCCCACGCTCGACCAGGTCGTTCCATTCCGGGATGAGGTTGCCCAGCGGGCAGCCCTCGTGACAGAACGCGATGCCGCAACTCATGCACCGGGCGGCCTGCTCGGTGAGCTCCTCGCGCCCGAAGGGGAGGTACACCTCCCGCCAGTCCCGGACGCGGGCCTCGACCGGTCGGCGCTTGGGACCGGTGCGCTCGTAACGGAGGAATCCGCGGGGATCAGCCATGAGCGGCCGCCATGACCTCGTCGTCCACGGAACCCCCCGCCTCGATGGCCCGCCGCGTGGCCTCGAGCACCCGCCTGTAGTCCCGGGGCATGACCTTGACGATCTCACGCACGGTCTCTTCCCACCGATCCAAGAGACGTGCCGCGAGTTCCGAGCCCGTCGCGGCGACGTGCGCCCTGCACAGCTCCTGGACCGTGCGCTGGTCCTCCTCGTCGAGCTGTTCCAGCTCCACCATCTCGGCGTTGAGGCGCCTCGGCAGCATCATGGCGGGGTCGTGCACGAACGCGACGCCCCCTGACATGCCCGCCGCGAAGTTGCGGCCCGTCGGGCCGAGCACGACGACGGTGCCGCCGGTCATGTACTCACAGGCGTGATCGCCCACACCTTCGACCACCGCCGCAGCACCGGAATTGCGGACACAGAATCGCTCGCCGACCTGCCCGCGGATGAACGCCCTGCCCGAGGTCGCCCCGTAGAGCACGACATTGCCGGCGATGATCTGCGCCTCGGCCGCAAAAGGCGAGGTCTCCGGTGGCCGGACGACGATGATCCCGCCCGAAAGCCCCTTGCCCAGGTAGTCGTTCGCGTCTCCGATGAGCTTCATCGTGATGCCAGCAGGCACGAAGGCGGCGAAGCTCTGACCAGCCGAGCCCCGGAAGGTGAGCGAGATCGTGCCATCGGGCAGCCCCGCCCCGCCGTGGCGCCTTGTCACCTCCGAGCCGAGCATGGTCCCGACCGCGCGATGGACGTTGCGGATGGGGAGCTCGAGCTCGACCGGGCGCCCACCTGAGATCGCCGCCTCACAGGCCTTTATGAGCTGGCGGTCGAGCGCCTCCTCGAGACCGTGGTCCTGGTCACGCGTCCGGTGCAACGCGGTCGGCAAAGACGTTTTCACCGGCTCGAGGATCGGGCGCAGATCGAGCTTGCCCGCCTTCCAGTAATGGTCGATGGCGCGGGCGGTGTCGAGGCTCTCGACGTGCCCGACGGCCTCGGCGATCGTGCGGAACCCGAGGGCGGCGAGCAGCTCGCGACACTCCTCGGCGATGTAGAGGAAGAAGGTCTCGATGAACTCCGGCCGACCCGTGAAATGCTTGCGCAGCTCCGGGTTCTGGGTCGCGATGCCGACCGGGCACGTGTCGAGGTGGCAGACGCGCATCATCACGCATCCCGATACGACAAGCGGGGCCGTCGCGAAACCGAACTCCTCGGCCCCGAGCAGCGCGGCGACAATCACGTCCCGGCCCGTCTTCATCTGACCGTCGACCTGGACGGTGATGCGGTCGCGCAGGCCGTTGCGGAGCAGGGTCTGCTGCGTCTCGGCCAATCCGAGCTCCCAAGGCGCGCCCGCGTGCTTGAGCGAGGTGAGAGGCGCGGCCCCGGTGCCGCCGTCCTGGCCGGAGATGAGCACGACGTCGGCATGCGCCTTGGCCACTCCGGCTGCGACGGTCCCGACACCGACCTCTGCCACGAGCTTCACGTGGATGCGGGCGGCCGGGTTGGCATTCTTCAGGTCGTAGATGAGCTGGGCCAGGTCCTCGATCGAGTAGATGTCGTGATGCGGGGGCGGCGAGATCAACCCGACGCCGGCGGTCGAGTAGCGGGTCCTCGCGATCCATGGGTAGACCTTGTGGCCCGGTAGCTGCCCGCCCTCACCGGGCTTGGCCCCCTGGGCGATCTTGATCTGGAGGTCGTCGGCGTTGACGAGGTACTCGCTCGTGACCCCGAAGCGCCCGGAGGCAACCTGTTTGACGGCACTGCGGCGCAGGTCGCCGTTGGCGTCGGGCACGTACCGGCGCGGGTCCTCGCCTCCCTCGCCCGTGTTCGACCGGCCGCCCAACCGGTTCATCGCGATCGCGAGCGTCTCATGAGCCTCGGCGGAGATCGACCCGTACGACATGGCCCCGGTCGCGAAGCGCTTCACTATCTCCCCGACCGGCTCGACCTCGTCGAGCGGCACCGGTGGTCGCACCGCGGCCTCCCCGACACGCAGGCGCAAGAGGCCCCGCAAAGTCGCCAACCGTTCCGACTGGTCGTCCACGAGGCGGCTGTACTCCCTGAAGATGTCGAAGCGCTTGGCGCGTGTGGCGTGCTGCAACTTGAAGACCGTCTTCGGGTTGAAAAGGTGGTACTCACCGTCGCGGCGCCACTTGTACTCGCCCCCGACCTCGATCTCGAGCTGGCCGGGGCTCGCCGCTGGCGCTTCGTAGGCATGGCGATGGCGCCGGGCCACCTCGTCGGCCAGCTCGGCGAGGCCAATGCCCCCGAGGCGGCTCGGGGTCGAGCCGAAGTACCGGTCCACGAGGTCGCGGTCGAGCCCGATCGCCTCGAAGACCTGGGCGCCGGTGTAGGAGGCGACCGTCGAGATGCCCATCTTCGACATCACCTTCAGCACGCCCTTGCTCGCGGCCTTCAGGTACTTGCGGAACGCCTCTCGCTCCGAGATCTCCCCGAGCAGGCCGTCGCGCACCATCTCGGCGACCGACTCGAGCGCCAGGTACGGGTTCACCGCCGCCGCGCCGTAGCCGATGAGCAGGGCGAAGTGGTGCACCTCGCGGGCGTCGCCGCTCTCGACGACGAGGCCCACCCGGGTCCGCTCCTTCTCCCGCACGAGATGGTTGTGAACGGCGGCGGTGAGCAGGAGCGACGGGATCGGGGCGCTCGTCGGGTTCGCGTTGCGGTCCGACAGCACGATGATGTTGGAGCCGAGAGCGATTGCCTCCGAGACTTGCCGGCAGACCTTGTCGATCGCCGCCTCGAGCCCTGGCCCACCTTCGCTCACAGGGAACAGGCCGTCGACGGCGAAGCCGCTGAAGCCCGGTGTCTCACCGTGCTCGTTGACGTAGAGCAACTTGGCCAGGTCGTCGTTGTCGATGACCGGGTACGGCAGGCAGATCTGGCGGCACGAGGCCGGCTCAGGCTCGAGCAGGTTCCGCTCCGGCCCGACCGTGGCCTCGAGGGAGGTCACGAGCTCCTCCCGGATGGCGTCGAGCGGGGGGTTCGTCACCTGCGCGAAGAGCTGGGTGAAGTAGTCGTACAAGAGGCGAGGGCGCTCGGAGAGCACGGCGATCGGTGTATCGGAGCCCATCGAGCCGATGGGCTCGGCCCCGGTCCTCGCCATCGGCTCGATGATGAGGCGCAACTCCTCGTTGGTCATCCCGAAAAGCCGCTGATGGCGCACGACAGAGGCGTGCTGGGGAGTCAGCATGATCCTCGCTGGCAGATCGCCGAGATGGACGAGGCTTCTTGCGAGCCATTCCCCGTAAGGGTGCTCCGCGGCCAGCGAGGCCTTGACCTCGTCGTCGGAGACTATGCGCCCGGCGGCAGTGTCCACGAGGAACATGCGCCCTGGCTGCAGCCTGCCTTTGACGACGACCGATGCCGGATCGAGGTCGAGGACGCCCACCTCTGAGGCGAGCACGACGAGCCCGTCATCGGTCACCCAGTAACGAGCGGGGCGCAGGCCGTTGCGGTC
>Ga0187856_1002116_pt1 | contig 14955 bp, 10 predicted proteins | sample June2016WEW_8_40_FD_132443 | JGI IMG/M metagenome (GOLD analysis project Ga0187856, IMG submission 132443) | Peatland microbial communities from SPRUCE experiment site at the Marcell Experimental Forest, Minnesota, USA - June2016WEW_8_40 | ecosystem: Environmental > Terrestrial > Soil > Wetlands...
GCAAAGCACATGCTTGGCGGCGTTTGCAGCCTGAACTGCGTAGTGGGCGTGCGAGCCGTTGTGGGTGGCAATGTAGACGGCCTCAACCTGCGGATTGCTGAAGCAGGCCGGCAACTCCTCGTAGGTGTAAAAGGCCCCAGCGTGGAACTTCGTGGCAAGGCGCTTGGCCTTGGACTTGTCACCGCTCACCAGGGCCACCAGCTTCGCCTTCTTGCTGTGCCTGAAGCCGGGCAAGATCGCGCCTTGTGCAAATCCCCCTAATCCAATCACGGCATAACCGACGAGTTTAAAAGTTGCCATTGGGTTCATTCCTTTCTCGCTGAAGAGGCTAACATCACCTTGGGCTGTCCATCAACTGTCAAGTCAGTATAACGCTTACCTTACAAACAAAATCGCAACGAACGCTCCCTCGCGGCATTTGGAGTGCGACTGCCTTGAGAGCTTGAAACTTAAATGACGGTGTAATATCATGCCAGGGAGGTGAAGATCAAGTCCATTTCGGACGGAGCTGTTCCCCATGCCTGGATGCCCTGAAGGTCGCGCGGTCTTAGCTGGGGAGGCGCGATTCAGCCCTCAGTATGGTATGCGCGTTTCCGCCAGCCAGCGGCCGGCAAAGGCCGCAAGGAGGGATCAACGTCCCGCCCGCTGCGCCGCCAAAAACTGTGGCGGTGACGCCACCACAACAAAAGGCGCCGCCCGTAGCAAGACCTGGAAAGGCTCCTGCTGCCGCGCCCGCCTTTATCGGCTCATTGAAGAGTAGAGTCTGACCCAGGATCCTACTGACCATCAAAAGTGGCAGGAAGCAGTTGCCGGTTAGTGGATGCCTTGGCGCGAAAGGAACTTCCCATGAGTCGGCCACTAGCATCAATCTTGCAGAAGTCAGGCCTGTTAACCGCAGAAGAGGCAACAAGCCTGCTCGCCCGGGCGGAACGAACCCAGCGGACGTTCTGGGACATCATCCTCAATGAAAAGAAAATCCCCGAAGAAAAGATTTCCAAGGCCCTTGCGCGCACCTTACATCTCCCTCAACTGAAGCTCGCGGCGGCGACCATCGAGGCTGAGACGCTGCACCTTGTTTCCGAGGAGATGGCGCGCAAATTCGTCTGCCTTCCGATCAGCAAAGAGTCCGTAGAACCTTCCACGGAGTCAGTGGGCGTAAAGCGCCGTCCGGTTCTGGTGCTCGCCATGGCTGACCCAACTGACTTCCTGGCCCTCCAACACGTGGAGTTCAACACTGGGTGCGTCGTCAAGCCTGTTGTGGCCAGCCGCACGGAAGTCCTCGATGCCATCAAGACCTACTATGAGCCGGAAAAGTGGCTGGAAGAGTTTTTGCAGAATATCGAACAAGAAGTGGACTTCCAGGTCCTCGGGCCGCAACTGGACGAAGAACTCAGCACGGAGGCGACTGAAAGAGGGATCAAGCCAGGTCCCGCGGTCCGGCTAGTGAACCTCATCCTTCAAGCCGCCATCAGGCAAGGCGCCAGCGACGTTCATATCGAGCCTACTCTGCATAATCTCCAGGTGCGCACGCGCGTGGATGGAATGCTGCGCGAACTCATGCAGGTTCCCAAGTGGCTGCGCGAGTCTCTGGTATCGCGTCTGAAGATTCTCGCAGTTATGGATATCACCGAGCGGCGCGTTCCCCAGGATGGGCGAATCAAGGCGAGTTACGAGGGTCATGAAATCGACTTGCGCGTCTCGACTTTGCCCACGCACTACGGCGAAAAGGTGGTGCTGCGCATCCTCGGCTCCAGCCGGGAGACCCTGCCCACTTCCTCGCTGGGACTCAATCGCGCGAACCTGCGATTCCTGAAACGTGCCGTGGACCAGCCCCAGGGCATCATCCTGGTGACGGGGCCGACGGGCAGTGGCAAGACCACGACCCTCTATTCCCTTCTGAACGAAAAGAAGAATCCCTCCATTAATATCATCACGGTCGAGGATCCCATCGAGATCCAGCTCGAAGGGATCAACCAGGTGCAAGTCAACCTCAAGGCGGGCCTGACCTTCGCCTCCTGCCTGCGATCGATTCTTCGCCAGGATCCTGACGTGATCTTGGTGGGCGAGATTCGAGATCCCGAGACTGCGGAAATTACCTTCCATGCGGCCATGACGGGCCATCTTGTTTTTTCCACGGTACACACCAACAGCACCGTCGCCACGATCGGGCGCTTGCGTGATCTGGGAGTGGAAGCGAGTTTGATCCAATCTTCAGTCAACCTCATCCTGGCGCAGCGCTTGGTGCGCAGGATTTGCGGACGCTGCAAAGAGGAAACTCTACCAGAAAAGACGCTCCTGGAGAGGCTTCGCCTGGAAGCTGCGGATTTCCCCTTCTTTCACGGGGCAGGATGCCCCCGTTGTGGAATGACGGGGTATTCGGGAAGGGTTGGCGTGTACGAACTGCTGCGTATGACCCCCGATGTGAAAGCACGAATTGGACAGCGCGCCTCAGAAGCAGAGCTGATTAAAGCTGCGGTGGCTAGTGGCACGATCTTCCTGTACGACGACGCTGTGGATAAAGTTCGGCAAGGATTGACCACCGCCGAGGAAGTCCTGCGCGTCATCCAACTTCAAGAGGAGGAGGTTTTACGCTGCCCGCATTGCAGCAGCCTCATCAACCGCGATTTTGCCACTTGTCCTTACTGCCTCTTTCCGCTCAAAGCCATCTGTGATTCCTGCCGGCAGGAGCTGAAGCTGGAATGGAAGATCTGCCCGTACTGCGGTGCTCAGGCGGGAAAGACGGCTGCCCCCCTAGCCGAAAGCCCTTATCAAAAGGCCGAGGTAGAAGGCGGCGAGATTCCAGTCCCTCCGCCACCTCCGAAACCTGCAACGACAGCTCTTCTCCCTGCCCCTACGGGAGAGCCAGGCAGGCGGCCGCGCATCCTGGTGGTGGACGACGATATCGTGGTGCGCACCATCGTGGTTCAAGCCCTGGAAGCACTGCCTTTCCTTCCGGAAATGATTCAGGCCGCTAATGGCGCGGAGGGTCTTGAGGCGGCAGAGAATCTGAAACCCGACCTGTTGATTCTCGACCTGAACATGCCGGGAATGAACGGCTTCGAGGTTTGCGGCAAGCTGCGCGCCAATATCCAGACCGCCTTTATCCCCATACTGATGCTGAGCGCAAGCACCGATGAGCAGAGTCGTTCTCAGGGCTTTCTGGAGGGCACCGACGATTACATGGGGAAGCCGGTCTCCATTCCGGAGCTCCACACGCGCGTGACGCGGCTGCTACGTCGCACTTATGGCCTGTAGCACTATTGGCCAACTTCATCGCGTGGCGCGAAGAAAAGCAGATCCTTCGCTGCGCTCAGGATGACATGTCATTCTGAGCGCAGCGAAGAATCTGCTTTTGGTTGCGGGCAAGGACCGCGCTGTAGCACTAGTTCCAAACCTATTCGTTTCTTGCAAAGAATTCCCAAGAGGACGCGTGACCCCTTAAGAAGTTGCGGAAAATGCCCTCAAGCGGTCGGGGGCTTTTCTAGCTCACTGCGAAGCGCCGCCACCTTCTGCTGCAGGTCCGGCAGTTGCTCCAGCGTCAGGAGCGTATCAGGCCGGAAATGCATTTCGATCGTGCGCGCTAGCTTTGATCCCTCCGCGAAGCCGAGGGTCCCCAGCGATCCAGCCAGCTTGTGAGCCTCCTGCTCGGCTTTTAGCCGAAGCGAGTCGCCGAGTTTCTGCTCCTGCAAAGCGGTTACGGCTTCTTCGAGGACTTGCACGCGCTCCCTGATGGCGCCGCGGAAGGAATCCCAGAGTTGCGCCACAGCCATGCGGGCCTCTTGAAGAGCGCTGGCTTCCATGTTGGTTGGGCTCAACTCCTCCGAGTCCCCACCGCCACGGCAATTCCCAGGCGCCTGCTGAACCCAGCCCAAAGCGGTCGACACCTGGGTAGCCAATTGCATCGGATCGAAAGGTTTGGCGATGACCGAGGCCACCCGTAGCGTCCTAAACGCCTGTTGGTCAGCGGCCTGCACCTTCGCCGTCATGAGTATGACCGGTATTTTCTGAGTGGCAGGGTTATCCTGAAGCGCCCGCAGTGTGGCCGGCCCATCCATTTCCGGCATCATGACGTCAAGCAAAATGGCATCTGGGTATTCGGCCTTTGCCATGGCTAACCCCTCAGCCCCGGACCTTGCGGCCAGAACTTCCCACCCTGCTACCATTTCCAGGCTGAGCTTTGCCACTTCTCGGATATCATCTTCATCATCAATAATAAGAATGCGTTTAACGTTCATGGAGATCCTCTTTCGACTGTCGCGGACATGATTCCCTTCAGCAAGCCAAGCACCTGCTTTTCAAACTCCTCGTGGGACCCCCGTCCTTTCGTAAGGAAAACGGTCTTTCCAAGCCTCAGCCTGGCGCGCTCGGCGTCATCAAGGTCCTTCGCGGTGTGAACCACCAGGGGCACGCAGCGCAACACCTTGTTCTGGCGAAGTGCGCTGACCACCTCGAACCCATCCCCTTCCGGCAACACCAGATCCAACACAACCAGATTTGGCAGCACGTGCTCCGCCAACTGGACCGCCTGGCGGCCCGTCTGCGCGACGTAAACCTTGTGACCGTGGCGCTCGAAGACTTCTCGGATGACACGCGCCAGGTCCACGTCATCCTCGACCACCAGCACCCGAGCTGGCTTGCCAGGCCTGCTGATGGCGATCGAGAGGGTTTGGAACAACAGGGTTTCATCAACAGGCTTCTGAATCCAACCCGCCACTTCAACGTCCGTTTTCCTGAGGTCACGCGGCGGCAGCACGCTGAGAATGATAATAGGAATTTCGCAGGTTTCCGGGCGCTTCCTCAGCGCGGTCATGGTTTCCCACCCGTTCATCTCAGGCATCAAGAGATCGAGCAGAATGGCGCCGGGCAACTGGGCGACTGCCTGCTTGACGGCCTCCGGACCGGAACCCACCGCCACCACCCGGTAACCGCGTTGTTGCAGCAACTCCTGCACGACGGCAAGGATCGACGCATCATCGTCACACACAAGGACCGTTCGTGCTCCGGGAGCCTCTGCCGGGATGACGGGCACGACTTCTTCCTCTGCCGGGATGACGGGCACGACTTCTTCCTCCATAACTGGCAAGGTGAAGTAAAACGAACTGCCTTGCCCCAAGACACTCTCCACCCAAATGCGGCCGCCGTGTTGCTCCACGATGCTGCGGCAGATTGCGAGGCCCAAGCCCGTGCCCCCCTTCTCCCGCCGATCCGACGCATCGACTTGCTGAAAGCGCTCAAAGATGACGGTGAGTTTATCCGCCGGAATCCCCCGCCCCCGGTCTTTCACCTCGAACAACATGTCGCCGTTCTGCCGCCTGAGATTGAGTGAAATGGTACTTCCTTGTGGAGAGAACTTGATGGCGTTGCCCAGAAGGTTCGTCATGGTCTGGATGACGCGGTCAGGATCAGCCAGGATTCTTCCCGGCCCCGGTGACACCTCCAATTTCACTCCTGCCTTGTCCGCCAATTCTCGCACCGAATCCACCGCCTGTAACATCAGGCTGGCGGCCTCGCAGGCTCGTTTTTCCATCTTGACCCGGCCGGACTCTATCCGCTCGATATCGAGAATGTCGTTAATGAGGCGGACCAAGCGGTCGGTATTGACCATGGCAATATCAACCATGCGCCGCGCCTTGCCGGGATCGGCGGCCAGTAGGCCTCCGGCCAGAAGACCCAAAGACCCGCGTATGGAGGTGAGGGGTGTTCGTAATTCGTGACTTACTGTGGAGACGAACTCGTCCTTCATTTTTTCTATTTCCCGGCGGGCGGTGACGTTGCGGAAGATGCCGCTTGTGGCGACCGCCTTGCCGTCGACCAGCTTGCAATTCACGGATCCCTCGACGGTAATCTGTGTACCGTTCTTGGCCACAAACACCGTTTCAACGTCATTCACCGTCTCCCCGGCCATGACCGTCGCCGCTACCTGCTGATAACGTGTTAGGTGCTGAGGAGAGAGGATGTCCGTGATGGAGAGACGCGCAATCTCCCCCTCGCTGTAACCGAGGGTTTGCCGCCAAGCGTGGTTGACGTAAAGGAACTGTCCCTGCGGAGAAACACTCTGGATAAGCTCGGCAGCGTTTTCAGCCAAATCCCGGTATCTTTCCTCGCTCTCTTGCAGGGCTTGCTGCGCCCGCTTGCGCTCCGTGATGTCCTGAATGACGCCGAGGACCGCTCTTCGTCCGCGAAAATGCAGAGCATGGGCATCAACTTCCACGTCAACAACTCGTCCGTCTTTGAGTCTGTGGCGCCCCTGGCCGCGATCTCCTGACTGGGTGCGAAGCACCTGCATTTGGGAGAGAACGGCGGGGGCGGCTTCAGGCGGCAGGAGGTCCGTGACCCGCATCCTCAGGAGCTCGTGGCGGGAGTAGCCGGAATGAGAGACGGCAGCGTCATTAACCTCGAGGTACTGAAGCGTCTCCAGATCCCAAAGGAAGGTGGGCAGGGGGGTCGAGGCAAACAGCGAGCGAAATTGCTCTTCTGCCTCGCGCAAAGCCTGCTCGGCGCGCTTGCGCTCGGTGATGTCTCTGCACAGTGCGACGATACGGACACCCGTAGCGCTTGGTAGGAGTGTGGCGTTTATCTCGATGGGTGTGCACTCCCCATCTTTATTCACGTGGTCGACCTCGAGATTGCGCACGAAGCCCCGCTCCAAACACTTCCTGAACCCTTCAGCATTCCGTGCAAGGTCGTGCTGTGCCGTCCATTCGGTCACCCGCCGACCGAGGATCTCCTGTAATGTCCCACGGTCGGTGAGCCGCACGTACTCCGAATTGGCGTCGAGGACTCTCCCCTCCACATCCACGATCGCATATCCGGTGCCCGTTGTTTCGATCAAGGCTCTGTACTTCTCTTCGTTCTCTCGGAGCGCCTCCTCCGCCCGCTTGCGCTCGGTGATGTCCTGTACCATACCGACGGCGTAGCTCGGTACGCCTTCCCTGTCCTTCACAAGGGAAACCACCAAAAGCCCCCATATCACCCGGCCATCTTTATTGAAATAGCGCTTTTCTATCTCGTATTTGTCGCGTTTTCCTTCCGCCAGCTCGCCGTACAGCCCTCGGCCCAGCTCACGGTCCTCCGGGTGGGTGAACTCGGTGAAAAGCATGCCGCTGCTTAGTTCTGTCTCGTTATAACCGAGCATCTTCTGGAGCGCGGGGTTGCACTTGAGGGGGTGCCCCTGCCTATCCACAAGCGCCATGCCGATCCCGGCATTCTCGAAGGTCGTACGAAAACGCTCCTCGCTGGCCTGCAAGGCGTTTTCGGTGCGCTTTCGCTTGCTCATGTCGAGGTTCACTATGAGTAACGAAACCGACACCGTTAACAAACTCAGCAGGCTCCCCAGCGCAATCAAGCTCACCACGGTTCGGGCGCTCGCCTGGCTTCTGGCTGCCCGCTCGATCAGCAACGTCCCTTCTTTCTGCTGCATTTCACCCGTCAGCCGCCGGATCTGGTCTGACGCTCTCTTGCCCTGTTCAGTCAGTAATTCCTGATCGGTCAAGGCGGTTCCCTGCTGCTTGCGGAGTTCGATGCTGGTCTGAAGGTTCTCTAGCTTTTTCTGAATTAAGGGTTTGAGCTCCTTGAGGCGTTCCTGCTGGAATACATCGTCAGCGGTAAGTTCCTGGAGACGCCGCAGTGAAGCCTGGAGTTTCTCTGGGATGGTCTCGTATTGGTCTAGAAAGCTCGGGTCCCCGGTCAGGACATAGCCCCGCCGCGCGGCTTCACCGTCTAGCACGAGGGAAAGAACTGTGCCGACTTGCTCCAGCACTTCGTGTGTGCGGTTCACCCAACGAGCCGCCTCAATCGACTGCACGGATTCTCGAACGCTAAGGATGGTAGCAAGCGCCAAGAACGTCAGTCCAAATCCTAAGCCTAGGTTCACTTTCGTTCGTGTAGGATGGTTCATGGCGTGGCCCGCTCAGGGCTTTGGGAGTCAAGAGTGGCGAGGCGACCTGGGTCACTAAACGGGCGCAAGACTATTCTTCTATTGTCCTTTACTGCGCTTGGGCTATCCCACGTCACTGGGGGCGCAATGCTGTCCGTTTTTTCGACAGATTACTTTCTTCCCCTTTGCCTCTGATTAAGCAAAACAGCCCGTTTTAATAAGGCCAAGAAGGATTGCGGCTTCAAGTGAATCGCTTTCGAAGTGAATCCTTGACTGTCTGTCCTGCCGATGGGAGTCTTGCCGGGCAACCCTGAGACTTGCAACACTGGCACCCATCGCGTCGAGACTCGTTCAGCTTGGCTCCCCTACCAAGCTCCGGGGCTGCCCCGGCCTCGCGAGCCGCCAACCGGGCTACATTTTAGCACGTTGCTGGCCAAACTGGAGGATTCTTCGCATCGCGGACAATGTGTGGTTTCTCTTTGAGTTACATAGTGTGGGGGGCATGACAATCGCCAGGCGCTTGCGCGGAAACATCGACAAAAAATTGTCGATGCCGGGTTCCGCCTCATGTGCCTTCCGGCTGCCCCGAGGGGGCCACTTTTTCCGAGCGAAGTCTCAGAAAAAACTCAGAAATTTTCATTCGCCGAACTCGGCGCAAATGACTCAAATTTTCGTTCCCTCGCTTCGCTTCCTGTCGCTGAGAGCCTCGGCAAGCTCGGAGTGCGCGAGCCTGATACATGGCAGCACAATGAGGCCCAGTGCTACCAGGAGCAGGAAAGATAAAATGCCCGCTTGACTTTAAGTCCCCGCAGGTATACAAAGCGAACATAGGTATAGCTGAATCCGTCCGCAAAAGGGAGGTCACCATGGACCGGAAATCCCCGTGGGAAAATGAGTCTGGTGTACAAGTCTTAAGGCTTTACAAATCGGATTCGTACCCTGATTGGCCTCGGGCCGTGAACAAAACAGATTTGCACCCTGATTGGCCTCGGGTCGTGATTCTGGACCTGACGGCCGAACAGTTTAGTGAGTTTGATCGGGACCCCTTGGCATTTGCTAAAAAATACAACCTGTATCCTGAACAGCCGATATTGTGGATGTCGCAGTGCGCAAAGCCGCCGATCGGTAAAGGAATTCCCCGGGCGACTGAGTCATCACGCTGGACAGTGGTTATCCCCCACACTCCCAAAAGTTCCGCGGCTTGTGCAGCGTGCCCTCAAACAACAACAGGGTGACGCTGCTTCAGGGGGACAATTCGGGGCCGAGCCGGCCGCCGGGGCGTTGGATGCCACTTGGCTGAAGGAGGGGCGCAAGACACCCTGGGGTTCTCAGGGGTGAGTTTGCTCGGCTGCGAACTGGACTCTGCGGCCCACAACCAACCGCGAAGTGTGCGGAGCACGTTGGAGAAAGTCCTTTCGAAGAGTCTCTAGGGCGGGAGGCCTAGACGACGCATAAGAGCCTGGAAGCCCTGGTCGGACCGAACAGAGTCGAATGCGGGCTCCACCTTGAGCCGTGCCAGGTATACATCACGATCGGCGTAGGCCGTTTCTAGCCAAGCAAGCCCCTGCTTGTTCTCCCCGAGGGCGATATAGATTTGTGCGAGTAAGGACGGGGGTACGTAGGTTCGCTTGGCCCGTACCCGCAATTCATTTAAGGCGTTGCGTGCGGCGGTTTTGCTTCCCGCCAGTGCGTGGGCGCGCGCCAGACCCACGGCTCGAGTCAAATCGTTGCCGGAAAGGTTTACGGCCCTTTGACACTCTGCGATGGCTTTCTCGTACATTCCCTTGCCCAGGAAGCTGAGCCCCAAGCAATCGTGGGCCCCGAGGGAATTAGGTTCCAACTCGAGGATTTTCCCGCACTGTTCGATGGCCTGGTCGTAGCGACGAGCATAGTAGAACGCCCACCCGACGGTGACCTGGGTCGCGATGGAAAGCGGGTCGAGTTCTTGGGCCCTGCGGCTTTCCGCCAAGGCTTCCTCGCTCCTTCCCATCGCCGATAAGTAAGCTGAGTACATGCGATGCGCTTCCACGTTGCCGGGGTCCAGTTCGAGGGCGCGTCTAAATTCGCTCTCGGCCTCCACCCAGTTCCAATCCGCGTAGAATCGGACAGCTCCCAGCGAGGTGTGCGCCTCGGCCAGAGTGGAGTCAATCCCCAAGGCCTTGAGCGCATACTGCTTCGCTTTGCGAATGCCCACGTCTGGAGGCAGCTCATCCGTTGACCAGTAGTAATCAGCCAAGCCGGCGTAGGCGGGAGCGTAATTCGGATCTATCTGCGCTGCTTGCTCGAAGCATTGCCGGGCCTTCTGCCAGTCGTTTGCAGTTTCCTTGTTGTAGTGATATCGGCCTTCAAGATAAGCGTCGTAGGCTGCGGGGATGACCGGAGCCGCGCTGGTGAGGCGCCCGCGCTCTTGCGGCGTCACGGCAATTTTTATTTCATTGGCAATAGCGCTCGCTACCTCGCCCTGCAGCTTCAGCACGTCTCGCGCGTCGCGCTCGTAAGTTTTGACCCACAGGTTCTTGTCGGTTGCCCCCTGAAATAGCTCCGCATTGATGCGTACGCGGTTGTCGGAGCTCAACACCGAACCTTCGATCACCGCATCCACGGTCAGTTCTCGCGCGATCTGGGGGAGAGGCTTTCGCGTGCCCTTGTACTGCATCATCGTGGTCCGCGAGATCACCCGGAGCGCGCTGATTTGGGAGAGATCTGCAATCAACTGATCGGTCATCCCATCGGCGAAGTAATCCTTCTTGAGATCCCCGGAAAGATTCTGGAGCGGTAAAACTGCCAGCGACTGAATTCGCCCCGGACCCCTCCTGCTTGCTTGCTGTTGCCACCATCTCCCAATACTCAAACCAACGAGAATCGCTGACAGCGCCACGGCTAAGGCGGTTGCCACGCCTGGATGTCGCCGCCAAATCGGCAATCGCCGCACACCTGTCCCCGATCGCGGAACCTTGAGTGTTGCCAACTGCCGTAGATCCACTTCCAGTTCTGCGGCGGACTGGTAGCGATTTTCCGGCTCCTTCTGTAGGCACTTCAGAATGATCCGCTCCAGTTCCGGAGAGATCCTGGCGTTCACCGCGCGGGGTGGGACGACCGCCTGGTGCAAGATGGCGTCCGTCAACCGGGGCGCTACTCCATCCCGAAATGCCCGCTGGCCGGTCGCCATCTCGTACAGCACCGCACCCGCTGAGTAGAGGTCACTTCGAGCGTCAGCAGGTTCAGACCGTAGCTGCTCAGGCGCCATGTAGGGCAAAGTCCCTGCCACGGCTTGATCCCCGGTGGCGCTTTCAGTTGTGACATCATATTTGGACGATTCCCTCGTCACCCTCAACGACTTTGCAATTCCGAAGTCGAGTATCTTCAGTCGCCCGTCAGGGGTGACGCGCAAGTTGCTTGGCTTAAGGTCGCAATGTACAACCCCCTGGCTGTGCGCGGCCGCCAACCCGTTGGCCAACTGTACGCCTAGCCGCGCGATCTCCCTCTCCGCCAGCGGCCCCTGGGCCAGGCGATCGCTCAGGGTGACCCCGGGGACGTACTCCACGACAAGAAACTCTGCGCCGTCCTTGCTGCCCAATTCGAAAAGGATTTCGATGTTAGGATGATTAAGTTTAGAAAGTGCTTGCGCTTCTTTGCGCAGGCGCTTGCGGACAGACTCGTCGGGCACCAGATTAGGGGGCAATACCTTTACTGCCACGTCCCGTCCTAGCCGTTCGTCTCGGGCTCGATAGACTTCGCCCATTCCGCCGGCGCCTATTTTTTCGAGAATACGGTAGTGGCCAAGTGTTTGGCCGATCATGGAGGGAAGCCCCCACTTCCGATGTGGATTTTAGGTTGGACAGGCAAGCCGTGTCAACGCCTAGGCGGACGAGTTGGCTTGAGGTTTCTTCCTCCATCGCTTGGCCCAGGATGGCTGGAATTGCTGATTGCCGATTTTCGATTGCTGATGGACATTGGAAGGAGTTGCCACACCACTTCTTCAATCGTCAATCGGCAATTAAAACTTGGTGTTCGGTTGCGGCCGCAGGCTGTTTGGCGAACCCTTGCGAAACTACGCGAGCGAAACGTCATTAGGGCCTGCTCCAGTCCTCAATTCTCAACTCTCTTACCCGCCGGAACGCACGATCGTTGGTAACCAGCACAGCTTGGGCAGCCAGCGCATGGGCGGCGATCATCAGGTCCAAGTTGCCTATGGCCTCCCCATCACGTTCGAGGTCAGCGCGCACTCGCGCATAGTGCTGGGCGGCCTCCGAGTCCCATGGCAACCGATCGACGCGCAACAGAAACTCTTCGACGGCGGTCTTCAGCCGCGCGGCCTCCGGTCTGCGGGCGACCCCAAAACGCAACTCCGCCTCGGTAAGCGCCGAGATCGAAACCTGGGCCATCGGCACTTTCAGCAAGCGCTCCCGCACACGGGGGATGTTGCCTTTGATGACATAGCTGGCCATATTTGTGTCCAGCAGGTAACGAGTGGGCATCAGAACAGCTTCCGTTTCTGCGGGGGCGCATCCTGGCGGTGCGCCAGAAAGTCCTCCGGCACATCGATGGTCTTCATCAACTCGAAGAAGTCCTGCCAGGATTCCGGCCTCCGCGACAGGATGACATCACCGCTGGCAGGATCACGGCGGATGTAGACCTCCGAGCTCTCGAAGCGGTATTCCGCGGGCAACCGGACGGCCTGGCTGCGGCCATTGCGGAACAACTTGGCAGTACGAAGCATAGCGCCCTCCTCGGATATATACCATGATAGATCACAGCCCGAGAACGATCAAGTCCACTAATTATGAAGGCTGGATCACGGCAACGCGGCGCCACTCATATGATTTCTACACGCTCGCGGTGGGGGCTGTTGGGAGGGAGCAAAGCCAGAACCGCTTGATCCATGGTCGCGAGCTTCCCCTTCTTGTGGATGGCCAGACCAAGCAAATAGGCGTCGCTTACTTGCTGGTGCCCCACGAGTCTTCCTTGAAACGACTCGACGGCTTCCCCAAAGCTGATTTCATCGCTCCAAAAACGGTGGTAGCGGTGCTTTAGATTGCCGGTCAACAAGGTGATGGCTTCTTGCGGCGTGACGGCATCGCGGGAGAACGCCGGGTTGGACACGAGTCGCACGAAAGCTGCCTGGGTAAAAGGACAAGTCGCCCAACCCAGGCGCACCTGACGGGCGAACCAGTCCTGGACCTGCGAGTGTGACTCGTGAGCCGGCCACATCAACGCAATCAGCACATTCACATCCAGGAGGAAGCCGGTCATTCGTCCTCCAACTCGATCTGCCGAATCTTCTTCCTGCTCACGGGAGGAGAATCCGCCGGCAGGTCAAAAACCTGGAGACCGTTCTGTGTCCGTGTAGGCCGCTGAGCGGTAAGCCCCCGGCGTGCCAGCTCCGATACAGCCTTCCCGAGGCCAAGCGACCGGCTGTCGGCATAACGCCTAATTAGCTGCAAAACATCATCATCTAGTGAGACCGTGGTACGCATCCATTAATGATGCGCGATCTTCGGAATGATGTCAAGCAAGCGCTTGGGCATCGAGGTCTGAAGATGATGCGCTGACTTGCACACACCATATTCTGGCTGGCGCGTACACGAAACGATGAGAACATCGGCTCGATATCAAAGGTCTTGTTCTAATAATGCCGGAGGCTGGTGTTCGCACTTGCACCAGCTCGGATTGCGCGTAATATCTTATGGAGAGAATGCTTGTCATGAGGAGTCATCGAATGTCTAAATGGGGTTTTGCGCTAGCCTTCTTGATAGTCGCGATTCCTTGTTTTTCCGCCCTGGCGGCGGAGGGTCTTCTGCGACCAGTGAATTTGCGGTGCGAGTATCGCCAGAACCCGCTCGGCATCGATACGTTACAACCGCGCGTGAGCTGGACACTCGAGCCAACCGATCCAAAAGTGCGGGGCCAGAGGCAGACGGCTTACCAAATCCTGGCGGCCAGCAGCGAAGAGCGTTTACGCAGCGACCAGGGAGATCTCTGGGACACTGGAACGGTCAAGTCTGACAAGTCCATTCATGTGCCTTGCGAAGGCAAACCGCTGGGTTCAGGCATGCAGGTGTGGTGGAAAGTGCGGGTATGGGACGACCACGGAAACCCTTCGGCCTGGAGTGAGCCTGCCTTTTGGTCAATGGGGCTGCTCAAAGCCGAGGATTGGAAGGGGAAGTGGATCGGACTTGACGGTGGCGAGGGTAAGCCGGAGCAGGTAAAGGAAGCTCACTGGATCTGGTCGTCCCAGCCCGGTCCCGGCACGAGATACTTCCGCCGGACAATCGAGATTCCGCGAGAGACTACGGTCTCGGATGCCCTCCTGTATCTGGTGGGCTCCGGCGCTTCTACGCTTTATATCAACGGGAAGGAAGTTAAGTCAGCAAAGGGGCTCAAGGATCCCATCTCGCAGGACATTACGCAGGCCCTGCACAGCGGCGCCAACATCCTCGCGGTCGCCGTGAGCGTTTCCGGTGATGCTCCTTCAGGACTGATTGGCGCACTCGAAATGGAGCTCGCGCGCGGCGATACGGTGGTTATCCACACCGACGGGCAGTGGCGAGTTTCGCCGGCCGAGGTCCACGATTGGAATAAGAGTGAGTTCAACGACTCAGCCTGGGGGGCAGCCAAAGTCCTGGGGGAATACGGGATGGCTCCCTGGGGCGAGGTGGGTTGGGCGGAGCGGCGCGTCCTGCCAGCCCGAATGCTTCGCAAGGATTTCAATGTGGAAGGACAGGTGAAGCGCGCCACACTCTACATTTCCGGCCTGGGCCTCTCTGAACCTTACCTGAACGGCGCCAAGGTGGGCGACGACGTGCTGGTTCCCGCCTTGACCGAATACGACAAGCGAGTCTTCTACTTGACCTACGATGTCACCCAGCGTTTAACGCCGGGCCCCAATGCGGCCGGTGTAATCCTCGGCAACGGGCGCTATTTCGCGCCGCGGCACGAGGTTCCCACATTTATGCGGACCTTTGGCTACCCCAAGCTGCTGCTCGAGCTCGAAATCGAATATAGCGACGGAAAGGTCGAGCGCGTGGTGAGCGACGGGAGTTGGAAGCTGACCACCGAGGGACCGATCCGCGCCAATA
>Ga0187856_1002120_pt1 | contig 14932 bp, 11 predicted proteins | sample June2016WEW_8_40_FD_132443 | JGI IMG/M metagenome (GOLD analysis project Ga0187856, IMG submission 132443) | Peatland microbial communities from SPRUCE experiment site at the Marcell Experimental Forest, Minnesota, USA - June2016WEW_8_40 | ecosystem: Environmental > Terrestrial > Soil > Wetlands...
CACTGGTTCGCTTCCGCTACAGCCTGCCAGGTTGCTTGCCCCCCTGTACGGATCAGACCAGGGTACTTCCCCAGCCTTCGGGGACTTTTATTTCCAGGCTTTCAACGGATCGGTCTCCCTCCCCGTTGCTGGATATAACTACAACAGCGACTGGACTCCTCTGTTGGCGGGACTTCCACCCGGGAATGGCAGCTAGCTTTGCTGCACGGTCAATCACGTCGGTTTGAGTGTGCGCCAGCCACTTCCGGTTTGGCCCCGAAACCGGACGTATCGCTACATTGCGGCGAACCGACGCGACGGCCAGATTGGTGATCACGACCAACTCGAATTCAGACCCGTTTTTCCCAGATACGAAATCTCACTCATTTGCCTTTTGCGGCAATGCCAGCCTTTTCGACGACAGCGCGGAATAGACCCGGTCGCCCAGGACGGCGACCCCGCTCACCGGTCCCCACCTTTGGCCGGATGACCGCCCTAGGTGGTGGCTAGCAATTTCGGTCGGGGCGCCGGACCCGATCCGGATGCGTGTCACGCCGTTACACGTCACGCCGCATCGGCTAAATTGGCCGACCGGGGCCGGTTCCTGGCCGTCCCACTTGCTATCGCAGCCACGGCGGGCGCTGAGATTGGTGGCGCCTTCGGGGGCGAGAAGGAGACGGGCGGCGGCCGTGAAGCTGGCTCGGATGCGTGGAAGAGCTACATGCGCCGCGTCACCAGCACCATCAGCTTCGGTCGTGAGTTCCCGTTCGCCCAGGGCGTCCGTTTCGACATCGGCTGATGCGGTCTCCAGCGGAGCGCCTGCGCCGGGTCATCTATGGACCTTGTGTGGGTGCACAATCACGCCAAGTCCACTGCGAAACGTTTGAGATCGGCGAGCGAGCAGTAAGCCAGAGCAGCCTCATGAGTGGCGCGCAAGACCACGCGGGGCGCTTGGCCAGCCTCGAATGCTTCCTGCCAGCGGGATGCACATAAGCACCAACGGTCACCGGGTTTAAGGCCTGGGAAGCCGAGTTCCGGCACTGGAGTCGAGAGATCGTTGCCGCGCGATTTGGAAAAATCGAGAAATTCGGAAGTCATCACGGCGCACACCGTGTGACTGCCAATGTCCTCTCGCCCAGTGTTGCAGCAGCCGTCCCGATAAAACCCTGTCATAGGTTTGATCGAGCAGATTTCAAGCGGCTCGCCGAGCACGTTGCGCGCTGCAAGCCGCCGACCGCCTCCATTGTCTCTATCGTCCCTCAGCACTGCCATGTCCTCCGGCTTCACCTGCAGCCGACGCGACGGCGTGGCGCTACCTGCGTTTTTCCGGACAGGTAGCTAGGATAGCACACCAGCGGCGCCAGAAGCCTTCAGCGGTTCCGATCCTCTTCGGCCGTGTACCTGACGGCCGGCGCGGTCGCACGGTCCCAGGTACAGATCGTGGACTGTGTCAACAAACCCGCGGCGTGCCCCCCGCCAGCACGGTTTGCATCCATGCGCGATCGATGTTTTGTCCGGTCACGACCACGGCGGTCCGCCGACCCTGCAGCCGCTCGCGCTCCTTGATCAGCGCCGCCAGCGCCGCGGCGCCAGCGCCCTCGGCGCAGTTGTGGGTGGCGCTGTAGATGATCCGGATCGCCTCGGCGATCTCGTCGTCGGACACTTCGACGATCCGCTCGGTGCCGCGCCGAATGACGTCGAGCGCCGTCGCGTCGGGCACGCGCACCGCCATGCCGTCGGCAAAGGTGAGCGCCGAGTTGGTCGGCACCACGCGGCCAGCGGCGACCGAGCGGCGATAGGCGTTCGCCCCCTCGGCGACTACTCCGACAATACTGGTCTTGCGCCCAAGCGCATCGCGCATGCCGATCACTCCGCAGACGCCGGAGCCGAGTCCGATGGGGACATAGACGGTGTCGAGATCGCCGACCGCGGTGAACAGCTCGTGTGCATAAGTCGCAACCCCGATAACGAAATCACGGTGGAACGCGGGAGCATATTCGAGGCCACGCTCGGCTGCGATCCGCACTGCTTCCTCCTTGGCCTCGTCGAAGTCGCGGCCGTGCTCGATCAGATCAGCGCCGAACGAGCGCATCGCCGCGTTTTTCTCGGTCGAGTTGCCATGCGGCACCACGATGGTCACGGCAACGCCGGCGCGCGCGCCAGCGAAGGCCAGCGATTGGCCGTGGTTGCCGCGCGTCGCGGTGACGATCCCTTGCACCTCCGACCGCTCGCGCTTGAGCCGGTCGAAATAGACGATGCCGCCGCGCACCTTGAAAGCGCCGATCGGCGTGTGGTTCTCGTGCTTGACCACGACCTCCACGCCGGTGCGCGCCTTGAGCAGCGGCCAGGCATATTGGGGGGTCGACGGCACGCTCGCCCGCACCAGCGGAATCACGTTCTCAAGCTCAGTCAGGGTAAACATCTAAGGTCGAGTCACGATCCGCTCATCCGCGCTGCGATCACGGCTTTCGCCACGGCAGCATCCACCGACGAGTTCCTGCCATTTGGCTATATCAAGTCGGGTCTGCCCTGGCCGTCCCGATCATCGCAGATTCCCCCTTCGCATCCAACGTCAGCAGCGGCGATTACGTCAAAAAGACCGGAGCGGATGGCAAAGTGACTTGGGTCGAGGATAAGGAGAACCTCGCCCGCTCCCGCCTCAAGGTTAAGACCCTCGAAAGGCTCGTAGCCCGGATGACGCCTAGAAAGTACGGCAACCGCTAAGCCGAGCAAAGTCTGCTCAAAGGTGGACCTTGCCCGCGCCCCCTCTGCGGCAGACCGGCGCTTCACCCTTTCGGCCGAAGACATCGCCCGTATCAACCCCGACACGAAGACCGCGCCGGTTTTCCGCTCCCGCGCCGATGCCGAGTTGACCGCGAAGATTTATGCACGTGTGCCCGTGTTCATTGATGAGACCGCGACCGCAGAGGGGAATCCATGGGGGGGCAAGTCGAAGCCTCGCCTCAGAGGAGATGACCTCGATCTCGACTTGTTCGCGCATGCGCACGTCAAGAATCGACCCAGGCGCGAATTCTTGCCGACGCAGGAATTTTGACGGGTCAGGAATGGGCGGCAGCAGCCGCAGGTCGTCGAGCGACCGTATCAGGCCTTTCTGTTCGGCGGCCTTCGCCAGGTCCTCGATCGCAGCAGGCACCGCGCTGCCTGAAGTCGGCGCCCCTTTTACTGTCGTCGCGGGCACGTGCCGATCGAGCCGATGCGCGGCGCGACAAATGTCGACAAGGCCGTCTGCGCGCAGGATGCCCAGGCGCGGTGCCGCGGACCGTGCCGTGTCAATGAATGTCGCAAGCTTCACGGCCTGCCTCCGTTCTGCTGCTTGGCTTCGGCGTCGTGCAGCACTTGAGTCCATTTCGCCAGATCGGCGGTAATAAAGCTGCCGTATTCGGCGGGTGTCATCGGGTGCGGCTCGGCGCCGAGCTTGGCCAGCCGCTCGCGCACGTCGGCAGATTGCAGGATTTCCACGGTCGCAGCGTTGAGTTTGTTGACGATGGCGTCCGGCGTGTGCGCGGGCGCCAGCAGACCGAACCAGCCAACCGCTTCGTATCCCGGCAGGCCGCTTTCGGAAGCGGTGGGCAGGTCCGGGAATAGCGGCGAACGGGTCTTGCCGGTTGTTGCCAGCGCCTTGAGCTTGCCGGCCTTGACCAGAGGTTCGACCGTTTGCGGCGGCGCAAACATGATATCGATGCGGCCGGCAAGCAGATCGGTCACCGCTTCGCCCGTCCCTTTGTAGGGAACGTGTAGCAGCTCGACGCCCGCTTCTTTCTGGAACAGCTCGCCTGACAGATGCGAGGCAGCGCCGACGCCTGAGGAGCCGAAAGTCAGTTCGCCCTTCTTGCTGCGCGCGAGCGCGATCAGGTCGGCGACGGTCTTGACCGGCAGGTCAGGGCTGACGGTCACGACGTAAGGCGGATCGGCGACCAGCGTCACCGGCGCGAAATGCGCATTAAGCTCGAAGGGACCCTCTTTGCTGTAGAAGTCGGCTATCGACATCAGCGCCCCGGTCGATGCCATCACCAGCGTGTAACCATCGGGTGCCGAGCGTTCGACTCTCTTGCCGCCGATGCTGCCGGAAGCCCCCGGCTGGTTTTCAACGATCACGGCCTGGCCCCATTTCTCGCCCATCCGCTGGCCAACGATGCGCGCGAGCACGTCGGTGCCGCCGCCGGGCTCAAAGGGTACTACGATGCGGATTGGCCGCGACGGATAATCCGCCGCGACGGCTGGGCCGCATGCGATCAGTACGGCGGCGAGGGCAAGGATGAGCTTTTTCACGTCAGTCCTCCTTCATCTGTTCTGCTTTTGATGGCGTGTATGAGGTCTTCTCGCGAGGCAATCTTGCGATCGAGCGCCCATCAATAGGGAAAGCCTGCGCGGGGCAAGGGAACATTCCGGGGAGGAGGTATGCGCTATGCTTGGATGAGGGGCGTATGGGCGACAGGCAAGATTTTCGCCATGCAAGCCTTTTGAAATCGACATGCAAAAAGGGAGGTGAACTCTTGTCCGAGCGCCATAGGGTTTTCGACATAGGCAATCGTAGGGAGTCGGTTGGCTTCCCGTTCGGCGAGCAGGCCGTAGAGCCGCCTGGTGAGCAGACGATCAGCCCAAAAACTGACGGCCACACATCCACCCGTGGTGCTGGACAGCTACTGCGGATTATTATGACAGGCATTATTCCTCTTCTTCGCTCGTGTGCAACTAATAGCAATCCATTCCATCCGCCGCGGCAGTCACCATGCGTCGGTGCCGGACCAACCCAAGTCCCGCATTAACTTCTTTTGCTTTTTCTCTTGAGGGACCTTACGTCTACGTTCCTCTTCTTCGGCCATTGAGAATCCCGCTGCGAAGACGTAATGCTGTATAAGAAACCCTATTGAGGGTTCTTCAGGGACAGTGCAGCGCTGGCCCCTGCGCACGTAATCCCGGAATTCTCTCCATTTGCTCACACAATCCCAGACGATTGAAGGGATCGACAGTTCAACTCCATTTGAACAGCCCAACACTGTCAGGAGATCGATTAGCATCCGGGCTTTACCCTGTGCGACGCGACCGGACGTACCATCTCCTTTTATCGCTCACGAGTTGTGCATAGCGACCGAGCATAATCATTCGGAACAGGAGGAGGCCGGCGGCGTGATCGTCGTCGCACATCACAATATGTGACGGCGCCGCCGCTCCGAAGCCGAGACATTCGCCTTCATCAGCGGTAGCGGCAGTCTCGGCGGCCTCGAACTGGGCATCCCATTCGAGGTCCCGGAGCGTGCGGAGCTTCTTCGCTTCCTTCGTGCTGGTCGTCTGCAGCGAAATCTGGACGACACGTTTCCCGATCTTTTCGACCAGGTGCACAGGGACGCGGCGGCGGTAATAATAAACCCCGTTGCGGCGAAGTAGGCGTTGATCTACAATGACCTTAAGTTTCCCAAGGAGTTAGGGGAAACTTGGTGGAGCCATAGGGAGGATCGACCATGAGGAAGATCGTTGATGGACTGCTCTTATTCGCAGCGGCGTTGTTGGCCGGGCTGCTGATCGTACCGCCGGCCGGGGCGCAGCAGCTCAATCCGCGGGAAACCGCAATTCTCTTGGTTGATTTCCAGAACGAGTTCGCGGCGGAGAATGGAAATCTCTATCCGATTCTGAAAGAAGAGCTGAAGCGCAAGAACGTTCTGCAAAACGCTATTTCCTTGATCAAGGCTGCACGCGAGCGCGGGGTGCTCATCGTTCACACCACCGCCGGCTATAGCCCCGGCTACGCGGAAATCGATCAGAACAATCCGGGGCTGTTCCACAAGATCGTGGTCGCGCGCAACGCGTTCGTCGCCGGCTCGCCCGGGGCCGAGCTTTGGGAACCGCTGCGGCCTGGACCGAAAGACACCGATATCGTCCTCAAGGGACGAAGCGCGATGAGCGGTTTCATCGGAACGGACCTGAATTACGTGCTGCGGACGAAAGGGATCAAGAACCTGGGCATCGGCGGGTTCGTCACCAACATCTGCGTCGAGCAGACTGGACGAGACGCCTACGATCTCGGCTTCAATAACTATTTCTTGACCGACATCATGGCGGCGAAGAACGCCGAGGACCAGGCCTTTACCGAGAAGAACAACTTCACCTACGTCGGCCGGGTGACGACGTGGCACGAGTTCATGCAGATGGTGACGCTCACCCAGTGAGCCGCCGGCATGAATTGGACACAACGGCCAGATCGGCCAAAATCTGTCTGCCATCGTTGGGAATGGCGCCGCTTTACCCTCGCCTTGATGCTGGATTGCAGCGGCAAGATTGCGGAACGAGCGCCATCTCCAACTGGATCACCTTGGATCACGTCGCCAATGACGTGCATTTCTTGCAGAGAAAGTATGCGATCTGGCCAATCCCGGTTATAGTTGCTGGTCGCCGCGTACCAGAGTGAAGAAGAGCAGCTCGCCTTCATAGAAAATCGGCCGGATGAAGCCCAGTCCGGAAGATGGACGCTTGCAGGCCCGCACCGCGAGGTCGTCGCCCTGAAGGTTCAGGAGACCGCCTACTCGTTGCGGCTTTAATCTTCACTGCCGCTCCTTGCGCGGCCGACAAAGTTTGATCCATCGCCGCTCAGTGAGCGCGCTCGCAGGCAAAAACCCTGCAAGGTATTCCACGCAGCGTCGCGCCTCCGGTCGTTGGGTCATAGTTCGGCCCACTGGGAATCAGCATGTTGATGTTACTGCTGCGCCAATCATAACCGGATTCGGGCCGCTCCGGGAACCACCAGCCAAACGAGGCAACGACCACCCGTGGATCGAGGTTGCGATTCAACGAAAGCCGCTGCGTGATGTTTCCTTCCCTGGTCTCGATCATGACCCATTGACCTTCCTCAAGGCCATACTTGCGGGCCGCGTCGGGATGCAACTCCACGATCGGATCCGGCCGGATCATCCGCACCGACGCGACGGACTTGAACCCGGTCAGCATGTAAGTTTCTTCCTTCGCGTTGGTCAGCAAGAGTGGATAGTCCTCGGGTATCTCCTCGACCGCGGCCAGTTCGCGCCACAGCGGAATCGGCGCGTATCCCATCTTCTCCAGCCGCTCGGAGTAAACTTCGATCTTGCCGGAGGGCGTCTTGTAGTCGTGGCGGCGATACTCCTTCGTCGCACGCAGAGTTCTTTTTTTCTTGAACTCTTCGTACCTCATGCCGCTCGGCTTCAACATCGCGTCGAGGGCCTCGCGGTCGTGCTGCCAGAAATCCTTGGCGAGGCCGAGCCGATGGGCGAGCTCGTTGATGATCTTGGTGTCAGGCCAACATTCGCCCGGCGGATCGACGAGTTTCGGATGGGCGCGAATTTCCTCGTACCACCCCGGCCAATAACCCAGTTCTTCATGTTCCATGCTCCAGGCCGCTGGCAGCACGATATCCGCCAGCGCGGCGGTGGGGGTCATGAACAGCTCCGAGATCGCGATGAAGTCCAGGCTCATCAGCGCCCGATAGGTCTCCTGTGCGTTGGGATAGCTGACCAGCGGATTGGAGAGAATGAACATGGCGGCTTTGATCGGGAACGGATCCTCATCCAGGATCGCCTTGGTCAAAACATGAGGTGGGATGAAGGCCGACCGCTGCGCAAACTTGAATCTTTCACCGAGGAGTTTTTCGGCTTTTCTGGAATATTTGTCCAAAAGGAAAAAGTTTCCCGGCTTGGTGTATGGTGGGGGCGTCAGGAAAACATCGCCGCCGGGAACGTTGACGTTGCCGCAGAGCGCCCGCATGATGGCGATCGCGCGCCCGATCTGAAAGCTGTTGACCTGCTGATCGACGGCGTTTCCGGTTTGCATGGCCGCCGGCTTGCTCCGGCTGTAGAGCCGGACAAACTCTTCGATCTGACGGCGCGGAGCCCAGGTCAGACGTTCCACTTCGGGCAGGGAAACCTGCGCGACCTGGTTTTTGAGCCGGTCGAAGCCCACGGTCCAGTCGGCGACGATATCCTTGTCATACAATTCTTCCTCGATCAAAACCTTCAATATTCCGGCAGCCAAGGCGCCGTCACTGCCCGGTCTGATCCTGAGCCAGAGATCGGCCAGCTTCGCCACGTCGGTCTTCTGCGGATCGATCACCGCCAGCTTACCGCCCGCCGCGATGACTTTTTCCAGGGTCTCGCGGCGCAGCCCGCCGGTGGTCTGATTCATGTTGCTGCCCCACAGCACAATCAGGGCAGGCATTCCATCGTCGTCGCAGACAACGCTCGATCCGTAAGTGAATGCGCCGGCCATGGCCTTGGGCACGCCGCAACACCACCCCGGGGTCACCACGCTGGGCGTTCCGAAGGCGCTCGCCAATCTCTGCGCGAAGGCGAATTCCATGCCCTTGGGCTCTCCCAAACCAAACGCCACGCTTTCAGGTCCGAACTTCTGCTTCACTTCGTTGAAATTCGCCGCGACGGTGTTCAGTGCTTCGTCCCAGGAAATGCGTTGCCACTTGCCCTCGCCGCGCGCGCCCGCCCTCTTGAGCGGATACAGCAGACGATCCTTGTGCCCCAGCACTTCCGGAATTGTGAAGCGTCCTTTGTTCAACGCGCATTGCTCGGCGTATAGTCCGCTTTCCATGTCAGGTTCGAGATCCACGACCCTGCCGTCCTCGACGATGGCCTTCATGCTGCAATGGCCGGCGCACAAATGGCAAAACGTGAAGACTTCTTCGCGCGTGCCCGCGCCCGGCGAGGCGAAGCTGGTGCGCCGCGCTCCTTCGTCGGGATGAATGAAGGCTTCCATCGCCGGGTGGAAGCGGGTTTCACCGGCCGTGACCTTTTCCATGGTGACGATGTCCTTGCCGCTAGCATCCGCCGCCAAGACCAGGCAGGAGCTGACCAGCTTGCCGTCCATCATCACGGAGCACGCACCGCATTCTCCTATGCTGCACCCTTCTTTGGTCTTTGCTAATCGGAAGTCCTCGATCAGTACATCCAGCAGCGTGCGCGACGACTCGACGGCCAACTCGCGCACTTCCCCGTTCACCGTAAAACGCGTCTTGTGCTTCATGGCGCGCTCCTTCCCGGCTCGAGAACAAACCCGGCAATCATCTGTTTCAGCCCGCGCACGACCAACGTCTCAACAATCTTCTTACGGTAGCGAGCATACGCTCGAAGGTCGTCGATCGGCAAAGATTCTTCGGCAGCCGTCCGCCCGGCCTGTTCCAGGAGTTCGCGATCCGCCGCGCTTGCGGCGAACCTTTTTCCCCTCAGGATGTCCTCAGCCTTCCTCGCGCGGAAGGGCGTCGGGCCGACGGCACCAAGGGCGATGCGAACGTCGCGGCACACGTCTCCGTCGAGATCGACGGCGACTGCCACTCCCACCATGGCCACGTCCATCATTCTCAGACTATGCTTGAGGTAAGCACCGTTACCGCTAAACGGCGATAGAGGAACACAAATCTCCGTGAGGACCTCATGCGGCCGCAACACCGTCTTGCCCGGCGAAACGAAGAAGCTTTCCAACGGGATTACACGCTCGCCGCCGGGCCCAACGCATTTGATTGACGCGCCATGAGTCAGCAGCACCGGCGCACATTCCGCCGACGGCGAGGCATTCGCCAGGTTTCCCCCCAACGTTGCAAGATTGCGAACCTGGGTCGTTCCCAACAATCCAGCGGCAATGCCCAGGGCCGGGCACGTTCTTTCGACGACGGAGGAATCCTTGAGGGATTCCATTGTCACCAACGCGCCTATGCGCAAGCCGGCGCGCTCGTCATAACGGATTTGATCGAGACCGGGAATTTTTTTGATGTTGACGAGCTGGCGGGCGATCAATCTCCTGTGTTTCATCTTGGGGAGCAGATCCGTGCCGCCGGCAACGATGCTGGCATTTTCTCCGTACCTGGAAAGCAGCGCGCACGCCTCGGCGGCGCTGGCGGCGGTGAACAGGTCAAACTCCGGCAACGCTAAAAGCACGGATTTCTCCTTGTCCTCATGTTGAGTCACCAACGCTTGATTCCCAATCGTCGTGTCGGTGACACGACACAACGCATCGAGCGAGCTAGTCTAGTGTCCCGGGCTGACGGTTCGCAACGAACCGTCAAGTCGGAACACTAGCGTGCATCCGCATAAGCAATCGGTCAATCTTGCCCGCCCCGGTCTTTGGCAACGCTTCGACGAATTCGATTGCCTGCGGAAATTTGTGGGGAGCCAATCGTTGCTTGCAGAATTGTTTGAGGTCGTCCGCCATCCGCGCTGCGATCACCCCGCGCTCATGCAACACGACAAATGCCTTGACGCTCATTAAACCATCTTCGCCCTTCATCGCGACTGCAGCGCATTCCTTAACGCTCGGATACTCCTGCAGGACCTGTTCAATCTCCAGCGGCGACACCCACACGCCGCTGACCTTGATCATCTCGTTCGCGCGCCCAACGTACCAGAAATAGTCATTCTCATCCTGGATGAAGACATCTCCGGTATTAATCCACTCATCGCCCAGGAAAGTGGCCCTGGATTTCTCATGTTCCCGAACGTAGTGGGAGCCGACGGCATCGGAGCGTACCAGCAAAACTCCAGGTTGCCCGTTCGCAACCTCCCGACCTACTTCATCGACCAGCTTGACTTCGACCAGCGGATTGACCCGACCGGAACTGCCCGGCTTCACCTCGCCTGGGCGGTTGCAAAGATAGCCGATTCCGCTTTCCGCCGAGCCAAACCGATTGACCACCTCGATGCCAAAGGCCTTGACCCAATCGCGGTAGAGTTGTGCCGAGAGTTGTTCCCCGGAGGAAAGGCAAACGCGGATGCCGCTCAGGTCGGCGCGTCCATGGTCGGGCGTCTGGACCATAGCCTTCATCATGGTGGGAACGTTAAGCAGCACCGTCGGCCTGTATTTCCTGATATGATTGAAGATCGACGCCGCGGTCGTCCTCCCCTCGTAGAGAACGACGGCCGCTCCGTTCCGCAACGGGAACAGCAATCCCAAGTCCCGTGCATAGTGAAAAAAGAGTTTGGGAACACGCAAAACAATATCGTCACTGGTGTAGCTGACAACGTTATTAAAGGACTCATAGGCGACGACCCCGTCGCGGTGCATGTGAGGAACGCCTTTCGGCTTGCCCGTGGTGCCACCGGAAAAGTTCCAAAAGGCGGGATCGTCCCTGTGAGTGGATGCAACGTCGAGGCGTTCGTCGGCGGATTCGAGCATTGCCTGAAGACTGATTTCTCCTTTGCAAAGCTCCTCGGTATCGCCTGCGACCAAGAAAAGCGTCGGGTATTTCCGCTGGCGCGAAGCCTCCCGCATACGCTCGAGCGTCACGCCGTCGACGACGGCCACCTTGGGTCTTATCAAATTGAGCAGGTAGGCATAATCGTGCGTCGCCAGATAAGTGTAGGCGTGTGTTCCCACGGCGCCGATCTTCATGGTGGCGAGCCAGGCCGCCACCCATTCGGGCGAATCTTCGAGCGCCAGCAGCACCCGGTTCTCGGGTTCCACTCCGAGCGCCCTGAGCACGTTTCCAAACTTGTCGGTAAGCCGCGATAAATCGCGGAAGGTGTAAGTTCCGTCCTTATAGTAGATTGCAATCTTGTCGCCCCTGCCCTGCTCCAAATTTACGTCCAGATAATAGGAGCCGAGATTGAGATGTTCCGGCAGAGAAAAATCAATCTGCACGCCTTTGACCATTTTTTGGTCTCGTGAGCGCCGGTTGGGAGCGTGGCGGCCTGGATGACGCTTAATGGCTCTCGGCCAGCCGATACAGCCTCTGCCCGTCGTGGTCCAGTATTACTTTGCTTTGTCGGCCTTGTTGCCGTTGCGCCGGTAGGCGCGAAGGCCCGGCCGATAGGACTTGTCATCAAGGAATTGTTGCATGCCCTTGGCACGCCCGCGCTCGGGGTCGACGAACTGCATTTGGTCCGATTTCGCGGCCAGGTAGTCGGCCGCCTGCTCCCAACTCATCTCGCTCGAAAGCTTGAAAGCAACCTTGGCCGTTCGTAGTGCGGTTGGGTTCTTCTCGAGCAGTTTCCGCGCCAGCTCGCGGGTTCGTTCGCGCAGCCGTGCCAGCGGTACGGCCTCGTTGACCAACCCCATGCTCGCTGCCTTCGCGCCGCTGAAGGTGTCGCCTGTCATCACATAGTACAGCGCATCACGGCGATTCATCACTTCCGAAACGGCTTTCGACACGACACCCGCCGGGATAATGCCCCAATTGATCTCCGATAGTCCGAATGTCGCTTCCTTCGCGGCAATCGCCAAATCGCAGGCGATGACCGGCGTGAAAGCGCCGCCGAAGCACCAGCCATTGATCATGGCGATGGTCGGTTTCGGATAATAGAGAAGTCGCCGCCACTGCCACATCCCGTTCGTTCTGTAGGCACGCATTCGCTCGATGTCGAGAAGGTCGTCTGTGGCTTGAAAGTAGCCCTGTAGGTCCATGCCGGCGGAAAACGAATCACCCGCGCCCGTGAGCACCAGGACGCCACATCGATCATCGACCTCGAGCGCGTCGATGACATCGCACATCTCCTTCGCCAATTCCACATTGATGGCGTTCTTCTTCTCCGGCCGGTTCAGCATCACCCACGCGATTCCATCCTCGAACTCAACCCGGACATGCTTGCCCCAAGGTTCCAGATTGGCGGTCTTTGCGATTCCGATTGTGGTCGTCATGAACATTGTCCTCTGAGCTGCCGGTCGATCCGCGGCGGCGCCGTGCCCCGATCAGGGACAGCGTAAGCCAGCGCGAAACGCTTCGGACTAATTACCACGCGAAGACCAACCGCGCATCATCAAATGGGAAACCGGGCGTTTCGATTCGGCAACGACGATTTCGGCAAAACCACAGCAATTTCCGCCGGGTCTTAGCTGCGCCCGACACCTCACGGCGCGGCGAATCCTCATCCAGTCGAGACCGAAAACTGGACCGGTCGAGGCTAATCCTCTATAATTCCCGCAAATTCCCGCCATGGCTCGAACCAATTCCCGCCAAGGGATCGCCGAGGAGCGTCAGATGCGCAATACGCACATGAACAACCTGCTCGCCGCGATGTCTGCCATGGCTCTCGGCGCCTTGTTCTATCCCGGCAGCGCCAGGGCGGATTTCCCGGAACGCACCGTCTCGATCGTCGTGCCGTTCGAGGCGGGTGGAACCGTCGATCTCGTCGCCCGAGCGCTCGCAAGCCGACTGAACGCGAAGTGGGGCGTGTCGGTGATCGTGGTGAATCGGCCAGGGGCCGGCAATACGATCGGGGCGAACGCCGTCGCCCGCGCGGCACCCGATGGCTACACCTTGCTGCTTGCCAACACGAGCATCTCCATCAATCCCAGCCTTTACAAGACACTTCCCTACGATACCGAACGCGACCTGACGCCGGTCAGCTTTCTTGCGCCCTCCCCCAACGTCCTGCTGGTGCAAAAAAGTCTCGGCGTCGACACGTTGAGAGAGCTGATCGCGCTGGCCAAATCGCGGTCGAACAGCAACCCACTCATGTTTGCATCGGTTGGCAAGGGAAGCTTTCACCACTTTTCGATGGAGATGTTCAAATCTGAAGCAGGGGTCGAACTTATTCACGTCCCCTATAAAGGCGTCGCGTCGGCGATTGTAGGTTTCAGAAGAGGCGATGTTGATCTTTATTGCAGCGACCTTCCCGGCGCTCTCCCGGGTATCCGTGCTGGCGAGTTCAAGCCGCTCGCTGTCACAGGCGCAAAACGCGTTGCGACATTGCCCGAGGTTCCCACCATGGCGGAAGCCGGACTGCCCCATTATGCGGCTGCCGGCTATGTTGGGGTCATGGCGACCGGCGGAACGCCGCCGGACGTTCTCGCCAAGTTGAACAAAGATATTAACGAGGTCGTGGCCGAACCGGAATTCAGAGATCAATTCAGCGCTCTCGGCTACGATATGGTCGGCAGTACGATCGAGGAATTCGCTGCCTTCCTCAAGGAGGACATCGAGCGATACAAGCGGCTCGTGAAAACGATCGGCGCCACGGCCGACTAAGTGGTTTCTCTGGCGAGGAAATCGACGCCGCCGTCATCGCAAGGAGCGACGCCCATAACCCGCACCACAGCCGTCGCGGTCAGTTACAATATGGATATAGGAATATGCCCGCGAGCGCCACTGACCTGCTCCGCAATTTCCCTCCAGTCATAAGTTGAGTCTGTTCTCAATTTGCCCCGCGGCGGGCGATCCGGCAATGAAACGGGACGCAGAGGCCCCATTTACCTCAGCGGGCCCGGCCTGTTGCTCGCCTGCGCTGTGGGTCTGGCTGGGCAGTGCGCGGAAACGACACTGAGGTTAATCTAGTTTGTTAATCACCATTATCATGTTACCTTTCGCTAAAACTTCTGGGCGCACAATTGCGAATCGGATGAATTGAGTTTGCACAACTTTTTCGGGAGCAAGCTGTTGCTGCTGGCAAAGTAGCCGAACTGAGTATGGGTTTAACGATTTGGCGCTTCTAAGGAGCTTGATTGTTTTTGGTTTGCGGCGAAACGAAACACGAGGTGCCCGATTCAATAAAGCTTGACGCCTCAAGTCTGAGGAGCATACAAGAACACATGGCCAGCCTCACCATGAACCTCCGCGATTTGGTGATTCTCATCGCCGATCCGAGTTCATATATGTCCATGCTCGTTCACAGTATGCTGCGCGGCTTCGGTACCAACAAGGTACTGGAGGTGAGGAACTCAAACGGCGTGTTGCAAATACTGTCAACTCAGAAGATTGACATATTGATTTGCGATGCGCGACTTCCTCCGCATGGCGGCCTCCAGCTCACGCGTGCCATTCGCCGCAAAGAGGACAATGAGAACCGTACTATGCCGATCCTGATCATGACCAGCGATGGGCGCGAAACGACGGTCAAGCTCGCGCGCGACGCAGGGGCCAATATGGTCATTGCCAAGCCGATGTCGCCGGTGAGCCTTTACGACCGACTGGCCTGGATTGCTTTCAATCCGCGCCAGTTTGTCGAGACGGCGACCTATTTTGGACCGGACCGCC
>Ga0187856_1002121_pt1 | contig 14927 bp, 11 predicted proteins | sample June2016WEW_8_40_FD_132443 | JGI IMG/M metagenome (GOLD analysis project Ga0187856, IMG submission 132443) | Peatland microbial communities from SPRUCE experiment site at the Marcell Experimental Forest, Minnesota, USA - June2016WEW_8_40 | ecosystem: Environmental > Terrestrial > Soil > Wetlands...
ATTACTTACTGCACGCTGCGGAGGCCGCTGCGCCATCGCTCGGAATCGAGATAGTTCCCAGCCGAATCGAGAATGACGCTGCCGACATTGAGCGCGCAATAGTCGCCTTCGCCAGCATGCCAAACGGCGCAATGGTCATGCTGCCGGACTCCACCACCACCGTCAACGCCGATCTCATCATCACGCTCGCGGCTCGCAATCGCCTACCAGCGGTTTACAGCTTCAAGTTCATGGTCCGTGCGGGCGGTCTCATGTCCTACGGGATTGTCTCTGCTGACCACTATCGGCAGGCAGCGTATTACGTCGATCGAATCCTCCGCGGTGCCAAACCGGCCGACCTGCCGGTACAGACTCCGACGAAGTACGAGACCGCCCTCAATCTCAAGACGGCCAAAGCTCTCGGTTTGACTCCGTCGACTGGCCTGCTCGTCGCCGCCGACGAGGTGATCGAATAAGAATGTTGGGCGTTGCACTGCATGAGTCCGGTTGTGGCCCGGCGCGTCGGTTAGTGCGATGCAGCGATACTTCCGAAGTTGGGTGTAGACCGGACTCCTGACCGACCGCCTGAATGCGACGCGGTTGACCCGTTGCGGAAGTGGAGTGTGCATCGCAGCAGTCGGGGATGATTGCCTGATCAGTTATTCGATCACCTCGGCGGCGGCGGCCTGTAACAGCACCGCCGCGGGCGAGTGTCAGCGGTGTATTTCTGGGCATATCAGCGCTTCCGAGAGATGGCGGCGCGCTCGTCGAATGCCGCAATGGGTCCGAACGCGATTGCGGTCGGCTCGTTAGGCGCCGCCGCTTTGCCCGGGGATGACGGGCAGCAACAGGTAGGAATTCCGGCCGTCCCCGCAATGGACGGTGTGGCGCGTTTCCAGCGCGCTGGTCTGGTGATACCAGATCGGCTCGTCGGCAAGCGTGTCCTGAGCGCGGACCTCGAGCACTAGGCGATAACCTTTCTGAAGCGCCATCGACGTTTCTCGCAGTTCGATAGCGTATTCGACCACCTCGTTCGCGGGAACCGGCACGCGTTCGTCGTGCGGATGGTAGGGCTGATAGGGCTTGGACCGCTTGGGGTCGAGCTTGCGGTGCGAGGCCCGCAGCCAGCCTTTGGTCACGACCCGCATCGCGCCGTCGGGCGACTGCGACTTGAGGCTGACGATCCAGCAGGCATCCGGGCGGTCGATCGCCGCCGACAGATAAAGCGCGCTGGGGCCGGTGATTTCCAGTTCCCGCTCAAGCGGCGCCGTTGCGAACCGAACACAGGGCGCCGGCTTGCCCGGAACGATGAAGGGTTCGTTGGTGAAGCTTTGCGTGCCCGCCGCGCCCGCAGCCGTCGAAAGCGTGCCGTCCGCCTGCAGCCGGAAGGTCGTCCACTGCGTGCGTTTCAACGGCCATTCATATTCGTCGCGCCATTCGTTCCTGCCCTTGACGAACAGCCGGATGGGAGGCTCGTCCATTATGCCGGTGTCGTTGCCTTTGAGCCAGTGGTCGTACCAGCGCAAAATGATGTCCTGATGGTCGTGCCACGGCCGCCGCGGCCCGGTCGATTCCAGCGTTTCGAAAATGATCATCTTCTTGGGCGTGGTGAGGCCCTGCCAGGCCTGGAACGCTCCGGGAAGGTGGATGTCCCAGGCGCTCCAGCGCGCCATCAGCAGTGCAGGCACCTTGATGCGGTCCAACATGGTGTAGGACGAGCGCTCCCAGTAGTAGGGCCCGTCGTTGGGTTCGACCAGAAAGTCGAACAGCAGCGGATTTTTCTCCGGGTATTTGAGCTGAATGTGCAGGTACGGGCTGTCCTCGATTTCGGGCGTGCGGTTGAGCGCGGCGACGCGGCGGCGGATTTCCTCCTCCGGGTGATATTTGAACGTCAGCGGCCGCAACGCGCCGATGCTGACGTGACCCCACCACTGGTGGAAGAAACCTTCGTTCAGCACCCCGCCTTGATAGACCGAGTGGCGATAGCGGTCGGTATAGGCCTCGTAGGGCGCGATCGCCTTGAGGTGCGGCGGTTGCGTCGCCGCCACCAAGTTCTGGACGACGGCGAAATAGGACATGCCCAGCATCCCCACATTGCCGTCGCACCAGGGCTGCGCCGCAATCCACTCGATGAGGTTATAGCCGTCCTGTTGCTCCTGTCGGCCCTGAAAATCGTATTCGCCTTCCGAATCGCCGGCGCCGCGGGTATCGGCGATCACGTGGACATAGCCGCGCGACACGAAGAACCCCGTGTCGCCGGCTTCCTGGCCGCCGTTGCCGTGGCGCGGGCTCAGGGGGCGCTGCACCTGCGTGACCTTCTGTACGTCCTTGCCGTAGAGCGAGTAGGACAGCAAGGCGGGGAACCGTCCCGGTGCGTCCGGGCGAAAGACGTCGCAGGCAAGCCGCACGCCATCGTGCATGGTGACGAAATGTTGACGTTGCTCGATCATGCCGAAACGCGGTTGCGACACGCGCTCGGTCCAGCTTCTCTCCGTCATTCGACTCTCCATTTGTTCAGCATGCCGCTCGCGGGCGTGCGTCATCTCTTGCTGCGTAGCGCTTCATCGTTGGAACGACGTGCCGCCGGCGCGCGGCCGAACCTGCAATTGCGCAGCCGAGAAGGGCGACGCCACCGGCATCGTTGCAGGTCATGACGCGTGCCCGATCCGGCTCGACCCCGGCTGCTCGGACGATGCGCGCCCGCTCGTCGGTCTGCGCATGCGCGCCATTAGCTCTGGAATTCCGGGGAAACCTCGACCTGCTCCATCTCCGAGGCGATGTGTTCGATGATCGGAATCGAGATGAACGCGATCCAGACCGCCGGGCTGCCGGGCTGCAGGTTGAAGTGCTGGTGCTCAATGCCGCCCGGCCGCATCGGCAGCAGCATGAGGTCGCCCTTCTCCCAATCGATCCGCTCGCCTTCGACGACCGAATATCCCTTGCCCTCGATCACATAGATGATGACCCCGCCCTGGTGGCGATGCTTTCCGGATTTGGTGCGAACTTCATGCTTGAAGCACAGCCAGGTTTGCAGCGGCGTTTCCTTGAACGAGAACGGGTTGAGAAAATAATGCAGCCGTCCCTGGCGCGACACGAACACCTCCCGGTCCGCCGGCTTGATCACCACCTGACCGGTTCGGTTGCGGTCGGCCAATTCCTTGCGCCATTTCATGACCCGCTCGTAGGGATTGTCCTTGAGCGGCGCGCGCTCGCGCTCTCGCGTTCTTTCGCCTTCAGCCATTGCTTACGGCTCCCTTGGTTTCGCACTCGGGTTCGCTCTGCGACGCATCGCTCACACGCGTGAGCATCGGCGCCACCGAATCGACTCGATTTGTCGGGTCCACGACGGCCACCCGGCGACCGTGAATATGGGGGTCCATCACTCCGGCCTGCGGTAATCGGGAGATTCCTCGATCTGCTCGAAACCGCAGCCCCGATCGACACCGACGCACGCGAACCAGTTTGGTTCGGCGGCCACGAACTTCGCGGGCTTCGCAGGATCGGTATTGAAGTGCTGAACGACGATGCCGTTGCTCCGCGCCGGCAGATTGAGGATGTCGCCCGCCTCCCACGGGTGCTTGACGCCGTCGAGGATGGTGTATCCGCTGCCTTCGAGAATCAGCATGACCTGCCCGCCCTGAAACTTCAGCCTGCCGGAGCGGCTTCCGGGCGGGATCACCTGCTGAAAGAAGCACAGGGTGGAAAGCACGGTATCCGTGATCGCCGGATGCATGTACCAGCGCATCAGGCCTTGACGGTTGTTCTCAAGCGGAAGCTCGGATTCCTTGATGACCTGCAGCCCGTTCTTTCGTTGCTTGCGTTGCCGGTCGCGCATCGCGAAGAATTCTTCCCAGTAATTGACAGCCGCCAGCCTGCTCATTCGGTCGTTCGTCATCAATGACTCCTCGAATTGCTCTGCAACCCCCGGCGAACGACGGAAGCCGCTTGTTTCCCGTTTGACGGAGCGCAAAGCTGATTCTCAGCGGCTGACAGCGCCATCGAATAAAGATGATCGCCGATCATGACCGGAGCATTGATCAAAATCAATTGGGTTGCGCCTGCGATCCGTCAACTGCCGCGTCGGCCTCTGCGATTGCGCTGCCATTGGGGACCGGCAATCCGCGCCAGCTGCTCTCGCTCGCTCGCGCGCGTTCGGTCTCAGCCGTGTGAAGCTTCATTTCGTTCGGCGCGCTCGGCCTCGATCGCTTGCAGCACATCTTCGATCGTGGGGGCGGCGATTTGGGTGAAGCCGGTGCGCTTGATCGCGGTCCGCTTGGCGTCGTCGCACAATTGCCGCAGCCTCGCGCCGGAGAACCCCTCGGTCAGCGGTGCGACCGCGTCGATGATCGATTTGAGCGCCGGCCCGCCGGCCGTATTGGCGGTGCGCAGGCAGATGCGCAGGATGTCGCGCCGCGCCTCGACGTCGGGAAGACCGACCGCGATGTGCACGCCGAAACGTCCGGGGCGCAGGATCGACGGATCGATGAGGTCGATGCGGTTGGTCGCGCCCAGGACGATCACGCGCGAAAGCTGCTCGACGCCGTCGAGCTCGGCCAGCAGCTGGCTCACCACACGGTCGGTCGTCATCGATCCGGAATGCTGGCCGCGGATCGGCGCGATTGCCTCGAGCTGATCGAAGAAGATCACGGTCGGGGCGACCTGGCGCGCGATCCGAAACACCTGCCGCACGCCTTCCTCGGATTCGCCCAGCCATTTGGTGAAGATTTCCGGCCCGTCGACCGAGATGAAATTGACGCCGCATTCGTTGGCGAGTGCCTTGGCAAGCAGCGTCTTGCCGGTGCCGGGCGGCCCGTAAAGCAGCGCGCCCACATGCGGCGGCAATCCGCTCGCGGTCAAAAGCTGTGGATTGCGCAGCGGCAGCTCAACGGTCTCCTGCAGGCGCTTTTTCACGGCACCGAGCCCACCGATATCCTCCCAGGACACGTCCGGAATGCTGATCAACGTCTCGCGTAGCGCCGAAGGACGCGTCTGCGACAGCGCGAGCTCGAAATCCTCGCGGTCGACCCGCAGGTCTTCGAGCGGAATGCGAAAGGCCGCGCGAGGGTCCTGCAGATTGCCGGCGCTGCGGCGAAGCCGGCTCAGCCCGGCGTCGCGGCACAGCTCCATCAGATCGGCGCCGAGAAAGCCGTGGGTGCGCTTGGCGACTTCGTCAAGGTAGCCTTGGGCGTCGTCGGTGAGCGGCATCTCGCGGCTGTGGATTTCGAGAATTTCCCGCCGGCCGGTCACATCGGGCGGCCCGATGAAGATTTCGCGGTCGAAGCGGCCCGGACGGCGGAACGCCGGATCGACCGCGTCGATCCGGTTGGTGGTGCCGACCACGATGACGGCATCGACACGCTTGAGGCCGTCCATCAGCGCGAGCAGCTGGGTGACGGTGCGGGTGTCCGAATGCGCGCCGGTCTCGCCGCGCTTGGGCGCCATGGCGTCGAGCTCGTCGATGAAGATGATCGAGGGCGAGTGATGGCTGGCTTCACTGAACATGCGGCGCAGATTGGCCTCGGTCTCGCCCGTATAGGTGCCGATCACGTCGGGGCCGTTGATGTAATAGAAGCGAGCCTCGATCTCGTTGGCGGCCGCGCGGGCCAAATGCGTCTTGCCGGAGCCGGGCGGGCCATAGAGGATGATGCCGCGCGGCGGATTGATCCCCAGATGGCGGTAGACGTGCGGGTATTTGAGCGGGAGCTGGACGAGCTCGCGGATGAGCTTGATCTGCTTTCCGAGGCCGCCGACATCCTCGAAGGTGATGTCGAAGGCACCCTCGGGAATATGCGAGTCGTTAAAGTGGAGGACGACCTCGGTCGCATCGTCCACGTAGCCGGGCGCGTCGGCAAGCTTGTGGATTTCGTAGGTGGTGCCGGCGTGGGAATTGGGGAACGGGATGTAGAGCACAGCGCCCGTGCTGGCGGGGCTTTTGTTCTCGACCAGGATTTTCTTCAAGTGCGGCACGAGATCATGCGCCATCGAGACGTCGACGGCGGGCAGCAGCTCGATGCGCTTCACCGGCTGTGCCTTCGCGCTTTCGATCTCGACCGACTCGTTCAAATGCGCCTTGAGGGCCTGGCGCACGAAGCGGTCGAGCCGGACGGTGCCGGTATCGAGATCGGCTTCGAGCGGCGCATCGAGCCTGGCCAATATGCTGCGGCCGCGCTCGGTTGCGATGCGCACGAGGTCGTCCACGCCCGCGCCGAGCTTCTGCATCAGGGCACCGTCGAGCCGAATGCCCAGGCGCGCGCTTGCCCCGACCGCGTTGACCAGATGGTCGACGCTGGCATGCACGTGCGTCCGGCCGCCGGCGGTGTGGGCGCCGTGATGATGCTGGAAAATGTCGTCCATTATGTCACCGTTTGTTGTCCGGGATCACGATCACCCGGCTACCCTGAAGCTTGATCCGGCCGGACCGGCGGCCGGGATTGCCCGCCATAAATCAGTTAGGCTCACTCGATCTTGGCGCCGGTGTCCCGCACGATACGCTCCCATTTGACCGCGTCGGCCTTGACCAGCGCGGCGAATTCCGGCGCCGTCATGACCAGCGGATCGACGAAGTTCGCCTCCAGTCGCCGGTTGTCGTCCGGATCGTCATGCACGGTGCGGGTATAGAGGTTGAGCTGCTCGACGATCTCGTTGGGCGTGCCGCGCGGCGCGAACAGCGAGAACCAGGTCGAGGTCTCGAAGCCGGGAAATCCCAGCTCCGCGAAGGTCGGCGTGTCCGGCATATAAGGCTCGCGCTTGGGCGTGGCGGCCGCGAGCACGCGCAACGTGCCGTTGCGCACGAAGCTGATATGCGGTCCCAGCGAGACGAACGTGACCTGCACGTCGCCGGCGATCAACGCCGTGGTGGCGGGCCCGGTGCCTTTGAACGGCACCATCACGAGCTTGAGCCCGGCGCGCCGGTTGAACTCGCGGCCCGCCAGATCCGGCGTCGTGCCGGCCCCCGCGCCCGCATAATTGACGGTGTCGGGATTCGCTTTCGCATAGGCGATGAATTCCGCCAGCGTCTTGACCGGCACCTTGCTGTTGATCACCAGGAACAGCGGAACCGTGCCGACCGGGCCGACCGGCACCAGGTCGGTCAGCGGATCGAACGGCATATGCGCGATCAGGTAGGGATTGATCGTGATGTTGCCGGTATTGGCGAAGCCGAGCGTGTAGCCGTCGGGCGCGGCTCTTGCCACCGTTTCCATGGCGATGTTCCCGCTCGCGCCGGGGCGGTTGTCGATGACGACAGGCTGTCCGGTCTTGGCCGTGATATGGGCGCCGAGGATGCGAGCCGCGATATCGGTGACGCCGCCCGGCGACGTCGACACCATGACCCTGATCGCCTTGTCAGGATAATTTTGCGCGGCAGTCGGGACTGCGCCGAGCGCGGCAAGCAGCCCGATCAGGAGCAATTTGGGAAATCTCGTCATGCGCGGTCTCCAATTCCCATTGTTTCGAGCCTCGCTCGGTGTCCCGGCATGGGCGGATGGCTGATCGAACGCCAAGCGCCATTCCCCGACCATGTTATGGCTTGAGAAACCGAGTGACATCGACGCTCCGTTGTCCTCAGACTGGAACCGCGACGATGCGCGAGCAAATCCCGGGTCTCGCGGATGTCGGTGCCCTGTTCGAGGAGATGGCGCCCGGGCCGCGAAGCGGCTCACCCTTCTCAATGACCCGTCAGCGTGTCGCTTGACTCGAACGAATGGACCGCCGGCACGGGGCCGGGGAAGCCCAAATCCGCCCAGCGCATCGCAACCTTTTCGTAGACCGGCTGCGACAGCTTGAGGCGCTTCGCAAACTGCTTGATATACCTGAACTCCATGCAGGCGTTAATCAGGCATTTTGAGCCCCAGGGCCGGATCTCCGGCGGATTCAGGCTGGGGTCGAGATACGTGCTCCAGGTCTCGCGCAAGATGTCGATGGATTGTGCCGGACGCGAGCGAGTGATCATCGCCCACACCACTCTCGCCAAGTTGGTCGGGTCGACGTCATCGTCGACCACAACGATGTACTTGGAGAAGTAGGCGGCGCCCGTGCACTGGGCCGCCAGCGCCATGACTTGGGCCGCGTGGCCGGCGTATTTCTGCTCGATCGAGATGACGTTCATGCCCATGGACGTGGCCTCGGGCGGGCACCATACTCCCTTGATCCCGACCACGCCGAGGGCGTCGAGGTTGTTCCACAATGCGGCCGATCTGAGCACCGCCATCATGAATTCGCTGTTGGCCGGCCAGTCCTCCATCAGGTTGAGGTGGCAGGTTAGGATCGGATCGTTTCGGTAGCGCAGCGTCTCGACTCTGAAATACGGAGCCGGGCCGCCGGGCCTGCCGTAATAGCCGGTGAACTCGCCGAATGGCCCTTCGTGGAAAACATCATCGGGATAGGCAAAGCCCTCGGCGATGATCTCCGCGTGAGCCGGCAGCGGCAGGCCGGTGACGTCGCTCTCGAACACCTCGATGGCCGCACCGTTCACCCCGCCCCAATAATCGTATTCGCTCTCGGTCTTCGGATAGCTGGTGGCGGAGATCAAGAACTCGAGCGGATCAAGGCCGTAGACCGCGGCGACAGGCGCCGGCTTGCCCATGGCCCACCAGGCTTCACGGTCGAGCTTGGTGTCCTTTCCGGGCGACGCGTAGTAGCCGACTTCGTTCTTGCTCTTCACCATCTGGCGGTAGGTGCCGAGGTTGACGCGGCCGCTTTGCGGGGCGCGCGAGATGATCGAATCGCAGGTGCCGATATATCTGCCGCCGTCGAGCGGCCAGAAATGCGGGGCCGGAAACTTGGTGACGTCGACCTGATCGCCGCGGTCGATGTTCTGGTTCACCGGGGCCGCAGCGGCGGGGACGGCTTTCGGCGGGATCCTGATCTTGGATTTCTCCTTCAGGATCTTGACTAGATCCAGCGCCGATTTGTCGGGAACTTCGCGCAGCGCCAAGGCAAGCCGGTTGACGCTGGTGCCGAAGGGGTTGAACAGAGTGCGCTGTCCGGGGTGGCCCTTGACGTTCTCGAACAGGAGCGCCGGGCCACCGACCTCACGCTGGGCCAGGCAGGCGATAGTCGCCATCTCCAGGTAGGGATCGACCTCTGCCTTGACGCGCCTGATTTCGCCGATGTGCTCCACCCGCTCCAGCCAGCCGCCCAATCCCTCATATGGCTCGATCCTCATTCTTTCGTGTTTCACCGCGATCCTCCCATGCCATGGCGAACGCGATCCCCCATGACATAGCAAACATGCCACGGCGAAATCGACGCGACGTTCGGCCGACTGCCTGCGTCACACGTCGAATAGCCACACTTTTCGCGAATCCGCGCCTACCCTACCCGCACGTGCTGTTGACTTACTTCTTTTTCTAGGCATCCAAAATATTGCTGGAGACGGCCGGCCCGGCATTGATCAAAATCAATCGTCAATCCGGCATCATGGGGCATTATGGCGACCAAAGCAGGCGCCGGCTCTTGTCGCAGACTTGATATGGGCGCGTGCGTGTCTATGCTGAATCACGGGGATTGCGGCACGATCGCCGCAGTTGGGGGGGGCGTTCGAGGTTCGTTCGATGTTGCGATCTCTTGGAATCTTCATCGCCGCAGCCGCGCTGCTTGCCGCGGGTCCCTCGCAGGGCCAGCCGAAGGATGAGGCGGCTGGCTATCCGAGCCGTTTGGTCCGCATCATCGTGTCCGCTCCTGCGGCTGGTGGACCCGATATCGTGGCGCGGCTGCTGGCCGAGCGGCTGCAGAAGCGGTGGGGCCAGCCGGTCATCGTCGAAGACCGGCCCGGCGCCGGCGGTAATCTCGGAGCCGGGGTCGTTGCCGCTGCGGAGCCGGACGGATACACCCTCCTCGCGGCGCAGCCCGCGCCCTTGACCACAAACGTTCTCCTCTACAAGAAGCTCACTTTCGATCCGACCGCACTCGAGCCGGTGATTCTGATGACCGCGATGCCGAACACGTTGGTCGTCAGATCAGGCTTGCCGGTGAATTCGGTCAAGGAATTGATCGACTACGCGAAAGAGAATCCCGGAAAATTGAATTTCGGATCGCAGGGCATCGGCACGACGCCGCATCTGAGCGCGGAACTGTTTGCCGTTCGCACCGGAACGGTGCTCACGCACGTGCCCTATCGGGGTACCGCGGACGCGGTCAACGAGCTGATCGCGGGGCGCCTCGACATGCTTTTCATGCAGCTCGACGCCGTCCTCGAACATTATCGAGCGGGGGAATTGAAGATGCTGGCGGTCATGACCGAACGCCGCATTGCCGCCTTGCCCGACGTCCCGACCATCGGCGAGGCCGGCGTCGCCGATCTCAAATCCGACACCTGGAATGCGATCGCCGCACCGCCGCGAACGCCGAAGGCCGTTATCGCCAAGATCAATTCGGCCATGAACGATGTCTTGGCAATGCCGGAGATCCGCGATCGCCTCGCCAAACTGAGCATGCAGGTGGTCGGCGGCTCGCCGGAAGCGATGGCGGAGTTCCTGCAGGCTGAAACTCGGCGCTGGGCAGAGGTCATTCGCAGCGCGAATATTACAGCGAACTAGGGCATGTTGGGCGGAGGATGACAATGGATGCGGCGGTAGCTCAGGAGGCGAATTGGGTCCCCACGGTGTGCGGCATGTGCTACATCGGCTGCGGGGTGCGGGTAAAGGTCCAGGACGGCGTCGTCGTCAACATCGAAGGCAATCCTGACAATCCGCAGAACCGCGGCAAGATGTGCGCCAGGGGCAAGTCGGGCGTCTGGAGCCTGTACAATCCGAACCGCGTCAAAGCTCCGCTGCGGCGGACTAATCCGAAGAAGGGGCTGGACGAAGACCCGGGCTGGCAGGAGATTTCCTGGGCCGAGGCGATCGACACGATCGTCGCCAATCTCGAACGCATCCGCGACAATCCGAAGAAGCTGTGGATTCAGGGCTGGGGACCCGAGGGCGACAGTAGTTTCTGGCTGAAGTCGTTCGGCTCCGCGTTCGGAACCCCGCACGTCAATTCCGCCGGCTCGCCGACCTGCGGCAAGGTCGTGCATCCGGTGGAGTTCTTCTCGGGCGGCGGATTCCATCAGCAACCCGATCTGCATTATTGCAACTATCTCGTTCTCGTCGGCACCCAGTTCGGCATCGCCACGCGCGGCTCCTACAACCACCATGCACTCGACATGGCCGAAGCCCGCGAGCGCGGCATGAAGCTCGTGTCGGTCGATCCGGTGGGCGGTTACGCCGCGAGCAAAGCCAACGAGTGGCTGCCGATCCGTCCCGGCACCGACGCCGCGTTCGCCCTCGCCATGCTGCACGTGCTGCTCAACGAGCTTAACATCTACGATGAGAAATTCCTGAAAAACAAGACCAACGCGCCCTACCTGGTCGGCGCCGACGGACGCTACGTGCGCGACGCGGCATCAAAGGAGCCGCTGGTCTATGACGCGGCCGATCAAACCGTCAAAGTTCACAATGATGCAAGCCTGCGCGATCCGGCGCTCACCGGAGCCTATGCGGCGAACGGGCGACAGGGCCGGCCGGCCTTCGAGCTGCTGTGCGAGCACGTCAAGCGCTACACGCCGGAACACGTGGAAAAGATCACGACGCTTCCCGCGGCGACCATTCGGCGCGTGGCGCGCGAATTCGGCGTCGCGGCGCGCATCGGCGAAACGATCACCATCGACGGCATCGAATTGCCCTACCGGCCGGTCTGCGTGGATTGGGCGAAAGGCTCGCAGGGCCACGCGCACGGATTCCACCAGTGCTGGCCGCTCAAGCTGGTGAACATCGTCGTCGGGGCGGTGAACGTGCCGGGAGGCATTCTGAGCACCGGAGCTTCCGGCAAGCACCCGCATCATTGGTGGCCGGAGGCCGGCGTCGACGGCCTGCTGGAGGACGGCGGCAGTCATATGCCGCTGCCGCATCCGAAGGCGTTTCCCGGCCGCACGCCGACAAAGCCGGTTCGCGCCGACATCGGCGAGCTGTTCCCGCTGGCCTCCCATTTCCATACCCTGTTCCCGGTCACGGCCGAGAACCTGGGGAAATATGGGTTGTCGCATGGGGTGGAGGTGCTGCTGCACACGCCGGTGAATTCGATATTCGGATCGTTCGGCGACGTCGGCAAGGTCGAGCGGCTCTACCAGTCGCTGAAGTTCATGGCCGGGTTCGCGGTGGAGATCAACGAGACGACTTTGTTCGATGACATCGTGCTTCCTTTCCCGACCTATCTGGAACGCTACGATTTCGTCACCGGCACCGCCGCGACCTCCATTCCTGTGTGCGGCCAGCATGACTTTCACTGGCATCTGCGTCATCCGGTGGTCGAGCCTGCGGCAACGACGCGGCATCCGGGCGAGGTCATCCAAGAAATTGCCGACCGCCTCGGCATGCTTGGCGACGTGCATCGATTGGTGAGCCATACCTATCTGCTCGACGGACAGAATGTCCTGAGGCCGAACCGGCACTATTCCGCCGCCGAATTCGTGGACAGAGCGGCGCGCTCGTGGTTCGGCGATGACCACGGCCTGGAATGGTTTCGCGATAACGGACTGATCAGGATCGCGCGCGACGTCGAGGAGGCCTATATCGGTCCGTTCGTCAACGCGCGCATCCCGGTCTATCTCGAGCATTTCCTGGATCGCGGCGACGAGCTGAAGAAGACCATCGGCCAGCTCGGCATCGAGTGGAACTTCGCGGACTACCAGCCGATCTCCGACTGGTGGCCGTGCCCGTCCTACGAGGCCGTGGAAAAGGGCGAGTACGATCTGATCGCGGTACACTTCAAGTTTCCGTTCACCTACGGCAATTACGGCAACGAGAATCCGTGGCTCGACGAGCTCTGTGAGCGCACCAATGCCTACAATATCCTGCTCAACGAGGCCGTGGGAAAGGCCAAGGGTATCCGCGACGGCGATACCGTGTGGCTGGAATCGCCGGTGCGGAAGGTGCAAGCGACGGTCAAGCTGACCCAGTGCATCCACCCGCAAGCCGTCGGGGTGGGCGGACATTTCGGCCACAGCTCGCCGGGCATGCCGGTCGCCAGAGGCAAGGGCATCAACTTCAACGCGCTGCTGCCCACCGACCTGGAACATATCGACAAGATCTCGACCGCCCTCGATCATTGCGTGCAGGTCAGAATCTACAAATAACCGAAGCGGCCTGATGCAGATGCGGGCTTCGTGTTGGCCGGCAAGCGCACTCCTCATCGTGCTCCGCCGGACTGGGTCAAAAAGCACGACGGCCCGCGCGGAGCGGGCCGTCGCATTTTCTGACCGGCAACGAGCGTCCGCTAGCCGCGCACGCCGAGCGGGCGATGCGGATACGGCCGCTAGCGCGGCATCGGCCGGTAATAGTGCGGATGCGCATAGAATTGCTCGCGGTACACTACGCGCGGAGCGAGCGCGCGGTAGAGGTGGTGCACGCCGTAGGGCGGCGCGCCATAGCCATAGCCACGGATGTAGGGATATTCGGACTCGGGTGCGTAGGCCGCGGCCGGCGACCAGGTCCGGTACGGGACCATGAGGCCGGGGCCGGCATATTCCGGTCCTTGATTGACCACGTAGATCGGCGCCGGCGCTGCGTAAACGACTGGACGCTGGCAGCCGCAGCCGGTGTTCCATGTGCTCACGATGACCGGCGCGGGCGCAACCGGCTGCGCATAGATGATCGCGGCGGTGGGCGCGCCGCAGCCGCCGCAGCCGGCGGGAGCGTAAGCGATCGGAGCGGGAACTCCCCAATCGCAGCAGCCGGCGGACGCGATGGATGTCATGCCGGCGGTGAACAATGCAGTGATGGCGAAGAGGGTAGCGCGATGGAGAGACATGATACTCCTTACTAAGCGGCCTCCGCGAGGAGGCGGATGAGGGCGGGCCGCTGCGCGGTCTGCCGAAAAACGTCACGGACTCTTGTGGTTCGCACCTGCACGGTCCGCATCTGGCGCGCCGTTGCGCCGGACCTTCGGCGAGACGATTACCCGCGGCGGATCGAACGGCGGATATTCGGTGACGGGGCCCGGCGCGGATTCACTCGACCAGTAGCGGTAGTAGGTCGGCGCCGGCGGCGGCAACACACGGTTCGGTGGCGGCACGATCTCCAGGCGGCCGTAGCCGGGGCGCCGTCCGGTTGCCGGATAGTAGCCGGGTACGTGGTAGGGAGCCGACATCACGAACGGCCGGTAGGTCACGGTCGGCGTCACCAAGCCGGGCCGATCAAGGCCGAACTCACCCTCGACTACGGCCCACGACGCGTCGACGCCGTTGATGTACACCGGCACCCCCGGCTTGCCGGGAATGACGATCACCGGCTCGCGCTGGGCGAGCGCTGGGGAAGCGCTCACGGCCAAAAGCAACACCGCGTGGACAAAACGCATAGCGAACCCGTCATCGGCGCACCAAACGCCAATGTTGTACGAAAATCGCAAGCCGAATTCGTTTAAAACGGACCGGTTACAATCATAAATTGCTCGGTAATATTAATCGTCGACTACAGCACGATTGCGCAGGCAAGCTTGGCCGATTTTTTCGACGTCCGTTTACTAATCACGACTGGTCCGCCTCTCCTTTTCGAGCAGGTCGAACGACGGTGACGGTGCAGGGCGCTTCTGCAGCGACCTTCGCGGATACACTGCCGAGCAAAGTGCGCAGCAACGAGTTTTGCCGGGCGCCGATCACAATGTGGTCGATGTAATTCGCTTGGGCGAATTCGACGATTGCGTTAGCCGGATCGACTGCCTCCAGGACGTGCGCAGTAAGCCGGTGATTCTCGAGCTTCAGAGGCTCGGCCCAGTGCCTGAGAGCCACGAGACGATCGATCCGCTTGTTGTGGCCTTCCTCGTCTAGCGTAAAATCAACGGTAATCCGCCCCAGCTTGAGCACGTTGACGCAAGCAAGTCGTGCAGAAGGAAGCGTCGCGAGAATGCGTTCCGCTGTCACGCGGAGCGCATCGTTGAGCAGCGTCGATCCGTCCAGATCGACGGCGACCGCG
>Ga0187856_1002128_pt1 | contig 14896 bp, 15 predicted proteins | sample June2016WEW_8_40_FD_132443 | JGI IMG/M metagenome (GOLD analysis project Ga0187856, IMG submission 132443) | Peatland microbial communities from SPRUCE experiment site at the Marcell Experimental Forest, Minnesota, USA - June2016WEW_8_40 | ecosystem: Environmental > Terrestrial > Soil > Wetlands...
GACGACGATGGCGTTTGTCCGGCTGATCAGCGTTTTGCTGCGGCACAAGGGTTTGAGCCGAAACATCGTGCCCATCATTCCCGACGAGGCGCGCACGTTCGGCCTCGACGCGCTGTTCAAAGACATCGGTATTTACTCGTCCAAAGGTCAGGTTTACGAGCCGGTGGACAGCAGTTCATTGCTTTACTACAACGAAAAGAAGGACGGACAGATTCTCGAAGAAGGCATCACCGAGGCCGGTTCAATGGCGTCGTTCATTGCGGCAGGCACGTCTTACGCGACCCACGGCGTGCCGATGGCGCCGTTTTACATTTACTACTCGATGTTCGGCCCACAGCGCGTCGGCGACTTGTTCTGGCTGGCGGGTGATATCCGGGCGAAGGGCTTTTTGCTTGGCGCGACGGCCGGTCGCACCACGCTCAACGGAGAAGGACTCCAGCATCAGGACGGCCACAGCCTGCTTCATGCCGGCACCGTGCCGACGTTGCTGGCCTACGATCCGGCGTTCGCGTACGAAATCGCGGTCATTGTGGCTGACGGCCTGCGGCGGATGTATGCCGAAGGTGAGGACATTTTTTATTATCTCACGCTCTGCAATGAAAATTATCCCATGCCGCCGATGCCGGCGGGTGTCGAGGACGGCATCTTGAAAGGGTTGTATAAATTCAAGCCCGGGCCGGAAGACAGAAAGTTCAAGGCCCACATCTTTGGCAGCGGGACAATCATCAACTCAGCGCTCAAGGCACAGGAAATCCTGGCAGAACGCTACGGCGTGTCGGCTGATGTGTGGAGCGCGACGAGCTACAAACTGCTCCGCACCGACGCGCTGCGGTGCAAACGCTGGAACATGTTGCATCCGACGCAGCCACCGAAGAAATCCTACGTGGAGACGTTGCTGGCGAAAGAGCAGGGTGTCTTTGTCGCGGTTTCGGATTACATGCGGTTGGTGCCTGACCAGATTGCACCGTGGGTGCCGGGCGGCTTGATGACGCTGGGCACGGACGGCTTTGGCCGCAGCGACACCCGCGCGCGGTTGCGCCGATTTTTTGAAGTGGACGCGGAATCCACCGTCGTCGCCACGCTCTTCGCGCTGGCGGAGAAAGGTCTCGTGGAACGACAGCTTGTCGCAAAGGCCATCAAAGATCTCGGCGTTGATCCGGAGAAGATTCAACCGCAAATTATCTAACTTTCGCCCGGGGTTGGTCATCTATTGGAAAGACCGCCGCCTGTCGATGAGAGGCTTGCTACCTGGAATGCGCTTCCGATAGCTGTTAATAATCCGGCAAATCCGGAAACGCCCGCGGGAATTTTCTTTGACGGCCAGATTTTTTTCAACACGAACCTGTCAGACACCAATTGAAAGCACTCTTCAGGCTGGGAAAGCGAAGACTGTTATCGGGGCACTTCTTTGATGATAAGATCGTCGTTTTGCAGGATGACTTTCCAATCTTGGACCACCGGCGTCAGGTGTTTATCATACGTGTCGCGTTGAATATGAATTTGCCCTGGCTTGCTGAATTGCACTGCATGGTGCAATGGCGTCTCGCTGACCATCACCAGTTTGGTGTAACCTAATTCTTTGATTCGTGCCAGTGCTGTGGGGTCTTCGAGAAATTTGGTGTCCCAAATGGTCAATCCTTTTCTGCCCGAAAGAATCAACTGCTCTCCGCCCCAGCCGCCGCCTTGGATCAACAACTTGTCATCCGCTTGAGTATGTTCCCGAATGAGGCCAGCAATTCGGGCCGATCCCGGGTCGGTAATCAAGACGGTATTCATCGCCACCAAACCTTGCCCCGTGGCAGCTAACAGGAAAACCATGATCGCCAGAAGCATTGGACCCCGTTGTTGGGATTGTCTGAACCCAAAGATTTCCTCAAGTCGCATGGCTGCTTGCGCACTGAGTAGTGCTACCGGAGGAGTAAACATGAGGTAATAATGTATATGAATCAATACCAAGTGGGTAAATACGAAAGTGGTCAGGACAGCGCTAGCCAACCAGAGTCGGCCAAGCCGGTCACGAGAACTAATAAGCGACCATAGGGGCAAGGCCGCAAGGACGTAGCTCCCAAACACGGCATTGAACAGACGCCATCCGCCCTTGATCCAGTTCCAAGGGTTCAGATTATAGGACCAAGTGCCAAAATACCACGTTGCCATTCCCGAACCTTTTGAAACTCGCAGGTCGGTGAATGGAAATTCCGCGCGCGCAATACAGGCGTTGCAGTATCTGGTCCAGATGAGAAAAACCAGGAGCGTGACAAGCCCGATTGATCCCAACTGAAGCCACCGGCGTACAGATTTACGCCCGTGGAGAAGCAACAAAAAAAAGCTGGCGACGCCTGTGCAGAATAAAAACGGCAGTTTTGTTACCGCTGCCAATCCCCCAAAAATAAAGGCAGGAATCCACCATATCCACCTACCAGTGCGCACCAAACCGTCGGCAAAATAAAGAAAACAGATGGCAAACACTTCGCAACTGATGTCTGTGCCTCCCTGCCCCGCCATCATAAAAACCAGCGGTTGAGCACAATAGAACAAGAGTGCCCACCAGGCACCGCTTTCTCCCAAGTAATTGCGGGCCAATTGAAACAACGGCCAAAGCCCGCAGGCAAAGAAGAGCAAGGAGGCAACGTTGGCCCATCCGAACCATATTCCAAACATCTTGAACAAGACCGCCGTCAGCGCCTGCCAGACCGGCAGTTCCTGCGGTGTGGGTTCATTGTTGGCGTTGAAGCCCACGATGACAGGTCGAAGCAGGTTGATCCTGTTCTTGGCAAATTCGAGCGCTGTTCCCAAGTGCTGATCGCGATAATCGTTATACCCCAATCCGCTCCCAATCAAATGATAAGCACAGATGCATAAAACCAGCGCCATGACGATGGGGACAAAAAGCCGGCGTGATGATGGGACCTGCCAGCCGGTGGAAACTAGATTCGCCACATTCAGTGTCTCTTGTGCAGACCTGGCAACCGTGAGCAGGTTTTCGGACTGGGGCTCCAGTGTGGACGTTTTCATTGGATAATACTCAGCCATTAACTGCGCCATTAACTGCGACGTTTTGTGGCACTTCTTTATGTTCTTACCACTTCGGGGACGGAAGTCGGCTGTTCAGCCGTCGGCTGGTGAGGTGAACTTCCAGGGCCAGGCTTAATTACGGCGCAGGGGACAGCGGCCGGCAACCCGGTTGGCGCAGATGGGCGGCAGGAGGCTTCCAGAGGCGACCGTCAGCGCTAAAAATTCGTCGGTGATGCGCAGCACCAATTTCACACGGTCGGTCACCACAAGCTTGTGATACAAACGTTCGCAGTAAGTGTGGATGGTGTGCGGCGAAACGCCATAATGGGCGGCAATGGCAAATTCGGTGCGGTCGTCAAAAACGTCTTTGATAATTTGAAGCTCCCGTCCGGAAAGCTTGAGGCTGCGGGCAATTTCATCCCAAGCCTGTTTGGAAAACATCGCCGCACCCAAAGGGCATCGCAACTTATGAGTGACCGGCGAGTCGGTCTTGGCAAGTGAATACACCCTGGCCGCGCTCATGGCTGGCTCCCCGCCAGTGTGGACTGGCAATTTGGTTTCATAGCCGCTTTCAGGAATCGCAAGGCCATCTGCGTGGCGTCGCTACGGCACCCTCTCGAAGCCATGCCTTGAGTCAACGATTCCCCCCAACTTACTGAATTTCGAGCGGATACTATCCTCCTCTTATTGTTGGGTCAAATGGTTTCTGCACACGAACAGGGTGCATCCCGGTACTGCGCCAACCCGACAGCTACACTTGGAGCGCCGATTTCCGAATCGGCACGAGGTTCACTGTTCGCGGAACACGCCGGGCCGGAGGCCGGCGCTCCGGTGACAGTTGCGCTCACAGAGCGCCGCTACAAAAAATGCGGAATAGTGCAATTATGAACCGCACTTGGTATGAGCTTGGCGCGGACAAAAGCTGCCCGCGCAATGGTCAATCCGTTTGTTGGGCATGAACGGGAGTCTCAGTTGCGCTGCTGGTTCCAATAGTTCCAACGTGATGATGGCCTGTTTCCAGCTCAGCCCAATGCCAGCCCGCCAGAAAAAAGACCGCCGGAACGGTATGCAACAGCAACCGATCCAGGGTCATGGGCATCACCACGGCGAGGTCCCACGGTGTCACACTGTACGCCAACGCATAACTCATCAATTGCAATCCCAGCAAAATCCACAGGGCCAGCACATAGGGCCGTGCCAATGCCCGCCATCCCAACAGCGCCAGCACCCCCGCCATGATCCACAGCAGACCCCAAACATGGAATTCCGTTGTTTGCACCAGCATCGCCGGAACAATTTCCTTCAATCTTGGCAAATGGGTCACCACCAGCGATGACAATAATTTCGATCCGTAATCTTCATGGGTATGCGGCAGACTCCGGCTCCAGATCAACCATGCCGCATCCAGCGCCAGCAGCCCCGTGAAAAACGCCGCGGCTCCAGCCCACCTGTGCCGCCGGCCGCCGCAAAGCCCAAATCCCAGGATTATCGCGCCATTCATCAGCGCCAATACCGTCCCTTCGTTTTTCGTGAAAGCAGCGAAGGCGCTGAACAGGATTGCCAGTATGAGATCCGGCCATTGTTGCCGGTCTATCCATCTGGCCACGTAAAGAATGCTGCCGGCATAAAACATCGCCAGCGGCAGATCCGCACATCCGCCGCCGCCGTATCGGAACATCACCGGCAGCATGGCCAGTATCGCGCTCAAGCATGCTGCCGGCAGCCGCCGCAGTTTCCATCGCAGCCCCAGGTACACCATCGGCACCAGCAGAACATCCAAAAATACCGACACCAGTTTCCCGATCTGATCATCAACTGTTCCCATCGCGGCATATGCGCCAGCCGTCAGAAACGGGACCATCAGCGGATAATCCAAATGGCTGTAGCTCAGGGTCAGATCATGGAAATAGGCCGGGGTCGGACGCAGGGCTTCGTGAGTCAGCACCTTTGCCTTGAACCCCCAAATGGCAAATGCGTCCCACTCCACCAGCGGCGTGGAAAGGGCGCCCGCCGCAATCATCGCCAGCCCGGCCACTGTTATAACCAACGGCACAACCACCCAGCCATCGCCTTTCTTCCAATCGGTTGCCAGAATCTTGATTCGTGCCAGCCGGTTCATTTTTTTCATGACCAGCAAACTGGCCAGCGTCAGGACGCCAACGATTGCTAACACGTTCCGCGGGGGGGCGAACCCGATCAATGACGCCCAAAACAGCAATAAACCCATGGTTCCCGCGCCGGCGGCCGGGCCAAGCCCAATCAATTGAACGATCGTCATCCGGCTTGAGGGATGGATGACCGAGAGCAGGGTGTACCCCACCAGCACAATCAGCAGCAGATACGAGCAACAGGCCAGGAGTGCCATCAGTTGCCTCCTGATCTGGCGGCTGGCATCCCAGCCTGACCATCACGAGGCGGCAGTATCTCCAACCGTAGCGTCGCCTTGCCGGCGTTGTCGCTGTCCAATGTAAGTACGAAACGGACATCATGCTCTTGCAACCATTGCTGGCTTGGATTGAATTCGATCCGCATAATGTCCCAGCCGTTATTGATGACTTTGTCAGCCGGGGCAACGTACATCCGCCTTGGATACAAAGCGTAACTTATCCGATAATAAATAAAACTCAGTGGATTTTCGACGACCGGGTTTGTCTTTGCGTCCCCGGCAAGCTTCAACAGCATGTTGCCATTGCCCGTCCGATCTGCAATCCGGTCGGATTGTTCATACTGCATCATTGCCGCGCGGCTGGCCGTGGATTGCGTTGCAACAGCACAGATCTGGTGCAGCTCCGATTCCGGCCGCAATTGCAACCAGCACAGATGAACCAGCACCAACAGCACGACTCCCCATGCTGCGTACTGGAAACTTCTGCCATCAGCAGGAATGAACCGGTTCAAAATCATCTCACGTTTACCGCTATTCAGGCTGGAACATGGCCGCCTGACCCGGCTCATTTTAGGGACAACCTCCATGCCGCAGCAAATATTTTTCGGCTGTTTTGATGTCCTCGAGAGTGCCGGTTTGGAACCATTGGCCGTGATGCGGCAGGCACGCAAGGCGGTTTTGAGCGAGCGCCTGGTGCCAGAGGATTTTGACTGTGAATTTTCCGGCCGGAGCATTCAATAAAATGCGGGGATGCATGATCCCGAGGCCGGCGATGATGTAAGGCGCTTCCCGCTCGTTCCAATCAAAGGTGTTGCCGGGTTTGATGAAAAGATGATCTTCGCCCTTGTCATGCCCGCTGGCTTTGGCCTTGGATTGCGTGAGGAGCAGAAAATCCATTTTGGTGTCATCCCAATAACGGGTCAGACGATCCAGCGCACTTTCCTGTTCATCCGTCCAGATGATGTCGCTGTTGATGGTAAAAACAGGCTCATTCCCCAGAAGCGGCAGCGCTTTTTTTAATCCGCCGCCCGTTTCCAAGGGGTCGGCCTCTTCTGAGATTTTGATGGTCAAGCCATTGAAGGCGGACAAATAAGCGGTCAGTTGCTCCTTGAGGTGCGAGACGTTGATGATGACTTCCTTGATTCCATATGCCCGCAGCTTGTCGAGCGCATATTTGATCATCGGTTTGCCCGCGACCGGCACGAGCGGTTTGGGCATGCGGTCCGTCAACGGCTTCAGCCGCGTGCCGTATCCGGCGGCAAGGACCATGGCTGTTTTGATCTTAACGTGCATGGCGATCCATCCATCGTTTCACGCCGGCCAGCATGGGATGGTGCAAGGCCCTTTGCAACAGGCGTTCCACACGCGGGGAATGAAGTTTCTTGTAGTCATGCTTTCCCTCGTGCCGGCTTAACTTTTCAAAAATGGCCAGGATGCGCGTGTGCCGTAACGCCGCCAGAATGGCCAGGGAAGTCTCAAAAGCCTTTTGATCAAGGGCAGGGAACCGGGCCAGGTAGCGCGCCACCATCTTCTCCCCAAGCTCATCCGGAACATCGCGCCGGGCATCTTCCAGCAACGACATCAGGTCATACGTGATCGGGCCTTGATACGCATCCTGAAAATCAAGGAGTCCGGCCTGCCGGACGCCCGGGCGGTTCGGAAGCAACATCAGATTGGCCACATGATAATCGCGCAGCAGAAGCGAGGTTGGAACCTGATGCGCCAAGGGCAACACCTCCCGCCAGACGGTTTTGAATTCCGCCTTGCCTGCTTCTGAAATCGTGGGCGTGCGCCATTCCAAAAACAGCCCGATGTCTTCCAGCATTTTTTCCGGATGATACGTCCGCAGGCCCTTTGGAATTGCCTGTGGATGCCGGTGCAGGGCAATTAAAACATCGGTAGCCAGCGTATAAAGCTTTTCCGGTTCAAACCATTCGTTGAAGAGATTCGACGCATTGGCAGGGCGCGTCACTCCGTGCGCGCCGCAATTGTCAGGTTGATGGGCGGCGGGCAGAGGACTGCCCGCCCTAGCTGATGTTTGTTCCCGTTGCCGTTGGGAAATGGCATCGGGTTGACCATCCAGCAGGCGGGTAAAGGTTGCATCGCCAAAATCTTCCAGCAGCAGGAGGCCTTTTTTATCGTTCCGGGCAAGGATGGCCGGCACGCTGAAGCCGAGCTGACGGAGATGCTGGCTGATCTGGATGAAAGGTGCCACGCTTTCCAGGATCGATGAGGCATCCATCAGGACCGCGCTTTGTTCATCCTTTTGCAGGCGGAAATATTTTCGGGCGGAGGCATCGCCGGTGAGGGGTTCACAGGCTGCGTTGCTCCAGGCGGTGGCGTCCAGAAATTCGCGCGCGCGGTTGTTGAGAATTTTGACCACGGATGGAAACTGATTAACACGGACGAATCGCCAACGCGATGAAAAACAAAGTCCGGGCGCTTGCGGAAACCGGCGGATCAGCCGGGGAGGAACCATTTCGGAGAATTAAAAGCTAAAACTGGCCTCGAGGTAGGCACGACTTGGTCGCTCCAATTCCACTGTATTTTTCCCGATGCCGGGTTCAAACTGGCAAACTTGTCCGTATCCGGCTGCGACATCCACCCATTTGCCCGCCCGTCCGTCCGCGTACAATTTTTTGTGAACCAACTGAAACAAATCGAGCTGATTGGAACCGCTCTGTTTTTCGAGACGGGAATCGTATGAAAAACCGGTGGCGTTTTGATTGTCGGGTTTCAACACCGATGCCCAAAACTGGAGACGGGGATCGGAAGCGTAACAAAAGGAACTGGTTGCCGAATCATTGCGGGCCACTACAGGCGTCCGTGCCGGTGATTGATTGTAACTGACCATCGCCGGAGTCACCACCGATTCCAGCCCAAATACCAAAGTCGCGGCCAGAGCCAGGAGGAGTACGAGAAAACGATGGACATTCTTTGGACCAGATTGGAGGAGCAACAGGTTGGAAGCTTCGGTTCTCTGCACGCCCGATTCCAAGCATCGTGCATACCAACTCAAAAATGCCTGATAATCGGGATGTTTTTGACGGTTTTACATTCTTTTTTGTGTCCCAAAAACAAACTGTATCGGCGACGCACAGATACACGGCCGTGTCGCCTTCGCGTTTCATCTTGCCAACGGGTAAAACGCGAGGTTTAATGCGCGGCTGCGGCTGGCTGGGTAGCTCAGTTGGTAGAGCAGAGGACTGAAAATCCTTGTGTCGGCGGTTCAATTCCGCCCCCAGCCACCACTTTTATTCAATAGAATAGGCCACTTTGTAAGTTCTCCCGACAAGTTCCCCAAAAAAGTTTTTTTGTTTGGCCTACTTTTGGCCTATTCTAGCTTTCCTTTGCCTTTTCAGGAATGCCGCTCAAAGTTCATCTAGGCCAAAATGCGTGACGCTATTCTGACACGTTATTTGTCGGCAACTGTCGGCAACTCTCGACGGTTTTTCACACCGTTGCCGGCCTCGTTTGCTCGGCAAAAAAGCTGTCGGCAGCGGTTCCCATTCGAGATGCGGAGGAAGTCGAGCGAATACAGCAGGCAGCTTGCACAGTCTCCCCAAGCCCCACGTGACTGAACTACACCAGCCGAACTGAAACAAATTTACTTTTCCCACGCCGATTTGGCACGAATTTTACCCGCCATATTGAATCATGATTCAAGTTGACCTTACAGCCATTCACTGAGCACCATATTCCAAGTTTAGCTTTTTAACCTGAGTGGAAACAATCAACCAAAAAGATTCGTTTATAAAATCAAACCTATGAAACTGACCAAATTCGCCTTCACAGCCATCGTGGCGGCGCTCGCGCTATGGGTATCCAACACCAAAGCAAGCACAGGAATTCCAGTATTCGAAAAGCTCAACTTCAGCCTGACCGTCGTGCAACAAAGCTTGGACTATTCGAATTCCGCCCCATCCACCTACCTCTCCACCGTCGAAACCGCAAAAATCACCAGCAAGGACCTTTTGAGTTTTTTGGCGACGGCCTTTAATACAAACTGGCCTACGGGCGCACAACTGGCGCTAAATAATCTTGATAAGCATATTTTTGTCGTGGACAAAACCGGCACGAATCCTGTTTTTGACGTCAGCATCGGCATCAATGTCGGCGACACTAATGTCGTTTACTTTAGCTTTGATTCTAACCCCACTGTTTTTAGGGGCAAAGAGGTGCTCAAGACTGGCGGAAGCCGGAAGGAAGATCACTTTGGGATGATTTTCTTTTTTCTCTTCAGTGAACAGAATGGAGTCACCACCACCGACCTCAGTTTTCAAGGTTTCGACGCCGCCAAGCTCGTTGAGAGTTTCGGTAGCACGAAGGAGACATTCGGGGTGCATGATGCGGCACTTGTCGGCGGCGACGGTACGCTGAATAGCAAGTGGACCGTGGTTAAGGGCAAGGTGACCGGCTTCGGGAAGTCGAAAGTTCTGCCTCCTACATAAAGTCTGCAAAAAACGACTTAAAGTTGGTGCGATACGGGTTTTGCCAACTTGACACACCGCACAGGTGAGAAGCACTTGGTTTCGGACGTCGCGTTGAAACGAAAGTTCGATCTCATTTCACAGACCGTTACCGGTAGTATTCTCACCCTCGGCGGAATCAAAGCGCGGCCTGGGTTAATTCAAGTGCGACGGGCGGGAATCACTGCACGGATCACTTGATTGCGGGCACGAGCCGAGTTTTGGGCGTAAAGTGTAACACAGTTTGGCGTCATTTGCAGTTGCCGGTTTCCGGCTGTCCTGAGTCATCCCGGGCGATTCGGGCGCGCCCTGGGGCAATTCTGCGCACGGCGGGCATCGTGGCGCGTCCGGCACGGCGGCAAATGTCTCCTTTGCTGCTCGGTTTTCGCTCTGAACTGCCCGGCAATGGTTCGTGCGAGCGGCGAGACGGCAACCCGAATCACAGGCTGGTTTGAGTATAGAGTTTGACCACTTTAGCCACTATTTGCTCGGCTGCCAGTTGGATTGCTTCATCCGTAGTGCCGGCAAAGGCTGATTTACCGGACTTACCCTTCGGCTTCAAATACCTCAATTTGATTTCCAGAACTTAAATCAGAAACAGTCACATGAACCAAAATGCGCGCCTGGCCAGCCAAAGCCCCAGCCCATAATCGCGCATTGTCGGAAACCTTGTTGATCTCCTTTATGTCAGCTGCAACCTTTATTCCGCTGCCTGAATTGACGTCCGCTTTATTCCCGCTCACGCTCGTGAAGTATTGTTTTTCCCTCAAACCAGAAACGATCAAGTCACCAAGCAGATGTTTTTCAGTTTCCAAATCACCCAAAGAACCGGTGGATTCCACGAAGATAAAGTCCATTGAGACCAGCTTGCTGATCAAAACCGGGCTGTCATTCTTTACCACACCCGACGGCGACGCGCAGCCAACAAGGTTCAACAGCACGAACAAAATCGCTGCCAGGTTAAATACACATTTCATTATGCTTGCCAGTGGTTTTGAGTTAAATCCGCTGCATAATAATGCTTTCACGAATCATTCCAAGGTGTCAAAAGCATAAATTTTGGGCCACTTTTTGATATGGTTCAGGCTTGCGCGATAGCGCGGCGTCCAGAAGCGGAGCACCAATTTCAGCATCAACGCGGCGTAGCCACCTAAAAGCGGTTTTGAATTGAATCAGCGGCTGGCGTCTGTCCGGCGGCTTGTGCTCAATCGCGCCGGGTGCGTTTTGTTTCCTCTTTCAAGTCTTTTTGCAGCCGGGCAAAGGCGGCTTCAAAGGCGTCGTGATCTTTCCAGTTGGAAAAGTCAGGGATGAAATACTCGCGCAGCTCAACGGCCAAATCTTTGCCGATGTCCGAATCAAAACACTTCCAATCCTTCAACGTCTGAAAATCCTTGTGTCGGCGGTTCAATTCCGCCCCCAGCCACCAGCCTTCGCCCGCAGCGTAGCGAGGACGAAGGCTGCCGCGCCGTAGCACAGAGTTGCGTAGGTGAGCTGGTAAGACGACTGCCAGCGGGCTACGGCTCGGCAAGCCAGCCAATCATTCGGAGCGAGGACTTTCCTGCCACGAATTCCGGGCTACGGATGGCAGGCCAGTTTAATTTTAGGGTTTCGGATTTTGCATTTTGGCTCTAGAGTTTTGCCAGACGCTTGAAAACGCTGCACAAATATCTGACCGGCCGGGTGCTCGCCTCGTTGGTGCTGACGGTGGCAGTGTTCACCTTTGTGTTGCTGCTCGGCGATGTCATCAAGGAGATTTTGGGCCTGCTCATCAACGGCCAGGCGCGTCCCGGCATTATCTTCCAGGCCATCAGCCTGCTGATTCCTTTTGTATGGGTCTTTGCGCTGCCCATGGGTTTGCTGACGGCGATGCTGCTGGTGTTCGGCCGTTTCAGCGCGGATCAGGAGCTCACCGCCGCGCGCGCAAGCGGCGTCAGCCTGCTTTCGCTCATCACGCCCATTTTGTTGTTAAGTCTTTGCTGCTGCGGGTTCAGCGCCTGGATCAACATGGACCTCGGCCCGCTTTCCCGGGTGGCCTACAAGAAGTTGCTTTTCCAGGTCCGGGCTGAACTGGTGAACGCCCAATTGCCTGAGGGCCGGTTCATTCATGATTTTCCGGGCTATATTTTTTACACGGAAAAAAATCGCGGCGGCAATTTGCAAGGGGTAATGATCTTCAAGCTCGAAAATGAGACCAACGTGGAGACAACTTTGCGCGCGCCGCGTGGGCGGTTTGAAACCGACGTGACGAACAAACAACTGATTTTGCACTTGTTCGACGCTCGCAGCGTGACGTTATCTGGACCACGTGTGGGAATCACCGCATCCCCGGAAATGACATTGAATTTCGACCTGAACACGGCGACGAACCGGCCGGGCAAACCCAAAATCAGCGACATGACGTTCTGGCAATTGCGGGACGAACTGCGCGATTTGGAGCGACAAATCGGCCTGCCGCCGGAAGCCGCCCTGACATCTGATGAATTGCGCGCCCAAGCCCGGGAACTTGCCAGCCAGCGAAACGATTTGACCGAGCCGATTCGCGTGGAGATGAACCGGGAGATTTCGTTTTCGTTTGCGTGTTTTGGCTTCACGCTCGTCGGGATTCCTCTCGGCATCCGCATGCACCGGCGTGAGACGAACGTTGGCGTCGCCATCGCGCTTTTGCTCGTGCTGGTTTATTACAGCTTCATCATTGCCGGCGAACAGTTGTCCGTACGGCCCGAGCTGGTGCCGCATTTGATTCTCTGGCTGCCGAATTTTATCTTTCAAGCCGTCGGCGCGGTGCTGCTGTGGCGCGCAAACCGCGGAATTTAAAAATTACCCTGCCTTGCGCCGGTAAATTTTGTGTATCGCCGCCTGGTCAACCGGTTTGACGAGCAACTCGTCAATGTTCACGTGCGGCGGGCGGCTGGCAACCCAGACCAAAATCTCCGCGATGTCTTCCGCCGTCAGGGCGTTTATGCCTTCATAAACTTTTTCCGCCCGCATGGCGTCGCCTTTGAAGCGCACGAGCGAAAATTCTGTTTCCGCCAGGCCGGGATCAACTGTGCTGACGCGAATGCCGGTGCCGGTTAACTCCATTCGCAGGGCGCGGGTGATTTGCAACTCACCCGCCTTGGCAGCACAATACACCGCGCCGCCTTCGTAAGCCGTGTGGCCGGCAACCGAGCCGATGTTGATGATGCTGGCGCCCGCGTCATGCGGCATGAGCGGCAGCGCCGCGCGCGTCATGCGCAACACACCGAGCACGTTTGTCTGCAACATTGTCTCCCAATCCGCATCCTTGCCCTCGGCGACGCTGTCTTGGCCGTGCGCGCCGCCGGCGTTGTTGATCAAAACGTGCAAGCGCGTCGGGTCTGGCGTCTGGCATCCGGGGTCTTGGATTTTGGATTTTGCCCAGGCGACGAACGTTTCCACGCTCGGCGTTTTGGTCACGTCCAAAACGTGAAAATGCGCCTCCCGGGCGCCGGCTTGGCGCGCCTCGGTGGCGACCTTTTCCAGGCGGTCGGTGCGCCGTGCGCCGAGCAAAAGTCTGGCGCCTTCCGCGCCGAACGCCCGTGCCGCCGCCGCGCCGAATCCACTCGACGCGCCGGTGATTAAAACCCATTTGTCTTTCAACACCGTTTTCATGGCTTGATGAATTTATTCAGACGAATTATTTGTTCTTCCGTCAACCTCGCTTCAAAGTTTGAATCTATTCGACAGTTTGTCGAATAAAAAACCAAGACGCACGGGCAGCCAATGACGACCGCGACAACATCCGAAAGAGTGGACCTTGTGAAAAACGAATGCCCTCCAAATGGCGCGGTTGCGTTTTGAAATTCAAAGCCGTTTTTTGGCAAAAGCGCGTCCTGAGGCGGTTTTTAAATAATGTTCAAACTTGGCAGCCTGTTCGCGATCGATAAAAGCAATCGCTGTCTTGATTCGCCACGGCCGGAATTTGGATGTGTGCGGAACTTCTCCGGCGTTGTGTTTTGAAGCCGGGCACAAAGGCCTTCAGTGCTTCCGGCGTAAAAGTGTTCAGTAGCAGATTCACTTTGAAGAATGTAAACGTGGTGAAATTACATTTGTAATCCCCGTATCCGCTACTGAAGAACTGGCTTGCCGAGCCGTAGCCCGCTGGTAGTGCGTCGTACCAGCCCGCCTACGCGCTATGCGCTTCGGCGCGGCAGCCTTCGTCCTCGCTCCGCTGCGGGCGAAGGCTGGTGGAGCCGACAGGAATCGAACCTGCGACCTTCTCATTGCGAACGAGACGCTCTGCCAACTGAGCTACGACCCCATCCACGTCAGCCGCCAATAGCTTCGCCAAAATGATCGCCGGGCGCAACTGGTTTGTGAACGCAACGGGCGTATTTTGGCACCCAGACATCAAACTGGCGGCTTCCAGCCGCGTGATTCCTCTGCCGTGCCGGTGCTCGGATGCGTCAGCCCCACGGCAACTCGCCGCTTATCACCAACCGGGAACACGCGACTGAAGTCGGTGTTGGCAATTCCTGTCGCCCTTGCTATTTTCCGGGCGCATGTCCGACACGGCTGTTGTGGCCCAAACGCCCTCGAAGGCACGAGTGTTTCTCCGCCGGCTGATCACCACGGTGATTCTCTGGACGGTGATTCTCGCGGCTTTGTTCTCCAGCAGCCGGCTGATTTCCGGCGGCGTTTTCATCCTCATCATGATATTTCTCGCGACGACCGGACTTGCGGAATTTTACGGACTCGTTGAAAGGCGCAACCTTGTCTGCTTCAAATGGTGTGGTCTGTCCGGTGGTGTGCTGCTCCTGGTGGGCACGTTTTTGCATCTGACCGGACATCTCGGCATTTACGATTCGCCGTCGCGCGCGAATGATTTTGAAACGGGTTTCCTCATCCTGTTCGTGCTCGGTTTGTGCGTGCGGCAATTTCTTTCGCGCAGCAACACGGCGGGCATTCTGGCGATCTCCACGACCTTGTTTGGCCTGATGTATGTGCCGTGGCTGTTGAACTTCATCCAGAAAATCAATTTTTTCCCCGGGGTGGACGGCAAGTTCTA
>Ga0187856_1002132_pt1 | contig 14879 bp, 14 predicted proteins | sample June2016WEW_8_40_FD_132443 | JGI IMG/M metagenome (GOLD analysis project Ga0187856, IMG submission 132443) | Peatland microbial communities from SPRUCE experiment site at the Marcell Experimental Forest, Minnesota, USA - June2016WEW_8_40 | ecosystem: Environmental > Terrestrial > Soil > Wetlands...
AGCGCACTGCGCCGCCCCGCTGCAGTTGCACAAGCTTGACCCGCACCTCGCCGAAGCTTGTCGGCACGGTTACCAACGAGCGTGACAGCATGCGCTTGCTCACAGGGTGCAGGCGCACGCCGATGGCAGTCGACTCCTCGAACAGCACCTGGACCAAAGAATCGACCTTCTGTTCCTGCGCCAGCACAGAAATCATGTGGGCCGGACGGCTTTTCTTCATCATGATCGGGGTGACGAAGACGTCACTAGCGCCGGCGGAAAAGAGGCGTTCGATCAGCGGTTCATAGGACTCGGGCGACATGTCGTCGATGTTGACGGTGATCTCGACATTGACGCGGTCGGTCCGGTAGGGCGCCGCGGCATCTGCGCAAATCTCGCCCACCAGCACGCGCAGCACATTGGGGATCGCAAAGTCCAGCTGGCCGATGCCGTAACCGATGCGTTCGGGCGTGATAGCGAAACGTTGGCCGAATTGCCGTACCGTGGCTTTGAGAATGGCGGCACCTGTCGGCGTCGTGGCCTCGCCCGCGACCCCGCCGGTAAGGCACGGCACACCCTTCAGTATCTCCAGCGTCGCCGGCGCCGGCACCGCCAAGCGCCCGTGGGCGCAGCGCACAAAGCCCGACCCCAGTTCGACCGCGGTCGAAAGCACGGTATCGACACCCAAATAGTCGAGGCAGATCGCCGCGCCGAAAATGTCGACGATCGAATCCGTGGCACCGACCTCGTGGAAATTGACCTCGTCGACCTCGATCCCATGGATCCGGGCCTCGGCTTCGGCGATGACAGCAAAAATACGCCCGGTCGTCGCCTTGACGTTCTCATTGAACGGTGAGGCGGCGATTATTTCTTTGATGTCGCGGTAGCGGCGATGGGCGTGCACCTTCCCGCGGTCGGGATGGTGAGCGGCGTGTCGGCGGCCCTGATGGCGGTCAGCCCGACCACTGCGTGCGGACACTGTCACCGCGGCCCGCGTACCGGCAATGCCCTGCTTTTCTGCTTTCGCGAAGGTTAACGTGAACTCTTCATCCAACCGCAGACGCGCAAGTTCGCTCAGCACATGCTCTCGCGGTACGCCCAAGTCGACGAGCGCCCCAAGGTTCATGTCACCGCTGATGCCGCTGGGGCAATCGTAAAGCAGGACTTTCACGATTGACGACCGTAGAGCCATTGTGCGCCCGCATGGCACGGCTGCCGAGGTAAGGCCGCCAAAATCTCGGGCAGTTTGCCCGTCAGCGACGAAGCGGCTGTCATAGCTGCGCCACCCCCAAAACCTCGACCACGTCCAGCCGCATGTCCAGCAGCGGAGCGTCAACGATGGGTCGGCCGATGTCGACGACATCGACCCCGATCTCGGCCAGTGCCTCGATATCGCCCAACTGAACGCCGCCCGCGAAGGCGACTTCAACACCGGAACGAAGGTCATGGTTCTGCAGCGCCAAAATCGCGCGCTCGGCATCGTCGATCAGGCCGGAATCGACGAAAATGATCGTCGCTCCCCCTGCCGCTGCTCGCACGGCCTCGTCGCCGATGTCGCCGTATTCGCCACGGATCTGCACGATCTTGGTCCCGGTTTCGAAACGACCGGCCGCAGCCATCGTCGCCTCCAGGCCCCCATGGATGCGGACGAAGTTCTTGTCTATGTAAAGGAAGGGCCATTCGGTGATGCGCGGCGCGGCACCGCCGACCACGATCGCCTGGCGGATCATCTCCTTTTGCGAAAACGGCAGCTTCTTCCATGCCCCCGATACCACCCGCATACGTCCAGCGGCGCGGGCCACGAAACGGGCGGTCGCTGTGGCGATACCTGACGGCTTGGCCATGAGGCCGATCAGGCGCTCTTCCGCCAAAGCGATCTCTTTGGGCGATCCCACGATCTCGGTGACCACCGTGCCTGCCTCGACCGGCGTGCCGTCGGCGAGCTGAATATTGGCGGTTATGCCAAGCTCGGCCAACGAGGCCGGCACGGCGCTACCACCGGCGACGATGCCGGGCTCTTCGGCGACGATGCGCGCGGTTACGCGCGCCGTCGCCACCGGTTCGAAGAACGTGTCGCGCGGATCACGCATGGGCAGGTTTCATTTCGGCACCTCCGGCGCGGCCCTAAGCCGCGATCCCTCTCTGCTTGAGCCACATGGGCATCATTTGGCTATCGACCTGAGCAGATATCTTTGGCGCCAAATCGTACATGGCATCGGCCAGCGACTCGCTGACATTGAAGCCTCCGACTGCTCCGTCGAAGATCAGAATGTTGTCGGTCTTGGCGAAATGGCGGGCGAACGCCACCGCTTTGGGCAGACTTTCCACCCGCATCGCGTAATTCATGAATTCGGCGTTCTGCTCGTCGTTCTCCATCAAATCCGCCTGAGCACCAACCACCATGAGCGGAAGAACTTTCGGGAAAAAGGTACCGGGATAGCCCTTGGAGCAATAGTTTAGGACCACTGCCTTGATTGCAGGATTGGGCGGCGGCAACACCCCCGAAACCAGGGGCTTGGCGCCCGCGTAGAGCATGTCGCTATAACGCGTGAACGGAGTCAGCTTGCGCAAGTCGAACTCGTCGACGTTGGCGTTGAGAAAATTGCCAAACAGAACCCCGCCGGCAGCGGTGTACGGGATGGGACCCGGGTAATCAATGATCAGGATGACTTCCTTGATGGCGCCCAGCAGGGTGAGCATCTTTCCGTACCATTGCAGATTGAGCCTCGTGAATTCCTTGTCCTGCGCGATCAGATCCGCGTTGGCATCCACCCCCATAATTCCTTCAGGTCCCACCTGCAGCATGCAGGAGTAAATGAATCTCTTCTGGACATATTCAGACTCCCAGATCAACCGGGGCAGCAGGTTGGCGCTGCGCGGACCGACGCTCTGATGGTAGGAGGAACGGGTTTCGATAGTGGCGTACGACATGGCGAAAGGCTTGAACAAGCGGCCCATCTGTCTGTGGTAATGGAGTTCGCGCACGTCGTTGTTGTGGGCATGGATGACCCAACGGGCGTCATAGGCTTCGGCGATACCATAAAGTGTGCCAATGGCGGTTTTTATGGCAACGCCGCGATCCACCGGAGCGATGCCTTTAGCTTTACCTTGGAAATATTCGTCCAGCCCGAACTTGGCGATGTACTCCTCAGTTTCGCGGAAACGCAGGCCCACGCCGGCCCGCAGGCGAATGTCGGTGGCTCCAGTACGTCTTTCCACGTCATCGCGAATGGTGCGGACCATTTCCGCGTAAGCATGTCCGCCGTAGATCGAATAGCCGTGATGCGAGGTCAGAATGTTGACCGAATCCTTGGGACGAATCCTTTTCAAGTCGATTTTTGCCAAAGTCGCCAGCGTTCGCCGACGTATCTCGGCACGCATCAACTCAGGTGTGGCGGCAGCCACCGGCCGTTGATCAATAGGAAAAAGGTCTGAAGCTCGAACCGAGGTGAAGCCGGGAAGGTCCACGGCCCGCATTTTTAGTTCCTTGGGGTCGATGTTGTAATAAGAAGCCCTAGGTTCGGCGGGTTTGAGCGTGTGCTTATCCATCATTCAATCCCCCTCTCGGGTAAAGTTCGTTCGCGACCTGCAGATCTTCTTTGAGGAAATATTCAGGGTATTTCTCATAGGCCTCCGCCGGCAGATCCCAGATGGTGGCGTAGGTCCCGTACCACTGCCAGCCGGGCGCCTTCAGCCCCTCAACGCCCGCCGCCTTCAACAGTCGCAGCACCGAGGTGATGCAAAGAACCCCGCAGCCGGTACGAATCCCGGTAGCGACGGACAGCTGCTCCGGAGTGCGACAGCCAAGCAGGATGGCCGCCGCCACTTCCCGTGCCGCCGTTTGCCTGCAGAAGCAGATGATCTGCTCGGTATGCATGTGGGCGGTATGGCAGAGACGGGTCACCTGCTCGGGATCGGCCAGGGTCCAGTCGACGCCGAAGGCCAGCGGCTCGTCACGAGCCTGCATGCTAATGGCATGATGCGGGCAACGCGTCATGCATATGGTGCAGTCCAGACACTTGCTGCCGTCCACTCTGACCACCGGATTGCCACTCGCGTCCCAACTGATGGCATTGGTCGGGCATGCTCTGACGCAGAAAGGGCATTTCCTGCAAAGATCATAGTCAATAACAGCAACATGACTGACATGCGGCATTGGCGACACCTCTGACGATGAATAGAAAATATTGCACTAATATAGTGAACTGCAACAATATTCTGGGCTGCGTCGACAGAATCGGGGCGTGAATCCTCGTTTTGATTCAAGGCTGCAGATTCGAGGAGACAACCTTGAGCCGCGGGCTGCGCTGAGCACCGACGTCGCCTGGTCGCAAGAAAGCCACGATTGGCCAAGCCTCGAGGCAATCGGAAAGATCACCGCCACCCGTGAAATTAACGGCAAAAACGACGGTGAGACCTGCTGCTATCTTGCCAGCCGGGCCTTCACGCCCGGACGCTTCAGTGCTATCGGGCAAAGCCACTGGGCATCAAGACTGGCTTTCACCTAGTGCTCGACGTGGTCATCGATGGGGATCAAGCCAGGAACTGAAAGGACCACGGCCCACACAGCCTCGGGCCTTCTGTACAAGCTTGCATTCAATCTCGCCAACGGCTTTACGGCTTCGGCTGAAACAAAATTCTCGAGAGGAGAGGCATCGATGGCTCACGGATTTTTTGCTGTCGCGCGCACGGCGCGCCGCGGTTTGCTGGCGCTGCCGGCGGCTTTGCTCCTCGGCTTGGCGCCGACCGGGCAGGCGCAGGCGAAATGGCCGGATAAGCCGGTGAAGATCGTGGTGCCGTTCGGCGCCGGCGGAGTCGCCGACTTCATCTCGCGCACTCTGGCCGACAAGCTGAGCAGCAAATTCGGCCAGCGCGTCTTGGTCATCAACAAGCCCGGGCCCGGTGGCATCGACGCCGCGCTCACCGTGCTGAACGCGCCGGCCGACGGCTACACCATGGGCCTGGCCGCCATCATCACCGCGATCAGCGTCGCCACGTTCCAGAAGCTGCCGTACGACCCGGTCACGCAATTCGAGATGGTCTCGACCATCGGTCTGTTCGACATGGACTTCGCGGTGAAAGCGGATTCGCCCTACCAGACGCTGGGCGATTTCATCAACGCCGCGAAGGTGCAGCCGGGCAAGCTCAACATCGGAACCATCGCCACCGGCTCCTCGCAGAATTTCGGCACCGAACTGTTCAAGTCGATGGCCAAGATCGATGTCGTGATCGTGCCGTTCCAACGTTCGCCCGACGTGGTGGTGGCGCTGCTGCGCAATGACGTGCAGATGCTGGTCGAGTTCCCGCCGGCGATCCAGGGCCAGATCGCCAGCAAAGAGCTGCGGGTGTTGGCGACCTCGGGGGCGCAGCGCTCGGCGTTGGCGCCGAACGTGCCAACCGTCGCGGAAGCCGGCCTGAGCGGCTACGCGGTGACCTCCTGGGACGGCGTGTTCGCGCCCAAGGGCACGCCGAAGGAAATCATCGATACCATGAACGAGGCGATGCACGAAGTGCTGGCCATGCCGGACCTGAGGGCGCAATTCGAAAACGTCGGGGTCGAACCGCATGCCGGCACACCGGGCGAGCTGATGGACCTGCTTAAGTCCGACATCAAGAAATGGGAAGGGGTCATGATCGAGGCCGGAATTCCGAAGAAGTAAGGCGAAGGCGCGACCGGCGCGAGCGCAACTTGTTCATCTACTTGTCACCTGTACTTGTCACTTGGCGCCAATGTCGCCGTACCTTGGTCTAGTTGCTCGCCTTTTGCGCCGTGGCGGTCCGTCAACTCTGCCTGCAGCAGGTTTGCCATCTCCTCGGCCAGCTCACCCTTGCGCATCCCCTCCTTGAGCCCCCGTACCATGACCGGCGCGACCAAGCGGACCTCGCGGTGGGGACCGGTCAGGGCGACGTAGGTGGTCAGCTCCACGCATCCCACCGCCAGGCGCACCCCATCCTTCGAATGCCGGCCCTGTCCACGGTGATAATGCACGACGTAAGGCGTGGCCGCCGCCGGATCCAGCGCCTGGATCGCCTCGACCACGCAGTCCTTGGACTCGGCGCCGGTGCCACCCGTCGTCACAACCAAACCGTGGCCTTTGAGGCCCGCCTCGGTCAATGCGCCGATGGTGCTGTCCAGGTCGTCGGCGATGGCCGGCCCAGCCTCGGCGATGAATCCCTCCGACCTCAGGAGATCGATGAGGAACGGCGTATTGGTGTCCTTCACGTGCCCGGCAATGATTTCGCTGCCGGTGGGCAGGACCAAGGCGCGGCGGCCCACACTCGCGCGGATGTGCCGCTCCATCGCGGTCAAGACCGTCGGCAACCTTTTGGCGTCTTCCACGGGCAGATTGATGAGGCCCAGCACACCCTCGGAATGGATTTCGGCATCGGCACCGACACTGAGGCCTGGAATTTGCGACAGCGCCCGCAGCAGCGCCGGTCCCCGGCCGGCAATCCGTTCGAACTCGACTTCGGCATTGAGAACGTCCAGCGTCAGCAGATCAGCACGCGCGTCGACGACCACAACCTGGTGTTCGGCCAGACCCAATTCTTTCGCCACTGCTGCGGCAATCTGGTCGAGGTTGACGCCGTTCAACTGAAGGCCGCGGAAGAAGATTTCGCGCTTGCTGAACAGACTTAAACTCATCTAAGACTGTCCCAAAACATTTCCCGTCGGCTCAGAAGCCATTTCTACGGCGCCCGAGACCGGTCTAGCAGCCGAGTAGAGTTTCAAGATCATGCATCCTTCTACGGTCCGTCGTCGCACCGATTTAGAGATAATCTTCGCGAATGGGGCTGAAGACATCGATATTGACGATGGTCTTTTTGCCGAGCGGGCGCAGGGTGTGCGGCACATTGGGGGGAACGAGAATGACGTCGCCGGCGCCCATATGGATGGATTCCTCGCCCAGGATGAATTGGCACTCCCCTTCCAAGATATAGGTCAGTTGCTCATGGGGATGGCTATGCAGGGCCGGCTGCGCAGAGCATTCAATCTCGTTCACGACCAGCATGCAGTTCTCTCCGCTGAAGGCCCGGCGATTGACTCCTGCGCGAGGGAAGATGCGCTTAATCGCATCGAAATTGCTCATTTTAGCCATGGTGCCTCCTGTCGAAGTCTGCTGTCGAAGAACCGCAAGCCATCGGTCACCTTGCCAAAGGTCGCCCTCGAAGTAAAGTTCGACGACGAAATCGAGGTCGTCAGAAAGGCCGGCTTTGCTCAACAATGCCCTTTGAGGAGAAGCGATGATGAATCCGTGCATGCAGTCATTTATCGAGCACCTGGAACGGGACATGCCGTGGCACGTCATCCGCGTGAAGAAAGAGGTCTCCGCTGAATTTGAGATTGCGGCCATCCTGCAACACCTGGAAGCCAGGAAGAAGCAGCCGGTCATCATTTTTGAAAAAGTGCGAAATCTAAACGGCTCGCTCTCTGAATTGCCGGTTGTGATCAATCTTTTCGGCTCTAGGGAACGGCTGGCAGACGCGATTGGCACCACGGTTCCCAACCTTGCGCTTGCATACCTTGCCAAGGAAAGGCCTGTGCCGCCGGTCGTCGTTGATCGGGGCGAGGCAATCGTCAAACAGGTCGTTCAAAAGGGAGAGGCTGCGGACCTCTATCAATTGCCCATCGTGACCCATCACGAAATGGATTTGGGACCTTATCTCACCGGCCCCAGCGCGTGGGTTAAGGATCCGGAGACCGGATGGACCAACTGCGCGATCGTACGCGCTTATGTTGCCGGTCCGAGGCATCTCGTCGTCAATTTCAACGTCGCTCGTCACAGCAACTATTATTTTCACAAATACAAGGCGCTAAAACGCAATATTCCGCTCATATTGGTAATTGGACATCATCCGGCGTTCTATATGGGTGCGCAGACAAAACTTCTGACTGACGAGCCGGAGATTATTGGTGGAATTATGGGCGAGCCTCTCGAATTGACCCCTTCGGAAACCTGGGGCGAAAAGATACTGGTTCCGGCACAGGCGGAAATTGTCATCGAAGCCGAAATGTCCACCTCGGAAGTGGAAATTGAAGCGCCGTTCGGCGAGTACACGCAATACTACGCTGGCCAGAGGCTGAATCCATCCTGCGAGGTGAAAGCCATCACCCGGAGGAAAAATGCCCTTTACCTGGACATTATGCCGGGTCACGCGGACCATCTTCTGGTCGATGCGCCAATGATTGAAGCGTACCTGTTCAACAGGATCAAGGCTGTGGTGTCCGGGGTCATCGCCGTGCACATGCCTGTCTCGGGTTCGGCGAGGCTCCACGCCTACATTCAGCTGAAGAAATCAAACGATGGAGAGCCGAAGACCGTCATTGCAACCGCTCTCAGCTCCGACTACCGGCTGAAGCATGTAATCGTAGTGGACGACGATATAAATATCTTCGATGACGATCAGGTACTCTGGGCCGTGGCAACTCGATCCCAGTGGGACAAAGATCTTGTGATCCTACCCGGCATGATGGGCACTCGGCTCGACCCCTCCGCTGACGATGTCGTAACCACCAAAGGTGGTATTGACGCGACCAAGCCAGTCGATCATCGCAGCTTCCCGCAGAGAATCCGCATTCCAGAATCGGTGATGTCCCGCATCAAGTTGGAAGATTACCTGGCACCGGACGTGCTGCAACAGTTTTGACCAAGGGGAGATGGCGCAATGGCAAAAGTGAGTTACGTCGCATGTCCGTCGTGTCATAAGGAGTATTATATTGATAGAATCCTGTCCGACGCGCTGGAATCCAACCCCAATCAGATCTTGAAGTGCCCGTTCTGCAAGCAGGAGTTCAGGTTTGGGGGCACAATCCGACGCGGATAGGGGGCGCCTGGTGCGTCATTCCGCGATGCGGGCGAAGCTGCGCTCGGCCACGGAATGATGGGAAGAGTAATCTATTGTCCCGTCTCGTCCGCCGGCCGCTGTCGGTCGGCCCTCATCGCGTCGGGGTGCGGCATGGCGATGACGTTGTAGCCGGAATCGACGAAATGGATTTCGCCGGTGACGCCGGTCGAGAGATCCGAAAGAAGGTAGAGCCCCGCGCCGCCGAGCTCGTCGAGCGTCACGCCGCGGTGCAGCGGCGAATGCCGCTGCTGGAACGCGAACATCATGCGCGCGTCGCCGATGCCGGCGCCGGCGAGCGTGCGGATCGGCCCGGACGAGATCGCATTGACGCGGATGCGGCTTGAGCCGAAATCGACGGCGAGATAGCGCACCGACGCTTCGAGCGCCGCCTTGGCCAGGCCCATGGCGTTGTAGTTCGGCATCGCGCGCAAGCCGCCGTTATAGGTGAGCGTGAGCATGGCGCCGCCATTCGGCATCATGGCGGCCGCGCGTTTGGCCGCTTCCGTGAACGAGAAGCACGAGATCAGCATGGTGCGGAAAAAATTCTCGCGCGTGGTGTCGGCATAGCGGCCGGTGAGCTGGCTCTTGTCGGAAAAGGCGATGGCGTGGACGAGGAAATCGAGCATGCCCCAGCTGCGGCCAAGCTCGGCAAACACGGCATCGACCGAGGCGATATCCTCGACATCGCACGGCAGCACAAGATCAGCCCCGAGCGAGGCGGCAAGCGGCTTTACGCGTTTGCCGAGCGCGTCGCCCTGATAGGTGAAGGCGAGCTTGGCCTCGTGGGCGGCCAGCGTTCTCGCGATCCCCCAGGCGATCGAGTGGTCGTTGGCGACCCCCATGATCAGGCCGCGCTTGCCGTGCATCAGCCCCTGCATGCGTCACGCATCCAGCCGCTTGAACACGATGCAGGCGTTGGTGCCGCCGAAGCCGAAGGAGTTCGACAGCACGCAGTTAAGCTTCACGCCGTCGCGGCGTTCGCGCACGATCGGCATGTCGGCAAAGGCCGGGTCGAGCTTTTCGATGTTGGCGCTCTCGCAGATGAAGCCGTTGTTCATCATCAAGAGCGAATAGATCGCCTCGTGCACGCCGGTTGCGCCTTGCGAGTGACCGGTAAGCGACTTGGTAGCGGAGATCGGCGGGCAGTTGTCGCCTGAGCCGAAAACTTCGCGGATCGCCTCGATCTCCTTGAGGTCGCCGATCGGCGTCGAGGTGGCGTGCGGATTGATGTAGTCCACAGGCAGCTTCACATCCTTGAGCGCCATGCGCATGCAGCGCGCCGCACCCTCGCCTGACGGCGCCACCATGTCGGCGCCGTCGGAGGTCGCGCCGTAGCCGGCGAGTTCGGCATAGATCCGGGCGCCGCGCGCCTTGGCATGTTCGAGCTCTTCCAGCACCAGCACACCGGCGCCGGCTGAGATGACAAAGCCGTCGCGGTCGACGTCATAGGCGCGCGAGGCCTTGGCCGGCGTGTCGTTGAATTTCGACGACAGCGCGCCCATGGCGTCAAACAGCACCGTCAAGGTCCAGTCGAGCTCCTCGCAGCCGCCGGCAAAGATCATGTCCTGCTTGCCATACTGGATCAGCTCGTAGGCGTTGCCGATGCAGTGGTTCGAGGTGGCGCAGGCCGACGAGATCGAATAGCTCACGCCCTTGATCTTGAACCAGGTGCCGAGCGTCGCCGACGCCGTCGATGACATCGCCTTCGGCACCGCGAACGGGCCGACGCGCTTCGGCCCCTTGCTGCGGGTGGTATCGGCTGCCTCGACGATGGCGCGCGTCGACGGCCCGCCCGAGCCCATCACGATGCCGGTGCGCTCATTGGAAATCTCATTCTCTTCCAGCCCGGAATCGCGAATCGCCTGCTCCATGGCCACGTGGTTCCAGGCGGCGCCGCCGCCCAAAAAGCGCATGGCGCGGCGGTCGACGGCCTCGCTCGCGTCGAGCGTGGGCGCGCCGTGCACCTGGCAACGGAAACCGAGTTCGGCATATTTGTCGGCGCGCACGATGCCCGACTTCGCTTCGCGCAGCGAAGCCAGCACTTCCTGCGTGTTGTTGCCGATGGACGAGACGATGCCCATCCCGGTGACGACCACACGCCTCATCTTCGCCTCGTCCGCCTTATTCCGCCAAACGCATCCAGCCAAACGCATCCAGTCCCCCGTCCCTTCCCTCCCCCGCAAGCGGGGAAGGGAAGGGAGGGGGAATCAAGCTCCGCTCGCCTGCGCCGCTGCGTTTTGGAACAGGCCCACCTTGAGATCGAGCGCACGATAAATCACCGACCCATCGGCGGAGAGCCAGCCGTCGGCGATGCCGAGCACGAGCTTCGCGCGCATCACACGCTTGATATCGATGCCATACACGACCTTCTTCATGGTCGGAAGCACCTGCCCCGAGAACTTGATCTCGCCCATGCCGAGCGCGCGGCCCTTGCCGGACGAGCCGAGCCAGCCGAGGAAGAAGCCGAGCAATTGCCAGAGCGCATCGATGCCGAGGCAGCCCGGCATCACCGGGTCGCCCTTGAAGTGGCACGGGAAGAACCAGAGATCCGGCTTGAGCTCGAGCACCGCGCGCACCAGACCCTTGCCGTACTGGCCGCCCACTTCCGCGATTTCCGAGATGCGATCGAACATCAGCATGGGCGGCAGCGGAAGTTGCGGGCCTTCGGCGAAAAGCTCGCCCCGCCCGCAGGCAAGCAGGTCCTCGTATTCGAAATTCGAACGGCGATCCTGCATCCGCATCCATCTCCGCCCCGGCCGGGCAGTCCTTCGATCTCTAACATATGGGGACAACGCGGCAAAGCCGCACCCGGCGCCCTCCCTGTTTTGCAGTGGGAAACCGGCTCCCGCGGCTTATCGGCGAGGCAGTTGCAGCAGGCGCAGGGTCGCGTATAGTGATTTCACTTGCAACGATCTCGTTCAGCCCCGTCATGGGCCCCGCTTGGTGCAGCAATGATGCAGACGCGTCCAATGGCTTCCGCGCCCGCCGCAATCCAACCGCGCACGCCGCCGGTGCCTGCCGATCTCAACGGCTGCCCGTGGCATGACGTCAAGGCGAAGCTGCGCGAAGTCGGCTTGCGCCCGACGCAGCAACGCATGGCGCTCGGATGGATGCTATTCGGCAAGGGCGACCGCCATGTGACGGCGGAAATGCTCTACGAGGAAGCCACCCACGCCAAGGTGCCGGTGTCGCTCGCCACGGTCTACAACACGCTGCATCAGTTCACCGAGGTCGGCCTGTTGCGCCAAGTCGCCGTCGAGGGATCGAAGGCCTATTTCGACACCAAAAATTCCAACCACCACCACTTTTTCATCGAGGATGAGAACGATCTCATGGATATTTCCTCAAGCGACGTGGTCGTCGGCAAGGTGCCGACCCCGCCGGAAGGCTATGAGATCGCCCATATCGACGTCGTGGTGCGGCTGCGGCGCAAGCGGGGGTGATTCCTTATTCGTCATTGCCGGACTTGATCCGCAACCCATGCGGCCTCACAGCGCCGCAATGCATTGATTTTGCCGCGACGTTGCCGATCGCCGTTATTCAGCATGGATGCGCGGGTCAAGCCCACGCATGATGGGGGAAAATCACTCGATCGTCTCGCCGGGATAAACGCCCCACAAGCTATTCTGCTCGATCCAGCCGTCAAATCCATCGCCGACGAGGTGGCACCATGTGCCGGTGCAAACTTTGACCGCTCCGAGCACGCCGACCTGCAATTGCGCCTTCACCGGGCTCTGGGCATCGGGCGTGGCGTGCAGCGGCGCGAGATCGCTCTTCGACTTCAATTGCACGGCTGCCATGCGCTTTCCCGAGAGAAGCGAGTGATAGACCCATCCCTCCGAGCCGTCCGAGTCGCGGATGCGCCGCCAGTTCTCGAACTCGGCGGTGATTTCGACCGGCCAGCCGACGCGGGTATAGATAAAGGCGACGTCGTGGTCCTTGTCCGGGCCGCCGCGCACATTGACGCGATCGGCCTTGATGCTGACGAAGCGCGGAACCGGCAGGCCGCTCGGCGCGGCATCGCTGCCCGCCCGCGCTGCCCCCGCGGCCCCCGCGGCCCCCGCGGCCCATGACAGCGCCAGGAGCACCGCCATCGCGCCCCGCACCCAGACGATCATCAGCCTCCCACGTCGCAATCTCATCGCGACATGCCCTGACGCCAATTGCATGCGCAGTCACGCCGGGGAACCCCGGCGCGCTTTGTGGGAGCGCAGCCATCTGCTAGAGAGAAATTGATGAACCGCCTCCCGGCCTCTAGTGTCGGCGAGCGCGGTTAAGGAGACCTGAACGGGCGGACGCGGCAAGCGCCTTGCCGGCCGACGTGTCGCAGGCTGATTTCCAGCGACCCGCTTGCGCGAGAGGGAGCGAATGCCACAGGGCAAGAAGCCGCTGGTCGTGGTCACCCGCCGGCTGCCGGACAGCGTCGAAATGCGCATGCGTGAATTGTTCGACGCCCGCCTCAATGCGGACGACACGCCGATGAGCCAGGCGCAGCTCGTCGAGGCCGCCAAGATGGCCGACGTCATCGTGCCGACGGTGACCGATCACATCGACCGGTCCGTGCTCAGCCAATCCGGCGAACGATTAAGGCTGATCGCCAATTTCGGCAACGGCGTCGACAACATCGACGTGGCGACCGCCCTGCAGCGGGGCATCACCGTGACCAACACGCCCGGCGTTCTCACCGAGGACACCGCCGACATGACCATGGCGCTGATCCTGGCGGTGCCGCGGCGATTGGCCGAGGGCGCCCAGGTGCTCACCGGCGACAAGGACTGGACCGGCTGGACCCCCACCTGGATGCTCGGCCATCGCATCTGGGGCAAGCGGCTGGGCATCGTCGGCATGGGCCGCATCGGCCAGGCGGTCGCCCGCCGCGCCCAGGCCTTCGGATTGAAGATCCATTATCACAATCGCCGCCGCGTGGCGCCGCGCATCGAGGAGGAGCTGCACGCCACCTACTGGGAGAGCCTCGACCAGATGCTCGTGCGCATGGACATCATCTCGATCAATTGCCCGCACACGCCGGCGACCTACCACCTGCTCTCGGCGCGGCGCCTCAAGCTCGTCCGCCCCGAGGCCTATATCGTCAACACCGCGCGCGGCGAAGTGATCGACGAGAACGCGCTGGCGCGCCTCATCGAGGCGGGGCAGATCGCCGGAGCGGGGCTCGACGTTTTCGAGCACGAGCCGGCGGTGAATCCCAAGCTGGTCAAGCTCGCGCGCGCCGGCAAGGTCGTGCTCTTGCCGCATCTCGGATCGGCCACGCTCGAGGGCCGCGTCGACATGGGCGAGAAGGTCATCGTCAACATCAAGACCTTCATGGACGGCCATCGCCCGCCCGACCGCGTCCTGCCGTCGATGTTGTAAGGGCGGCGCGGCAACCGACCGCAGCGCAAGTCGCGCTTTGTTTCACCTCTCCCCTTGCGGGAGAGGTCGCCGCACCGAAGGTGCGGCGGGTGAGGGGCTGCGGGGCAAGGCGTTTTGTAATCCCTTTATTCGTCATGCCCGGGCTTGACCCGGGCATCCATGCTGAGCAAGCGCGTGGTAGACTGTGCCGTAGCGCTCTCAATCGCCGAAACGCACCATGGATTGCCGGGCCTTCGCCACGCCGAAGGGATTCGGAGCTGTTGTCCGCCGAAGGCTACGGCCTCGCAGGCGGGTCGAGCCCCATAGGGGCTAACTTAAGCATTGTTTCCCGGGCGCAGCGCAGCACGGAGCGTAGCGGAGTGGTGCGCTGCAGAACCGGGACCGTTACAGACACTGAGTTTGGGAAGATCCCGGATCAGCGGTGCACCGCTTCGCGCTGCACCGCATCCGGGAAACGCGGCCTGTCTTCGCGCCTATGGGGTCAAGCGCGGCGGTGACGAATATGGAGAAGTGTACGAACGGGCGCCCGTCGTCACTATAGCGGCGACATTTCGCTTGACACTCGTCACCATTTCAGCTACAAGCCCGCGAATCTCGCTCATCGAGGGACGCCTTCGGCCGAGGGTACTCCCGAATGCGGAGCGAGTGCGGTGCCCGCGCGCGGAAGGATACGGTCCGCTCCC
>Ga0187856_1002137_pt1 | contig 14870 bp, 11 predicted proteins | sample June2016WEW_8_40_FD_132443 | JGI IMG/M metagenome (GOLD analysis project Ga0187856, IMG submission 132443) | Peatland microbial communities from SPRUCE experiment site at the Marcell Experimental Forest, Minnesota, USA - June2016WEW_8_40 | ecosystem: Environmental > Terrestrial > Soil > Wetlands...
AGGGCGCGGCCGCCGCCGCGGACCAATCGCTCGTAACGCTGACGCTTCCGACAATGCCGGCGATGGTGGGGCCGCTCGTCTATGCCGTGCCGGTGCAACTTATCGCCTATCACACCGCCGTCGTCTTGGGCACCGATGTCGATCAGCCGCGCAATCTGGCCAAGTCGGTGACGGTGGAATAGACGCCGCTTTTCGCCACCGCGGTACCTCTGTGCGAGCGCGCCGTGTCCCTATATAGATGCAGCCGCGAAGCCGGGCAGGTGCGACCGAACCGATGATAGATGACAGCGATCAGAGAGCGGGAATGTCCGCCGGCGCAGCCAAGTCTACGGCCGGAATCGTCAGCCGCATCCGCAATTACTTTTTGACCGGGTTGATCGTTGCCGGACCGGTGGCGGTGACGTTGTGGTTGATCTGGTGGTTCGTCACCTGGGTCGACAATTTGGTGCGGCCGGTCTTTCCGGTGACGTACCGGCCCGAGACCTATCTGCCGGTGAATATTCCGGGTCTTGGTCTGATCATCGTCTTCGTGGCGCTGACGCTGCTTGGCTTCCTGACCGCCAATTTGGTTGGCAGCAAGCTCGTCACCTTTGGCGAGAGTCTGTTGAACCGCATGCCGATCGTGCGGCCGATCTATCGCACCACAAAGCAGATCTTCCAGACGCTATTTTCCAGTTCCGACTCGAGCTTCCGTCGCGTGGGTCTGGTCGAATTTCCGGCGCCGGGCATGTGGTCGCTCGTTTTCCTGACGCAACCGCCGAGCGCGGCTATCGCCGCGCACCTGCCGCAGACGGAGCACGTATCGGCCTTCCTGCCGTGCACGCCGAACCCGACCACCGGTTTCTTCTTCTACGTGCCGCGGCGCGACGTGATCGACCTCGACATTTCCGTCGAGCAGGCGATGACGCTTCTGATCTCCGCCGGCATCATTCAACCCGGCGGCGACCCGCAGCACAAGCTCGCCGGACTCGCGGAGACTGCCCGCGCGGCGCCGAGCCCGGCGAAATAGAGCGAGACGCTCAGCCCGCGCCCAAGAGCCTGATCGCTTCGTCGCGCGCGAATGGCGAGACAGCCGCCTCTATCTTTTGGATCGTGATCGCGGCATGGCGTGGCGCCGGCTCAGCGCGCGTTGCACATCACGCCCCCCATACAAAATTCGATCGATAGTCACGGTGCTGGGTGCCACGTGGAAGGCGATCGTCACGCGCCGCTCAAATCCAACAATGCGAAGGCCGAGACGTATGTCATCACACCTCGTGCCATGCTCTGCGGAGAACTCAAACCCGGCACAATATGCCTCGATGCGATCGATATAACCGATGGCGCGCCTCGGTCCTGCTCGCTCGGCGATATATTCGTACAAATTGATTAGATCGGCGGCGGCTTCCGGGGAAAAGACGACCCTACGCTCCACGTTTCGCGGCCTTCAGCTTTGCGGCATGACGGGCGCGAACGACTGCAAAAGCCTTTTTCGCCGAGACGGCGCGCTTGGGATTGGCCTTCATGGCGTCGTAAACCGGCCCCACCTCCGATCGCAGCCAACTCTCAATGGCGGCGTCGCGCTCCTCCAGAGCCCGCAGCCCCGCTCGAACAACCTCACTTGCCGACGCATAGGTCCCGGCACGAACTTTGGTATCGATGAACTTTGCCTGCTTGGCCGGCAAACTGAAGGTGCGCTTTTGTACAAAGCCCATGGGGCACCCTTGGCGAAAATCTCATTACCTTCTCGGTATGATAACTTCATACCGTCGACGCTGCAAGTGACGCTAGAGCATGATCCGGAAAAGTGGAAGCCGGTTTTCCGAAAAGATCATGCTCCACCAAGGAATCTAGAGCGCCAATCGATTCAACCTGAAGGGATTGCGCTCTAGTGGATAAAATCTGACGCTTGGTACCCTCCATAGGAGCGCACGTTCGCCCTCTTTGCTGTTGGATCGGAAGTGTCTGGTGCACGTTCGAAATGACATGGATGGCCGACAGCATCGATGACCGCAATGCAGCAATTCGGTAGCGATCGGAGGCATCGCGGAAGTCCCCGGCGCGCGCTCGAACCGACGCGATTGACCCGAAGCGGACATGCGGCGAACCGCTAGCGTTGCGCCCAGGCTCGCTCAGACCCTTGGGAATCCCCGATTCGATGCTGCCGGCATATGCCCTAATGAAGCAGGGCCAGCAGAATGATGATCGGGATTGGAATGCCTATCAGCCAGAGAAGGATGTAGCCCATGTTCGCCTCCGTTTAGCTGGTTCGCACAGTGCGGTATTTTTTCCCGCCGATGACTCCCCTCCACGTCCCATCACGGAGCTGCCCGCCCTCGATCGCGGCGAGACTGGCAGCAAATGCTCCGATCAGCAGGGAGGCCGTCAACCACATCGACAGCTTGGCAGCAGCCTTGCGCGCTTGATCCGCGGCTTCTTTTGCTTGTTTGGTCACTTCCGCGACTCTTTTGTCGGCGTCCACTTGGCTCATGCCGGTCTGCGCCGATACTATTTGTGCCACGTATGTACTGTCGGCGGCAGAAAGATCATCACCTTCCCTCAAGGCCGCTTTGGTGAAAATGGTGATGACTTCGCGGCGCGCGGCAGCGGGGTCTTTAGCGGGTTGGACTGCTGTAGAGCTTTGGCCGCCCGGGATGGGACGGAACAACATGTCAACGAAGTAGCTGGTCGGCGATCCCGCCGATTGTGCGGCAGGTTGACCGACACCCTGCGCAGTCCCGCCCACGACATAAGTCGCAGCCGCTCCCAACGCGGCCGCGCCCAGGATGGCGGCGAATGCCCAAGCCAGAAATCCGTGCGCTGTATCCCGGAACAAGACCTCTTCACTGTGGAGGCCGACCCATTTTGTTCGCAGGCGACCGGCGATGTAGCCTCCAATCGTCGAAGAAAGCATCGAAACGATAATTAAATACACACCAGTTGCGAGCTTGAACGTACTGGCAGACACGCCGGCATTCGACCAAGGAGAAACAGCAGAAAACCCCATTCCACTGCCGAATGCCAGCAACACCAAGGTCAGCGCGGCTGCGGCAACTCCGCCAGCAATAATCGCGGCCCAGGAGGTCGCGGACTGGCCCGATTCTACGACCGTGGCCGTGTCACTTCTGATCGTGTCCATCATGGCACCACTCTGGCTGAAGGTCGTCTCTCCAACATTAGCGGCAGGAAAAAGTTCCGTTCCGAACAGGAAGATTACGAACAGGAAGATCCGAATAGGAAGATGGCGGCCGAATGGGTAAAACTAGCGGATGCTGCCCTGGCCCCTACAGCGGATGGCATGATTTAACGTGATGCCGGTCGCCTCAGGTTCTAGAGGCTAGCTCGGCACGGAGTGCACAATGCAATCTGTGCTCAATATGTTCCTGAGGAGGTTCATTACCGTTGGCCGGCTGACGGTGTGTTGGCCGGACGGTAGAACGCAGATCTATGCGGGGCGACCAGGGCCAGAGGCCGGCGTCATGTTGCGCAGTCGGCGTACGGTCTGGCGGCTGATACTGAACCCCGAGCTATCCGTCGGGGAAGCTTATATGGATGGTGGCTTGGTCCCACTCGGCGGTTCGATCCACGACGTGCTCGCCGTGCTCATCGCCAATCTCCGGACAAATCCCAATGGGCCTTTGGTCAATTGGCTTCGGCGTGCGGCTGCCCGGATTTGGCGCCCGATCGATCAGTTCAATGTGAGAGCGCGTGCTCGGCGGAACGTCGCCCACCACTATGACCTGAATGGACGGCTGTACAGCCTGTTCCTCGATCGGGATCGGCAATACTCCTGCGCCTATTTCCCCAAGGGAACCGAAACGCTTGAAGAAGCGCAGGAGGCCAAGAAGCGTCACATCGCCGCCAAGCTCTGCTTGGACCGGCCCGGTTTGTCGGTACTCGACATCGGCTGTGGCTGGGGTGGCATGGCGCTTACCCTCGCGCGGGACTACGGCGCCACGGTAACTGGCATCACCCTGTCAACAGAACAATTGGCAGAGGCCCAGGCTCGCGCCGAGGCCGAGGGGTTAGCGAATCGCGTCTCGTTCCAACTGCTAGATTATCGGGCGGCGGATCGGCACTTCGACCGGGTCGTCTCGGTCGGCATGTTCGAACATGTCGGGGTCTTCCACTACCGCGCCTTCTTCGACACGGTCTCCCGCTGCCTGAAGCCGGACGGCGTGGCGCTGCTGCACAGCATTGGTCAATGGGACGGCCCGGGAATCAACAATCCCTGGATTAGCAAATACATCTTCCCCGGCGCCTATTGCCCGGCGCTCAGCGAGGTAATGCCTGCAATCGAACGTTCCGGCCTTTTGACTACTGATATTGAGGTGCTCCGGCTGCACTATGCCGAAACGCTTCGCCACTGGCGGCGGCGCTTTGCTGCCAACCGCGATACGATTACCTCGCTCTATGACGAGCGCTTCTGCCGCATGTTCGAGTTCTACTTGTCGAGCTGTGAATTGGGTTTCCGCTACGGCAGCCTGGCGGTCTTCCAGATCCAGCTCTCGCATCAGCAGGCCGCCGTGCCGCTGACCCGCGACTATATCACCGGTTCTGGGCGCGGCTTTGTTCGCTCAAATAGTGAGTACCGGCAACCCCGGAGCGGATAACCTTACTAATCCGGAGGAGGAGCTTTCTCGTCCGTAAGTTCGGCCTTAGCGCCAAAGAAAGCTTAGCATGTTATTCACCTAGGCATTGGGCAGATCAAGCTCCGCCGCGAGGGTGCTAACGAGGGCGGCGAGAGCGATGGAGGCGATTCTGGTGCGAAGGGATGGAAATGTGCCAACAATGGCTTTCGGTCGCGGGCTTAGTCTTAGACGTAATTGGATTCCTAATCATCGCATTTGAATGGCGACACACATATTTGCACAGCGTGTTCCTGCGCGAGGCCCGGGTGCAAGAAGACCGCGACAGGACTAAAGCCGATGAGCAGGGCAAGAACTACGAAGATTCGACGCAGGCTGACGCCTCAATGTGGCGCCACACACAACGGGAAAATCTCAAGGATAATCGTTACCGCGCCCGGCTGTTTTTCGTTGGTGTGGTTTTGGTCATTTTCGGATTTCTCGGACAAACTTTAGGAAGCTTTCCGTACGGAATTCCCTTCTTTGGCTTTGGGAACTGCTCGGCTGTGGCCGGTTAGTGCTTTTGCACTGTGCACCTTCGGCAAAGCACAACAAGAGCGAACGCGGCCAAAATCGTCCAAAGCACGGCGAAGGCCATCGCCGAGGTCAAGCGGATGCTGGTCGAGCGGCAGGTCCTAAGGAACTTTACTATGCCGCTTGCCGTTGGCAAGGCATGACGAAACAAGATCATCTCGATCGAGTGTGGGATATTATCGAGCGGGTGGGCGTGTGTGTGCTCACCACGCGCTTTGCGGGGGGTTTAAGAGCCCGGCCGCTTGAAGCACGGCCCGATCGCACGGCGGGCATCATCTGGTTCGTGACCGATCTGCGCAGCAGCAAGGAGCACGAGATCGAATCCGAGCACGACGTTGGGCTCGTATTCGTTGACGCCAAGGCCAACGCCTACCTCTCGATCACGGCGCGCGCCGACGTGCGGCGCGACCCCGCCAAGGCGGCGGAAATCTGGAAGGCCACCGACGATATGTGGTGGCAAGGATCGGACGATCCGAACGTCTGCGTGCTAAGCGTTCACCCGCTAACCGCGGAACTATGGGACGGGCCGTCGAGCAACGCCGTCGCCGCGTTCGAGTTCGTCAAGGTGCTGCTCACCGGCGAAAAGCCGAACCTCGGCGAGAATCGCAAGGTGACGGTTTCAATGTGACCCGAGCAGAAAGACAGGCCGAGCATGTCATGCGCTGGGTCATCGATGAAACTCGCGGTCCGCGCTTTGTCACTCCATGGATCACGGCGAACGTCCGTTGCCCGGCATTTTGGTGCAGCAGCCTGCTTGTCATATCCGCCTTCCAATATTGGTAGTCATTCGCCTCGTCCCCAACAGGATCATGCCCGCAGCAATGTGGGGAAGGTTATCACGCCCTAATCAGGAGGTCTGTCACCGGCTTCACGCTGGTCCGACGGCGTAAAGGCTCACTGTTTTGTGCACGGCGGGAGGCAGTTCATGGCCCATCGCGTCAGATATTGCGGCGCAATGTAATATCAGCATTCGGGGGTACTGCGGCAGGGGCCGACGCGCGTTCAAAACGTCGAAATCGGGCTGAAGCCGATGTTCATGTCCGGTCCATTTCGCGTGTCGGGGCGGGGGTCAAGCGTCGGATTTTATCCACTAGCCCGCGCCCAACAGCCTGATCGCTTCGTCGCGCGCGAACAGATAGAGCAGGTGGCGCAACGCGGCGCCGCGCGCGGAGCCGAGGCTGGGATCGCGGCTAAGCACGAGTGCGGCGTCGTCGCGCGCCGCTTTGAGCAGCTTGCCGTGGACCTCGATGCGGGCGAGGCGGAAGCCGGGCATGCCGCTCTGCCGGGTGCCGAGCACGTCGCCTTCGCCGCGCAGCCGTAAATCCTCCTCGGCGATGCGGAAACCGTCGTCGGTCTCGCGCAGGATGGCGAGGCGGGCTTTCGCCGTTTCCCCGAGCGGGGCTTTGTAGAGGAGGAGACAGGTCGAGCGCTCGGCGCCGCGGCCGATGCGGCCGCGCAGTTGATGAAGTTGCGCAAGCCCGAAACGTTCGGCGTGCTCGATGACCATGACGCTCGCCTCGGGCACGTCGACGCCGACCTCGATCACCGTCGTCGCCACCAGGATGCGTGCCGCACCACCGGCAAAACGCGCCATCGCGCGATCCTTTTCGACGCCGCGCATGCGGCCGTGGACCAGCTCGACCGTGTCGCCGAAGCGCTGCTGCAAGGCCTGGAAGCGTTCCTCGGCGGCGGCAAGATCGACGCTTTCGGATTCCTCGACCAGCGGGCACACCCAATACACGCGCCGGCCCTGATCGAGCGCGCGTTTGACCGCGTCGATCACTTCGGCAAGCCGTTCGAGCGGCAGCGCGCGGGTATCGATTTTTTCCCGGCCGGCGGGTTTTTCGTGCAGCTCGGAAACGTCCATGTCGCCGAAATAAGTGAGCACCAGCGTGCGCGGGATCGGCGTCGCCGTGAGCACCAGGAGGTCGACGGCCTCGCCCTTGCGCGCGAGCGCAAGGCGCTGGTGCACGCCGAAGCGGTGCTGCTCGTCGACGACGGCAAGGGCGAGATCGCGGAACGCCACGTCCTCCTGGAACAAGGCATGAGTACCGACGATGAGATCGATATCGCCGGCCGCGAGCGCGGAGAGAATTTCCGCGCGCTCGCGCCCGCGCTCGCGGCCAGTGAGGATGGCGAGGCGGATGCCGGCGGCGCGCGCGAGCGGCGCGATCGTGGAAAAATGCTGGCGCGCCAGAATTTCCGTCGGCGCCATGAACGCCGCCTGGCGGCCGGCCTCGATCACGGTTGCGGCCGCGAGCAAGGCAACGAGCGTCTTGCCGGAGCCGACATCGCCATGCAGGAGCCGCAGCATGCGATGCGGTTGCGCGAGATCGGCGACGATGTCGGCAACGGCGCGCTGCTGCGAGGGCGTCAGCGAATAGGGCAGGGCGGCGATGATGCGCGCGCGCAAACGTCCCTCGGCGGCGCTGCCGCGGCCGGCCCTTACGCGCATATGCGCGCGCAAGAGCGCGAGCGCGAGCTGGCCGGCGAGCAATTCGTCATAGGCAAGCCGCGACCACGCCGCGCTTTGTGGCTCGAGGTCGGCCGGCGCCGCCGGACGATGGACGTTCCGCAAGGCTTCCGCAAAGCCCGGAAAGCTATTGCGCTTGAGCCATGCCGCGTCCTGCCATTCGGCCAGCTTCGGTACGCGATCGAGCGCGAGATCGAGAGCCTTGCGCATCTGGTTCGGATGAAGGCCTTCCGTGAGCGGGTAGACCGGGTCGATCAGCGGCAGGTTGGCAAAGCCGGCGGCGTCCACCACGCGGTCGGGATGCACCATCTGCAGATGGCCGTCGTAGAAGGCCGTCGTGCCTGAGACGTAGCGCTTTTCGCCGACCGGGAAGAGCTTTTGCAGATAGTCCCGGCGCGCATTGAAATAGGTGATGATGAGATCGTTGGTTTCGTCGCTCGCATAGATGAGGTAGGGGGCGCGCGGCCGGTTCGGCGGCGGCGGCCGGTGGCGATCGACGGTAACGGCAACCGTCACCACTGTGTCGGGCTTGACGGCGGAAAGCTTCGGCTGGTTGCGCCGATCGACGTACCCGGTCGGCATGTGAAAGAGGAGATCGATGATGCGCGGCGGCTCGCCGTCGCGCCCGATCAGGCGCTGGAACAGCTTCTCCAGCTTCGGCCCGATCCCTTGCAGAGCCGACAGCGGCGCAAACAGCGGATTGAGCACGGGAGGGCGCATCAGATTCTCATACGTAGTTCCGTCACCCCTGAGGTGCGACCCCCGATTTGATCGGGGGGAGCCTCGAAGGGCGACGGCATCCAAGTCGGCTGCTGCCGACTTGGACACTAAATATCTCGAAATCGGGCAATCCCGATTTCGATTGGCCGATTCATCCTTCGAGGGCCGCGGAGCTTGTCATCGGGCCGGCCACTTCGGGCCGGACCCGTTGGCGGCCGCCTCAGGATGACGGTGAACACCCGCTGACATCGTCTGCCTCCCCCTTTATATATGCCTCGCCCGGCCGCGTCCGGGCTTTTGGCGTTGGACCTTGTCATGACCGAGCGATCGAGTGCGGGATTGGACGTGCGGCGGCGAAAACTCCTGTTCCGAGCCTGGCGGCGCGGCGTGCGCGAGATGGATCTGATCGTCGGCCGCTTCGCCGATGCCCATATCGACACGCTCGACGAGGCCGCGCTCGATGATTTCGAACGCCTGATCGAAGCGCCCAATGCCGAGCTTTACGCCTGGGTCATCGGCGCCGAGAATGTCCCGGCGAACTACGACACGGAAGTGCTCGCTAAGCTTAGAGCGTTTCACATGCACGCGAGCAAAACGCGCGCCGAGGGGGAACGGTGACTGCGCCGATACGATCGCCGGCGCGATCGCCGGCCCAGCGTCTCGCTCCCGGCCGGCCGCTCCTTCTCTCCGGCATCGCCGACGGTGCCGAAGGGCTTGTCCTCGCCGACCTTGCACGCGCGATTGCGGCCGGCGCGACGGCGCCCGCGATCAGCCTTGCCGTCATTTGCCGCGATGGCGCGCGCCTGGCGATGCTGTCTCGCGCGCTCGCGTTCTTCGCGCCGGACATCGAGGTGCTCGAATTCCCGGCCTGGGACTGCCTGCCCTACGACCGGGTGTCGCCGCATGCCGGCGTCGTGGCGCAGCGCATGGCGGTGCTGGCGCGCCTCGCTCGCGTAAAGGTGCACGAACGGCCGGCAATCGTGCTCACGACAGTCAACGCCGTGCTGCAGCGCGTGCCGCCGCGCGAGATCGTCGCCCGGCAATCGCTTGCGGTCGCAGCGGGCCATTTGTTGCCGATGTCGGGTGTCGCGCAATGGCTCGAACTCAACGGCTTTACTCGCGCCGCCACGGTGCGCGAGGCGGGCGACTACGCGGTGCGCGGCGGCATCCTCGATCTGTTCGCGCCCGGCATGGATGCGCCGGTGCGCCTCGATTTCTTCGGCGACACGCTGGAATCGATCCGCAGCTTCGATCCGGAAACACAGCGCACGACCGATGAGCTGCGCGCGCTCGACCTCGTTCCCATGGCGGAGTTCCAGCTGACCGCGGAGACGATCCGGTTGTTTCGCACCGGCTACGTCGCGGCCTTCGGTGCGGCGGGTCCCGACGATGTGCTCTATGAAGCGGTGAGCGAGGGCCGCCGGGCCGCCGGATTGGAGCATTGGCTGCCGCTGTTTCACCAGCGCCTTGCGACGCTGTTCGATTACCTCGAAGCGACGCCGGTTGCGATCGAGCCGCTGGCCGAAGAAGCCGCACACGAGCGCCTCGCGCAAATCGCCGATTATTATCAGGCGCGCAAGGACGCACTCAATCAAGCGGGCGCCGGCGCGCCCTATAAGCCGCTGCCGCCGGACCGGCTTTATCTCGCCGAAGCCGAATGGCGCGGGCGCCTGGACAGATCCGCCCTCGCGCGCCTGTCGCCGTTCGCGGTGCCTGAAAGCGCCCCGGCTGCGATCGAGATCGGGGCGCGCGCCGGGCACAACTTCGCCGGCGAACGCAGCGAGCCCGGCACCAACGTCTTCGAGGCGGTCAAAAAGCACGTCGAGTCGCTGCAAGCGGCCGGCAAGCGCGTCCTCGTCGCGCTGTGGAGCGAGGGCTCGCGCGAACGCATGGCGCACGTCCTCTCCGAGCATGGGCTCTTTAATCTGGCGCCGGTCGCGTCGTGGCCGCAGGCGCTCACGCTCTCGCGCCACGAGATCGCGCTTGCGGTGCTCGGCATCGATGCCGGTTTCGAGACCGCCGATGTCGCGCTGATCACCGAAGAGGATATTTTGGGCGAGCGCCTGGTGCGCCCGCGCCGGCAATCGAAGCGGGCGGAAAATTTCATCGCCGAGGTGACGAGCCTTGCCGCCGGCGACATCGTCGTCCACGTCGATCACGGCATCGGCCGCTTCGTCGGGCTGCGCGCGATCGAGGCGGCGGGCGCGCCGCACGACTGCCTGGAAATCCATTACGCCGGCGGCGACAAGCTATTTTTGCCGGTCGAGAACATCGAGCTGCTCTCGCGCTACGGATCGGAAGCGGCGGGCGTCGAGCTCGACCGGCTCGGCTCGACCGCCTGGCAGTCGCGCAAGGCGCGCATGAAAAACCGCATCCGCGAGATGGCGGGCGAGCTGATCAAGATCGCCGCCGCGCGGCAATTGCACGAAGCGCCGCTTCTCTCCGTCGACACCGGCCTCTATGACGAGTTCTGCGCCGGCTTTCCCTACGAGGAGACCGACGACCAGCAGGCGGCCATCGCCGCCGTGCTGGCCGATCTCGTCTCCGGCAAGCCGATGGATCGTCTGATCTGCGGCGACGTCGGCTTCGGCAAGACCGAAGTGGCGCTGCGCGCCGCCTTTACGACAGCAATGAACGGCAAGCAGGTCGCGGTCGTGGTGCCGACGACGCTGCTCGCGCGCCAGCACATGAAGACGTTCGGCGATCGGCTGCGCAACTATCCCATCCACATCGCCCAGGCCTCGCGTCTGGTTTCCGCCGCCGAACTCGCCAGGGTGAAGAAGGGCCTCGCAGATGGCCAAATCGACATCGTCATCGGCACCCATGCGCTGCTCGGCAAGACAATCAAATTCAAGGACCTCGGCCTCATCGTCGTCGACGAGGAGCAGCATTTCGGCGTCGGGCACAAGGAGAAGCTGAAACAGCTGCGCGCCGAGGTGCACGTGCTGACGCTGACCGCAACGCCCATCCCGCGCACGCTGCAGCTGGCGCTGTCCGGCGTGCGCGAAATGTCGATCATCGCCACCCCGCCGGTCGATCGGCTCGCAGTGCGCACCTTCGTCGCGCCGTTCGATCCGATCGTGGTGCGCGAGGCGCTGCTGCGCGAGCGCTATCGCGGCGGCCAATCGTTCTATGTCTGCCCGCGCATCGAGGATCTCGCCGAGGCCAAATCGTTCCTCGACAAGAACGTGCCCGAGGTGCGGGTCGCGGTCGCGCACGGGCAGATGCCGTCGGCGGTGCTCGAAGACGTCATGGCGGCGTTCTACGACGGCAAGTTCAACGTGCTCCTTTCGACCTCGATCATCGAATCCGGCCTCGACATCCCCACGGCGAACACGCTCATCGTGCACCGCGCCGACATGTTCGGCCTGGCGCAAATCTATCAGCTGCGCGGCCGCGTCGGCCGCGCGAAATTGCGCGCCTACGCGCTGCTCACGCTGCCGAGCGGGCGAAAAATCACGCCGCAGGCGGAACGCCGGCTCAAAGTGCTGCAATCGCTCGACACGCTGGGCGCCGGCTTCCAGCTCGCCTCGCACGATCTCGACATCCGCGGCGCCGGCAATCTGCTCGGCGAGGAGCAGTCCGGCCACATCAAGGAAGTCGGCTACGAGCTTTACCAGCAGATGCTGGAAGAGGCGGTGATGAGTCTCAAGGCCGGCATCAGCGGGCCGGTCGCCGACAAATGGTCGCCCCAAATCACCATCGGCACGCCGGTGCTGATCCCGGAGGATTACGTCGCCGACCTGCCGGTGCGGCTGGCGCTCTACCGGCGGCTGGCCGAGATCGAGGACGATCGCGACATCGAGGCGTTCGCCGCCGAGCTGGTCGACCGCTTCGGCCCGCTGCCGCAGGAGGTCGAGTATCTGCTCCAAGTCGTCGCCATCAAGGGGCTGTGCCGCCGCGCCAACGTCGAGCGCATCGAAGTCGGACCGAAGGGCGCGGTGCTCTCCTTGCGCGACAACATCTTCGCCAACCCGGAAGGCCTGATCGCCTATATCGCCAAGCACCCGGAGGGCGCCCGCGTGCGGCCGGATATGAAGGTGGTGTTCTTCGACGAGTGGGAGACTCCGGCCGCGCGGCTCAAAGGCGCCGCCGGCATTTTACGCACGCTGGCCGGCCTCGCCGAGCGCGGTGCCAAGGCGGCGTGAGTTTGATCCGTCACCCTGATGAGGTGTTCGGCGCGCAGCGCCGAGCCTCGAAGGGCGACGGCCCGGGCGCCTCGGCCGTTCATCCTTCGAGGCTCGCTGCGCTCGCGCCTCAGGATGACGGTTCACACGCTTCGCTCGCAATGACGGGTGGATAGAATCTAACACTTGGTGCCCACGTTGACGGTTGCGATGAACCGCGCTTATGTCGGATCGGGCCGTGGAAATTCCGCGTCCACAATGCACGCTCAAACCGCGTTCAAAAAGGGAGGATAAAGATGCCTTTGTTCATCACCTATGTCTCGTATTCCCATTCCGGCGTAAAAGGAATGGTCGATAAACCCTCGGATCGCTCCGGTGTCCTCAAGGCATTGGTCGAAAAAGCAGGCGGCAAGTTTATAGCAATGTATTTTACGACGGGCTCAAACGACGTCGTGCTCGTCACCGAGGCCGCCGATGGATCGGATGCGGTAGCCGTTGGAATGGCTGCAGCGGCAACTGGCTCGATATCCAAATTAGAAACAGTACGGGCCTGGACGCCAAGCGAATTCAAAGGCATCGCGGAAAAGGCAGCCAAGGTTAGCGGTGCTTACACTCCGCCCGGAAAATGATTGAGCGATGCACGGTGTTTCACAGCGCCGTGCATTCGCATTGTGCAAAAGAAGCGCGTAGGCGGGCACCGCGCATTGAGAGCCAAGCCGCGTGGGCAAAATCGTTCACACGAGTGCCCACGCGGTTACGCAGAGCAGACGATTTCGCCCGCCCCGAGGCGATCGCGCGTTTGCGGCGCGCGTTATCATGGGGTTATCATAGGATCGTCTCGCCCGGTCGCGCCCCCGACAGCGCTCCGGCAGCTGTTGTCATGAAGGTGCGCGCGGAAAATGCAGGTCCGCTCCGGCTTTCCGATCAGCCAAGATGTACAGGGAGCCTTACATGTATCGTCATATATTCTCCGCCATGGCCGTCCTGATCGCGACCGCACCGGCCGGCGCGCAGGAGACCATAAAGATCGGCATGGTTACGTCATTAACCGGCCAGTTCACGGTGGTCGGCCAGGAAACGCAGGGAGCTGCGAGAGTCTATCTCCAACAGCATGGCGATTCCTTCGGCGGGAAGAAAATCGAGCTGATCGTCAAAGACGACGGCGGGGTTCCCGACGTCAGCAAGCGCTTGGCCCAGGAGTTGATCGTTCGCGACGGCGTCAAGTTTGTGGTCGGCATGACCCTGACGCCGATCGCGTTGGCCGTCGCGCCGCTTGCCACGGAGGCCAAAATACCGTTGGTGGTCATGGGCGCCGCCACCTCGACTATACCGGCGGCCTCTCCCTTTATCGTCCGCACCTCGTTTGCAGTCCCGCAAACCGTTTCGGTAGCCGGCGACTATTTCGCCAAGCGGCAAATTAAGAACGTCGTCACCGTCGTGTCGGATTATGCTCCCGGCATCGAGACCGAAACGGTGTTCAAGAAGTTTTTCGAGGCCGCGGGCGGCAAGGTGACCAGCAGTCTGCGCGTGCCGCTGGCAAATCCAGATTTTTCGCCGTTCCTGCAGCGTGCCGCCGATGCCGCACCCGATGCCTTGTTCATCTTCGTGCCGTCCGGCCAAGGCGCCGCACTGATGCGTCAGTTCAAGGACCGGGGGTTGGACAAATCAGGCATCAAGCTCATAACAACCGGCGACGTCGTCGACGACGAGCAGCTGGACCAGATCGGCGACGTCGCCCTCGGCGTCGAGTCGACGTACCATTATTCCGATGTGCATCCATCGGAACTGAACAAGAAATTCACCACCGATTTTGAAAAGCTCACCCACATTCGCCCCAACGCCTTTGGTGTAGGGGCCTACGACGGTATGGCTTTGATCCAAAAAGCCTTGGAGAAGGCCGCCACCACCGATGGGACGAACCTAGTCGAAGCCATGAAAGGCCTTGCCTGGGAGAGCCCGCGCGGTCCGATCAGCATCGATCCGCAAACGCGTGACACCGTGCAGAACGTTTATGTTCGCCGGGTCGAGAAAGTGGGCAACGCGTTGGCTAATGTGGAATTCGAGACCTATCCTCATGTGAACGGTGCGGTGAAGTAGCGTAAGCCCGGATGAGCCAGCGGGTCCGGCCCGACGTGGCCGGTCCGATGACAGCAAGCGTAGCCCGGATGAGCGGAGCGACATCCGGGGTCTGCCTATCCGGGCGCTGTCCCGCATGTGGCTTCGCTCATGCGGCTCCTTGCTCACTCATAATTCGAGTGCGTGATCGGAAGCGCATAACGTCCGCTCTGCCCGTGCGCCGTGGAAAGGCGGCGCTTTCCAGTGGGTGTAAGTCCCACCCGGCAACCGCTCCAGCCGGAAGCAACCGGAGCAGCTATGGAGGTAACGAAATGGCTGAAGCCTTCGGGTAGC
>Ga0187856_1002143_pt1 | contig 14858 bp, 8 predicted proteins | sample June2016WEW_8_40_FD_132443 | JGI IMG/M metagenome (GOLD analysis project Ga0187856, IMG submission 132443) | Peatland microbial communities from SPRUCE experiment site at the Marcell Experimental Forest, Minnesota, USA - June2016WEW_8_40 | ecosystem: Environmental > Terrestrial > Soil > Wetlands...
CGTAGGCCTGGCGGTGGTAATCGGCCTCCGCCGCCTGGAACAGGGACTCGTCCGTAACCACCTTCTCCACGGCCCGCCCGGGGGGCGGCAGGTCGGGAAGTTCGGCGCAGGCCGGCAGCAGCCAGAGCAGCAGAAAGAGGAGCAAAAGCCTGGGCAGGGAGATGTTCATCCTTATATCCTGACATCCGAGAATAGGTTTAATTTAAAAAAATAACAAATTATTCTGGGAAAATGAAGGGGTAATTGTTCTGGTTTATTTGGCAATATTCGAGGTCAATCAACATAACCATATGATATATTGAGTAATAATCTGAATTAGAGAGCAAAGATGCTCAATCTTGGTGAAAGCCAGAAAGAGGTGATCCGGCCGGAACCGGGGCATCAGGATAGATTTCCATGACGCCCAGATCACCTCGGACGTGGGTTTTTCTCCTCCTGCGAGAGGTAGATAACTGCCTTGAAGAGTTGTGAAGAATTGGTGGCACAGGCGTCTCGCCTGAGCGCCTTGGGATGAAGCTTTCGGTAAAAGGGCCTTTAGTGGCACAGGCTTCCAGCCTGTGTCGAATTAATAGGGCGGGCTATGCCCGCCGAATTTTGGCGGCCGCAGGCCGCCCTATAAATTTGCTCCGAAAAGTTCTTGAGGTTAACTCGCCGCTGGGGGCGGAGGCTCGACATTTTCATAATTTACGGGTGGGCCGAAGGCCCGAATGACTGCCTTGAAGAGTTGTGAAGAATTGGTGGCACAGGCGTCTCGCCTGTGCGGACTGAGTGGCGGGCGAGACGCCCGCCCCACCGGTCTTCTCATAATTTGGGGGTGGGCCGAAGGTCCATGAATGACTGTTCCAAATGGATATTCTTAAATCCCTTGACCCTCCACTCCATTATGCTGCATGATATGTAATCTTGTTAATGGCGGGATTGAATTTTTCCGAGAAAGAATCTTGGATTGACTGAAAGCCAGAGAGACAAGGGAATATCTTGGCCTGGCTTTGGAGGAGGCCCTGGAACGGGATTGGGGCCCCTTGCAGACGCCGGCGCCGGGTAGGGGCGACAGTGGCAGAGGCTTCCAACCTGTGATTGGGTCACCCGGAGGCGGTTTAAATGAAATGGAAGATATGTTCGCCCATTCAGAAAATGATAAAGGTGAAGGACATCTTTTAATTCAGCATCTTAACGCCGTAGCCCATGTGGCTGGTTCATTGGCGGAAAAATTTCATTCCTCTGCATGGGGGTACCTGGCTGGTCTGCTTCACGACCTTGGTAAGTGCGATCCGGCTTTTCAGGACTATCTCATTCGATGCACTGCCAACCCCGATCAAAAAATCAAAGGACCTGACCATAGTAGCGCCGGGGCGGTGCTGGGCTGGAAACAATATTTTGAAGGCTTGGCCTTTATATTAGCTGGATCTACCTGGCTTGTTTGAAGGTGGCGGAATGGGAACCGAGGATCTTTCGTCTCAACGTTCCCACCGGGGGAGAAGAGATTTATCTGACCATACCAACGAGGATAAGAAAATGTCTGATGCAAAATTTTTTGCCCATACTCCAGGGCCAAACGGCGACTGGCACGACCTGATTGAACACCTCATAGAGGTGGCACAACGAGCCAGGGAATTTGCATCGGGCTTTTCAGGCGGACAGATTGCATATCTGGCAGGGCTTTTACACGATCTTGGGAAAATCTCTCCAGCTTTTCAGAAGTATCTCAAAGCCCAGGCAGAGGGAACCCCTTGCCCATCAACACCTCATTCGCCTTGGGGTGCGGCGCTGGCCTACAATATGCTGAAATCTAAAAACTTCTGGCGGGAGGTAGTTCTTCCCATTGCCGGACATCATGCCGGCCTACAGGAGCCGGGAGATTTGTCGGCTCGCTTGGTGAAATACGTTCGAAAAGAACCAGACTTCATGAAAAAACTTCAACAATTTGCTGTTGATTTAATGAAACAGTGCTCTGAGGCTCCCAAAATTCCCCTCGAACTTCGGACGGATTTGAAGAAAGAACTCTGGATACGCATGATCTTTTCAGCGCTTGTCGATGCCGATCGCTTAGATACAGAGGACCACGTTGATCCACACAAAACTGGTATAAGGCAAGAAAGCCCGACTATAAACGAACTGTGGTATAAGTTTGGAAAAAAACATGAAAAAAAATTTATGCATAAGGCCGAGTCAAAAATGGTAAACAGGATCAGACAGGCAGTATACAATGCCTGTCTGGAAGCAGCAGACGGCCCTACTGGGGTATACCGTCTCACCGTGCCCACGGGGGGAGGAAAAACTCTCAGTGGATTAGCCTTCTGCCTGCGACATGCTCTTAAGAATGGGCTTAGGAGAATTATTACGGCCATTCCTTACACCAGCATTATTGATCAGACCGCCCAGGTCTATCGCGATTTTTTAGGTGAGGACGCGGTACTGGAGCACCACAGCCAGGTGAATGACCATAAGAACACAGCGCTGTCGGAATCCCAGGATAATCAGTCCTTACGACTCCGGCTCGCTGCAGAAAACTGGGATTTCCCGGTGATCGTCACTACTACTGTGCAGCTCTTTGAAAGTCTCTTCAGCAATAAGCCAGGGCGATGCCGCAAACTTCATAACCTGGCCCATAGCGTCATCCTTCTGGACGAAGTGCAGACGATGCCCCCGGAACTTTTGCGCCCCACCGTGGATGTCCTGCGCACCCTAGTGGAGGATTATGGAGTTACCGTGGTCCTGTGCACGGCCACCCAGCCGGCCTGGGAAAACACCCCTTATCTCAAGGAATTTCAAGTGGAGGTCCCGGAGATTGTTCCGGATTATCTCCGCCACTTTGAAGCACTCCGGCGGGTGGATTATGAAATGCGCCCTGCGCCTATGAGCTTTGCCGACTTGGCCGGGGAAATACAGGACCAAACTCAGATCATGGTGATCCTCAATACTCGTAAAGATGCTGTGAGGCTTTTCCTGGAGTTAAACCAACCCCAGGACGCTTATCACCTTTCCACCCTGCTATGTGGCGCGCACCGCAAACACATCCTGGCGGAGGTCAAAGATCGGTTGGAAGCAAAGGAACCCGTTCGACTCATCAGCACCCAGGTAGTGGAGGCGGGGGTGGACCTGGATTTCCCCGTGGTCTACCGGGCAATCGGTCCCCTGGACCGCATCGTCCAGGCCGCCGGCAGGTGCAACCGGGAAGGGGGAAAATTAACAGGAAAGGGAAAAATGGTGATTATGGAGTTGGCGGAGGGCAAAGCTCCTAAAGGCCCTTATAAAGAAGGTTTGAGAATTGCACAACTGTTGCTCAAACTAAATCCACCTGAGGCGCTCCATAGCCCGGAGCTTTATCAGGACTATTTTCGAAGGCTGTTTCAAGTCGTGGAGTTGGATAAAAAGGGTATCCAGGAATTACGAAAGGTATTGGATTTCCCAAAGGTAACCAAAGAATACCGCTTGATTCCCAAGCTCACCTCTCCGGTACTGGTTCCTTATGGAGAGAGCGGCAGACATTTGCTGGCATGGAAAGCACACTCATCCCGAGAAACCTGGCGGCGCCTGCAACCTTATCTGGTGAATCTTTATGACTGGGAAGTGCAGAAATTTAAAGAGGATGAATGGTTAGAAGAAATTACGCCGGGAATTTTTCTGTGGAAAGGAGGCTATGATAAACGTCTTGGCCTGGTGGGGGCCTATTATGACCCCTGTGATCTGGTCTGGTGATTTTAAATTTGGGGGACCTCGATGAAAACTCATATCAGACTTAAAGTTGGGGGCGATTTTGCCTGTTTCACCCGGCCGGGGTTTTCGGTAGAGCGGGTGAGCTATCCGCTAATGACACCCAGCGCCGCCCGGGGCCTTCTGGAGGCCATCTTCTGGAAGCCCGAGTTTCGTTGGGAAGTCAGAGAGATTTGGGTGCTTAAACCTATCAAGGAGATGACCATTGTCCGCAATGAACTGAAAAGCCGGCAAATAGATGATCGACCTGTTTTCATCGAGGACTTAAGGCAGCAACGGGTCAGCCTGGTTTTAAAGGAGGTGGAATATCTTATTGAGGCGGATATCAGGCTATTGGCTCATGCGACTCAGAACCTACGTTCTTATCAGGAGCAGTTCGACCGAAAGGTGGCGAGAGGGGGTTGTCATCATACCCCATACCTGGGAACCAGGGAATTTGCCGCCTGGTTCGAAAATCCCCACGGCCAAGAGGTTGCTTGCCGCGAGGAAGATTGGGATTTCGGCATGATGTTGTTCGATATCGCCTTCCGGGTTGATCCTACCAAGAAATTGAAATTCTGGCGACATGACGCCAAAGGGAGGCAAATGACACCATCAACCGGGCAGGCCCAGGCGATTTTTTTCCCGGCAAGATTAGAGAAAGGCGTCCTCAAGGTTCCTCCGGAAAAATATCTGGAGCTCTACGAACAGGAGGGGGTCAATGTTAAAGGAACTGGTTGAACTGGCCGGGAATTTGGAAGAGGAGGTTTTACCACCGGTAGGATTTTCTTCTTATAGCAACAATCCCATCAAATGGATGGTTACCATCATCCCCGGCCTCCCTGTGGACATTCATATAGGGGAATCAGGGGTTTCCCCTCCCCGCCCGATGATTGCCAAACGGACTTCCGGAATTTTTTCCTATCCGGTGGCTGACGAAGCCGGCTATGCCCTGGGGGTCAGCAAGAAGGAAAAGAAAGGCGGATTTGATGAGGACGCAGGGAAAAAGCATGACGCTTTCATGCGGCTCTTGCAAGAGGTACTGGATTCCCCCCTGGTAAAAGACCGGGATTTGCGCCAGGCATTAGAGTCTTTGGACGCGGTGATAAAAAACAGACTGGTGGAAAAAGACCCCAAATATCAAGAAATCGCCAATAAGGATTGGGTCTCATTTGCCTATGAAGGCGGGGGTCTTGGTGGCAAACATCTTTTTCAACATCCCGATATCAAGGCGTTCTGGCAAGATCGCGTTGCCTCTGAGGTGGCCAAGCATAAGAAATCGGGTGAAATTGAGCAAGGCTTTTGTTCCGTGTGCGGCAAGCACGGCCCCTTAATCAGAATAATCCCGACCAAGGTGAAACTTTTCAAAGGACGTCGGCAGTTAATGAGCATCAATGAGAACGCCTTTGTCTCCTTTAATACAGATGACGCTGACGCTCACTTGGGCGTCTGCCTTACCTGTGGAGAAAATGCGGCGCAAGCGCTCAATCTTCTCCTGTCAAAAGAGAGCTACCATCAGGAATTGATGACCGACCTGAAGGCCAAAGGGAAAACCGACTTTAACACTTTTAAAAACCACATGGCCGTATTCTGGCTCAAGCATGGACCTAAAGGTGCGCCTGAAGCGGAAGAAGAACAGGAGCCGCTCAAACTTTTCAGTGCGCCATTGGACCCGAACCCGAAAGCCGAGGCGACCCTTAACCTTCTGCAAGAGGCGTTAAAGATACCCTGGCATTCCCAGGAAAGCGTGTTGTCGATTCCCGACAACCGGTTTTATCTGGCCGTATTATCTCCTAACGGAAAGGGCAGAATAGCCATCCGAGAGTGGATAAGTGTTTCTCTCCGGCCCCTGGTTAAGAATTTGAATGCCTTTGTGGAAGCTCTCAAGATCGTGGGGCCGGTTGGCGAAGAACCTCGGGCCTTTTCCATTCCTCGGATAATCGAAATTTTTAAGAATGCCCGACGGGCAAAGAAACGGCGGGAGGGAGAAAAAGGAGGAATTCAAAACATTGTGGACGTCAGCCCCAATTTGCTCAGAGGGTTGTTGCGAACGGCCTATCTGAGCCAACCGCCGCCTCCGGGTCTGCTGGAAGACGCGGTCCAAAGACTGCGCACACCCCAAGGGAGAGAATTGGCCGCCTATCAAGAAAACGCGCCACCTTTTCAGATAATCGCGGCGGCCATCAAGCTGGCCTTAACCTTTAAAAAGGAGGAAGCCAAGACCATGCAGCAACTCGATCCTTATCGGGAGCAACCGGCTTATTTGTCAGGTCGCCTTTTCGCTGTTCTGGAAGAGATTCAGCGCCTCCACGCCAGGCCCAAGAAGCTGAACACCACCATCGTGGACCGGTTCTATGGCGCGGCTTCTCTCACTCCCAAGGCAGCCCTGGGGGGGCTGCTGCTGAGTAGGGCGAAAACCTCTCATCTCCCCAAATTGCGGCGGGATAACCAGGGATACAGGATGGAAAAACTTTTAACGGAAGTTATGAACCAGATAGACGCCGCAGGGGGATTCCCCCATACCCTGACCATGCCCGGTCAGGCCGAATTTGCCCTGGGATACTACCACCAGCGGGCGGCATTAGCCTTCAAGAAAGACAAACCGGAAGAGCCAGCGTTAGAAAATTCTAATAATCCAGAGGAGGTGCAAACATGAACAGCCATCTCGATCCGCGCAAACGCCACGACTTTGTCTACTTGTTTGACGTGGTGAACGGCAATCCCAACGGCGACCCCGACGCCGGCAATCTGCCCCGGTTTGATCCGGAAAACACCTTTGGATTGGTAACGGATGTCTGCCTGAAGAGAAAGGTACGCAATTATGTAAGTCTGCTCCATGATCAGGCCATTTTCATTCAAAGCCGGAACGCCTTGAATAGCTTGATTGCGAAGGCATTACGCGATGTAGGAGCGGAGCCTCCTCAAATAACGCTTGAAGATGAAGAACTGCTAGATTGGTTCAATTCTGCAGCACTTGAGGTCTTCTCTGTGGATGGGGATAACCTCAGTTTTGGTGGAGAATCCATCAAAGCAAATGATATAAAAAAATTGTTGATGGAGGCATTGGATGAAGAGGCTTCTGAGGATTTGAAAAAGAAATTGCAAAAAGTAGCTAAAGATTTGGCCAATGCTGCGAAAGGACAAAAGGGGATTTCCCCGCAGAAGCGTGAGGAAGCCCGGCAATATATGGCCCAAAAATACTACGATATCCGCATGTTCGGCGCGGTGCTGTCCACCGGCCTAAACGCTGGACAGGTAAGAGGTCCCATGCAATTGACCTTTGCCATGTCGCGCTCTCCCATCTTACCCATGGATTTAACCATTACGCGCCAGGCCCGTACCACCGCAGAGCGCATGGAGACCGGGACCACGGAGATTGGCCGAAAGGCACTGGTCCCCTATGGTCTTTACGAGGCCCATGGATTTTATAGTCCCTATCTGGCCGATAAGGAGAGAAACGGTACTGGGGTGATGGAAACAGACCTGAGATTATTCTGGGAGGCTTTGCTCTATATGTTTGATTACGACCGCTCCGCTGCCCGTGGGGAGATGGCCTGCCAGGGACTTTATATCTTTACCCATGAAAACATGAGAGGCAATGCGGCGGCGCACAAGCTTTTTAAATTAATCAAGATTGAGCCGGAAAATGAGCCGCCGCGGCAGTTTGAAGACTACGTGGTTTCCCACCCCGCCCCAGGACCGCTGGCTTCACCTTTCGACGGCGTCACCCTCACCATCCTGGAGGGGTGAAGCCGGGACTGAACGAAAGAGGTGCGCGCCATGATGGACGAAATGGAAGAACCGGCTGCGGAATTCGATGAGCAGGATTTCATCCCTATTTCCGCCCTGGAGCACTTTGCTTACTGCCCCCGGCAGGCCGCCCTCATCCACGTGGAAATGGTCTGGGATGAAAACCTCTATACCCAGCGGGGGCGATTTGTCCATGAAATCGTGGATCAACCCGGCTCTGAAACCCTGGGGGAGATCCGGGTGGAGCGCAGTCTGCCTTTATGGTCTCGCCGCTGGGGATTGGTGGGCAAGGCGGACATTGTGGAATTCCACGGCTCGATTCCTTATCCGGTGGATTACAAACACGGTCCCCGGCGGCGGCGGGAGCATGACGACTTGCAATTGTGCGGGCAGGCGGTATGTCTGGAAGAGATGACCGGTCAGCAGGTGCCGGCGGGGGCCATTTTTCATGCCTCCTCTCAGCATCGCCGGGAAGTGATCTTCGACCCGGCCTTGCGCCGCCGCCTGAAAGAGGCGGCGGTGCAACTGCGGGAAATCTTGCAGGCCCGGATACTGCCGCCGGCCCCCAATGATAAGCGTTGCCGCCAATGTTCCCTAAAATCCTCCTGCCTGCCCGCGGTGGTGGCTGAGTCCAGGAGGATGGCCCGGTTGGCGTCCGCCTTGTACCAGGTGGAGGAAGAAGGATGAAGACCCTGTTGAATACCCTCTATGTGCAGACGTCTGGGGCTTATCTGCGTCTGGACCATGAGACCCTCAAGGTGGAAATCGACAAAGGGGTGCGGCTGCAGGTGCCGCTGCACCACCTGGGCAGCCTGGTGCTGTTCGGGGAAGTGATGGTCTCTCCCGGCCTTTTGGGCCGCTGCGCCCAGGACGGGCGGCCCGTCATCTGGCTCAGCCGCTCCGGGCGGTTCCTCGCCCGCCTGGAGGGTCCGGCTTCCGGCAATGTCCTGCTGCGCCGGGCCCAGCATGAGGCAATGGACTCTCCCCTCCGGACCCTGGAGGTCGCCCGGAACCTGGTGGCCGGCAAGCTCAAGAACCAGCGGAGCGTTATCCTGCGCAGCGCCCGGGAGACCGGCGACCCCCAGGACCGCGAACTCTTAAGTCATACCGGCCAACTCTTGGGCGAGACTTTGATGCAGTTGCCGGCAGTCACAGACCTGGACACCCTCCGGGGAATGGAGGGCGAAGCCGCCCGCCATTATTTTGCCGGGTTTAGCAGCATGCTCCGGGCCGACCGGGAGACCTTCGCCATTACGGGCCGTACCCGCCGACCTCCCCTGGACCCCACCAATGCCCTGCTCTCTTTTCTCTATGCCCTGCTGCTGAGTGATTGTGTGGCGGGCGCCCAGGGGGTCGGCCTGGACCCCCAGATGGGTTTTCTCCATAGCCTCCGGCCCGGGCGGCCCTCCCTGGGATTGGACCTCATGGAGGAACTCAGACCCATCCTGGCGGACCGGCTGACCCTCACCCTCATCAACCGCCGCCAGTTAAGCGAGCCGGACTTTGACCGCCGCACCGGCGGCGCGGTCCTGCTGAATGACGCAGGCCGCAAAAAGGTGGTGGTGGCCTACCAGGAGCGGAAACAAGAGGAGATTTTTCATCCCGGGGCGCAGCAAAAAATGCCCCTGGGCCTGGTCCCCCATATCCAGGCCCGGCTGCTGGCCCGACACCTGCGGGGCGAACTGGCGGCCTATACTCCTTATCTCCACAAGTAAGGAGAGGGTGATGATGACCGTCCTGGTAACATATGACGTTTCCACCGAAGACGCTGCGGGTCGCCGCCGCCTGCGCCGGATGGCGCAGCAGTGCAAAAATTTCGGCCAACGGGTGCAGAAGAGCGTCTTTGAATGTGAGGTTGATGAAATTCAGTTTGAGCGCCTGATCCGGGCCTTGGTCAAAATCATCCATAAGGAGGAAGACAGTCTTAGGATTTATCGCTTGACGGAGCCCCTGGAAAAAAATGTTCGGGTTTTTGGTTGGGATAAGAAAGTGAACTTTAGCCGGCCCCTTTTGATCTGAGAGCGAACGCCTAGCGGGGGTGAAAACCGGCAGGGGTCCGCGCGGCCAGAATAATGAGGGAACTCAGTAAGATCAGCCCAAAGCGGGCCATCCCCTGGGCGGTTGGAGCCTTTTTTGGGGCTGGTACGCGCTCGCAGGCGCTATAAACCTCGTAAAAACCGGCCCGAAAAGGCCGGAGAAGCACCCGGCCTTAGGGCCGGGTGAGGATTGAAACTTCCAGGTACAGATCGCCGTTGCGAATTTTCTGCCGAAGCACCCGGCCTTAGGGCCGGGTGAGGATTGAAACTTTCCTTTGAAAATGAAAAACACTATTAATATCCGAAGCACCCGGCCTTAGGGCCGGGTGAGGATTGAAACAGAGTACGATTGAAACAGTCTCGGCCTCCCACCCGGAAGCACCCGGCCTTAGGGCCGGGTGAGGATTGAAACGAATTGAAAACTGGCGAAGCTGGCGCGGACGCAGGGAAGCACCCGGCCTTAGGGCCGGGTGAGGATTGAAACGGCCAGAGCCAGGATGTCTAGGCCGGTGATCTCACGAAGCACCCGGCCTTAGGGCCGGGTGAGGATTGAAACACCCGCCGTGGGCTACATACAGGTCGAGTACCCGCGAAGCACCCGGCCTTAGGGCCGGGTGAGGATTGAAACGCCAACTCCTGCAGCTCACCGCACAGGTATTCGAGAAGCACCCGGCCTTAGGGCCGGGTGAGGATTGAAACGGGGAAACCGAGCGCAAGGCACAGTTCCCTGATCGAAGCACCCGGCCTTAGGGCCGGGTGAGGATTGAAACTGTAGGTTTTGCCATTTCTGATACAGGGCTAAAAGGTCGAAGCACCCGGCCTTAGGGCCGGGTGAGGATTGAAACACGCTTAATTTATCTCTAGTTTCCTGTGAAACGATAGGAAGCACCCGGCCTTAGGGCCGGGTGAGGATTGAAACCATGCACGTAGATGGCGTAGTTGGCGCTGAACCCCAGGAAGCACCCGGCCTTAGGGCCGGGTGAGGATTGAAACTCCTTCATTGGTTCCCAGGCAACCGCCTGCACCAAGAAGCACCCGGCCTTAGGGCCGGGTGAGGATTGAAACTTGATAATGTTTTTGCCAGTATTCCCGTTTTCTCTGGGAAGCACCCGGCCTTAGGGCCGGGTGAGGATTGAAACGCATTCGGGGTGCGGCTTGGGTCGGCTGACCTCAGGAAGCACCCGGCCTTAGGGCCGGGTGAGGATTGAAACAAGATAGCCCGGTTGATCCATCTTTTCAGAAAAGGAAGCACCCGGCCTTAGGGCCGGGTGAGGATTGAAACGGTGGTGGTGGCTGTGTTGGGGGCGAAATAGGCCGAAGCACCCGGCCTTAGGGCCGGGTGAGGATTGAAACCGGAACCAGGTGAACGATCATCTTGCCCTGGCGGCCGAAGCACCCGGCCTTAGGGCCGGGTGAGGATTGAAACTGCAACTTGCGCAATTTGGCAAACTGACCTTTGAGAAGCACCCGGCCTTAGGGCCGGGTGAGGATTGAAACTTGGAGACCTCCATGTTATAATTAAGGAGGGCCTGAAGCACCCGGCCTTAGGGCCGGGTGAGGATTGAAACAGCGGCGTCCATCGGCGGTCAACATTAACCGCCGGAAGCACCCGGCCTTAGGGCCGGGTGAGGATTGAAACAACCACATTTGCAAGGACTTTGTTGCCCGCTCTGGAAGCACCCGGCCTTAGGGCCGGGTGAGGATTGAAACTTTCTATCCGCACCGCCTGGAGGGTGGCGAGTGGATCCTGAAGCACCCGGCCTTAGGGCCGGGTGAGGATTGAAACCTGGTGGAGCGGGAGCTGGTGCGCCCCGCGGGCAGAAGCACCCGGCCTTAGGGCCGGGTGAGGATTGAAACATATTAAGGGCGCCGGTAAGCGCCCAGGCTGAAAGAAGCACCCGGCCTTAGGGCCGGGTGAGGATTGAAACCCAGGTAAGCCCTTGCAAGGCGTCCAGGATAGCGAAGCACCCGGCCTTAGGGCCGGGTGAGGATTGAAACTTTCGCTCTCCTCCAGGTCGTCGAACTTTTGCATGAAGCACCCGGCCTTAGGGCCGGGTGAGGATTGAAACCACTGATTAATCTCCTCAATCCCCTTTTTGGCCAGGAAGCACCCGGCCTTAGGGCCGGGTGAGGATTGAAACAAAGTTCAAAGTTGAAAACCTTGTTGCCTTAAGTCGAAGCACCCGGCCTTAGGGCCGGGTGAGGATTGAAACCAGGAGCCCGGCCGCCAATCTCAGTTTTTTGCCTGCGAAGCACCCGGCCTTAGGGCCGGGTGAGGATTGAAACCACCTTGTTTTCCCACCAGCGTTTGACGATCCGGGAAGCACCCGGCCTTAGGGCCGGGTGAGGATTGAAACGACTACTAATTGAATATTGGTCCTTCGATGGTGAGAAGCACCCGGCCTTAGGGCCGGGTGAGGATTGAAACTGTTTGAAGACCATCCGGGTGGCGTCGCCGATGTTGGAAGCACCCGGCCTTAGGGCCGGGTGAGGATTGAAACGCCCAGGAAAACCTGAGAAATGATGCCTATGAACGGAAGCACCCGGCCTTAGGGCCGGGTGAGGATTGAAACGCTTGACAAGCTGGGAAGAAAAAGGGATTAAAAGGAAGCACCCGGCCTTAGGGCCGGGTGAGGATTGAAACGCTCCTTGCCGGTATCTGGCTATCGGTCCTCCGACGAAGCACCCGGCCTTAGGGCCGGGTGAGGATTGAAACTTTCGGCATCCCCATGCGCATCGGCAAATACGACCTGAAGAAGCACCCGGCCTTAGGGCCGGGTGAGGATTGAAACCTTGTTGGCCAGGTAGCCCCTGGCCTTGTCGGTCCACGAAGCACCCGGCCTTAGGGCCGGGTGAGGATTGAAACATGCAGGCCAATGGCGCGACACACCCTCCCAGGATCGAAGCACCCGGCCTTAGGGCCGGGTGAGGATTGAAACCTGGGAGCAAGGATGGCGTCCAGTACCTATTTGGGAAGCACCCGGCCTTAGGGCCGGGTGAGGATTGAAACAAGGAGGCGACCGGCAACACCTACAACCAATCCCTGAAGCACCCGGCCTTAGGGCCGGGTGAGGATTGAAACTTCGGCGGGTACCGGCGTATCCCAGGCATACTCGGAAGCACCCGGCCTTAGGGCCGGGTGAGGATTGAAACCTGTTTATCTCGGAGCCCCGAACCTTAACCTCCCGCAGACCGAAGCACCCGGCCTTAGGGCCGGGTGAGGATTGAAACTCTTCCGCCTCCAGCTCGTCGAATTCCTGGCGGGTGAAGCACCCGGCCTTAGGGCCGGGTGAGGATTGAAACTCCTATTGCGCTTATCTCTCTTATTTTCGGCCTTGAAGCACCCGGCCTTAGGGCCGGGTGAGGATTGAAACTGGGAGGATCACTGGCCCCCCTGGGACTATAACTGGAAGCACCCGGCCTTAGGGCCGGGTGAGGATTGAAACCCAGAGGGAGCCGCCGCCCTCCAGGAGGGCCTGGGAAGCACCCGGCCTTAGGGCCGGGTGAGGATTGAAACTTGCGGCCGCTGCGAAAGTAAGGCCACCAGCTCATGAAGCACCCGGCCTTAGGGCCGGGTGAGGATTGAAACAGCGTATCCCCGCTCAAAACGGCGCGGCTGGCGGAAGAAGCACCCGGCCTTAGGGCCGGGTGAGGATTGAAACTATTCCAATAAAGATTATTGGTCCCGGTCCCCTGGGTAAGAAGCACCCGGCCTTAGGGCCGGGTGAGGATTGAAACAAACGCCGGGAGGAAGCCCCGATTTTCCGCCGGGAAGCACCCGGCCTTAGGGCCGGGTGAGGATTGAAACACGACATTGCTCCTGTAAGCGCCTTTAATAGCGCGAAGCACCCGGCCTTAGGGCCGGGTGAGGATTGGAACAAAAAGCGATGGCCGCAAACGCTCTTCGGGCATTTGAAGCACCCGGCCTTAGGGCCGGGTGAGGATTGAAACAAACACAATTACAAGGATTTTGTTGTCCGCTATAGAAGCACCCGGCCTTAGGGCCGGGTGAGGATTGAAACACTTCTCCTTGAGTTGGCAATCAAACTCAAATCTCTGAAGCACCCGGCCTTAGGGCCGGGTGAGGATTGAAACTCGAATGGCCAAAGTCGCAGGTTCGGTCAACCAATCGAAGCACCCGGCCTTAGGGCCGGGTGAGGATTGAAACTCGCTCATGGTCACATAAGTCGGCGAGAGTTCAAGAAGCACCCGGCCTTAGGGCCGGGTGAGGATTGAAACAAAAACGGCAAAGCTCAAATTATGCAGGCGTACCCGAAGCACCCGGCCTTAGGGCCGGGTGAGGATTGAAACCCCTTTGCCCCAGCCAACCGCCCGGTTGCCTCTCGAAGCACCCGGCCTTAGGGCCGGGTGAGGATTGAAACATGGGCGGCGTGCAATATTGGGCCGCCACCCAGCAGGAAGCACCCGGCCTTAGGGCCGGGTGAGGATTGAAACCGCTAAAGTTGCATTGAGGCAAAAAAATGGCCCCGGAAGCACCCGGCCTTAGGGCCGGGTGAGGATTGAAACGTTTGTCTGAGGCCCATATGGGCATAGCCACCCAAAGAAGCACCCGGCCTTAGGGCCGGGTGAGGATTGAAACTGCAGCCCCTGGACAAAGCGATAGCCCCGCAGGCTGAAGCACCCGGCCTTAGGGCCGGGTGAGCATTGAAACAAGCCCCAATCCAAGGGACCCGCGGCGGGAATGCGGAAGCACCCGGCCTTAGGGCCGGGTGAGGATTGAAACCCGTAAGGGTTGTAATCCGGTCCCGGATACCAATCGAAGCACCCGGCCTTAGGGCCGGGTGAGGATTGAAACTGTCGGCCATTGTCTTTCCGACATTGCTTTTCCCGAAGCACCCGGCCTTAGGGCCGGGTGAGGATTGAAACTCCCCGGGACCGGGGCGGTGCTGGTGGATCAGATCGGGAAGCACCCGGCCTTAGGGCCGGGTGAGGATTGAAACGTACAACATTATGTCAAGCGAAAAATGCAATAAAAGAAGCACCCGGCCTTAGGGCCGGGTGAGGAATAAACCAAAATAGGGCGGAGGATCACCGGGGCGGCGGTCCGAGCCGGGAATACCAAAAACCTGGCATCAGGTTGGGAATTATTAGATTGACTGGTGCGTTGGAAGGATGGTAAAAATTGCGCAATTTGTCCCCAAGGGGTTGAAATGCCGCAGCCCAAAGACCGCCTCATCTTTCCCCTGGATGTCCCTAATAAGGCTGAAGCCGAGAGATATCTTTCTCTATTAAAAGATGAGGTTGGACTTTTTAAGGTCGGGATGGAACTCTTTGTGGCTGAAGGTCCCGCTTTTCTGCAATTCCTGGCCAACACGGCCCGCGTCGATTACTTCCTCGATCTTAAATTTCATGATATTC
>Ga0187856_1002144_pt1 | contig 14857 bp, 11 predicted proteins | sample June2016WEW_8_40_FD_132443 | JGI IMG/M metagenome (GOLD analysis project Ga0187856, IMG submission 132443) | Peatland microbial communities from SPRUCE experiment site at the Marcell Experimental Forest, Minnesota, USA - June2016WEW_8_40 | ecosystem: Environmental > Terrestrial > Soil > Wetlands...
CCAAATGCCGGTCGCCTTGGGGTGCGATTCATCCACGCTCTGCTCATATACCGGCATGGCCAGGTCGAAGAAGGGCGCCTTATGGCCCCCACGCGATTCCAGTTCCACAGGTCCCTGGCGAATGCGGCCGCGATTGGCCGGGTCTTTAGCCCAGGGCACCTCAGCGGAGGATTGATTAACTTTATAATCTATAACCCGGGGGCCGCCGGCGTCCAGGATATAGGTGTGGCCACCATTGGCGCCCGCAATATCGACCCGCTCAATGGCGGTTACCCCCAATTTGGAGAGGTCGTTGAAACTGACCTGCATGCGGTTGGCCCAGGCCACTTTCTCCAGGTATTGAATGGCCGGGGAATAGTCGAGGATCTTGAGCTCCCGCCGCAAAAACTCCAGGCCATCTTCGATCTGGCGGGCGGTGGTTTTGGCCAGGATCAGTTGTTGTTGCTGAAAATCTTCAGAAACAATCTCGCTGGCGCGCTTCAAGGACAGCAGACCCAACACAAAGGCCGCCGCCAGCAATAGAACCACCAGCAGGCCCAACCCCGTAAGGAGTCGCCTGATGTTGATCCTAGCCAGCGGGATGCCCATGCCCATGATCTACGTCCTGAAAACCGTTTATTCTTTCACAGCAACGCGATTTTGGCCCGGATTTTACCTATTTTAAGGAAATTTTACCATTCATATCTTGATGATCTTATCAACCGGAAGGTCATTCCCTCGCAGTTCTGGCGCTCCCGGAAGAAATTATGGAGCGGATCAGGCATTTTCTCTTCAATATAATGCTCCCGAACTTTCGCAAGGCCCGGGGAGCGATGACCACAATATCTTTTCCATCCTGTTCGCCAGCAGTCAACTGCGGTACCGCAGCCAATTCAACCAACTGCCCCCCAACCTGCTGGTCAATTAAGCGACCGCTGTGGCAGTTCGCGCCCGGCGACCTGACAAGACCCCGATTACCGGCAGGGTGCGGCTCCGAGCACCAAAAAAGGCGCGTCAGGCGCGCCCTTCTGAGCTGGCTTTTGCAGAGATCTCTCGCCGGCAGCAAATCAGATTAAGGAGAGCCTCTCGTCATAAATGAACTCCCGGGTATGGCGGGCCACCCTTTCCGGCGCCAGGTCGATGCGAGCCGTACCGGTTTCCATGGCGGCCCGGGCCACAGCTTCCGCCACCGCCGGCGGCACCCGGAAATCCATGGCTGCCGGCAGGATATAGCCGGGACTCAATTGATCGCCTACCAGGCCTGCGATAGCGTGTGCCGCCGCAATATTCATGGCATCATTGATGGAACTGGCCCGGATATCCAGGGCGCCGCGAAAGATGCCGGGAAAGGCCATGCAATTGTTCACCTGGTTGGGAAAGTCCGACCTGCCGGTAGCTACTACCGCTGCCCCGGCCATCCTGGCTTCCTCTGGATAAATTTCTGGATCAGGATTGGCCATGGCAAAAACAATGGGATCAGAAGCCATGGATTTTACCATTTCCTGATTGAGAACGTTCGGCCCGGAGAGCCCGATGAAGACTTCTGCACCCTTCAAGACGTTGGCCAGAGTGCCTTTTTGTTTTTCAGGGTTGGTGATTTCCGCCAACTCATTCTTGATGAAATTCATCCCCTTGGGACGTCCTTGATAAATTACGCCGGTAGTATCGCAGGCAATGATGTTTTTGGCGCCGGCCAGGATCAGCAATTTGGCCACGGATATGGCCGAGGCGCCGGCCCCGTTAAAGACTATCCTGACCTCGGAAAGTTTCCGATCCACCAGCTTCAAGGCGTTGAGCAGCCCGGCCAGGACCACCACCGCGGTGCCGTGCTGATCATCGTGATAGACTGGAATATCCAATCTTTCCCGCAACCTTTGCTCGATTTCGAAACAACGGGGGGAGGAGATGTCCTCCAGGTTAATGCCGCCAAAGGCCGGTGAGATATTTTCCACCAGCCGGATGATCTGTTCGCTCTCCTGGGTGCTGATGCAGATGGGAAAAGCCTCCACGCCGCCGAAGGTCTTAAAGATCACCGCCTTGCCTTCCATCACCGGCAGGGCGGCCCAGGGGCCGATATTTCCCAGACCCAACACGGCGCTGCCGTCGGTGACGATGGCCACCAGGTTGTTCTTGCAAGTGAAGTCATAGGCGGCCATGGGTTCATGCAGGATCTTCTGGCAAACCTCCGCCACCGCCGCCGGGGCATACAGGCGGTTGTAAATGACTTCGTCCTTGATGGGCACCATGGTATAGATCTCCACGCACCCTTGATAACGGCGGTGCAGCTCCAAGGCATCCTCGTTGGTGCCCAATTTTCCGTAATCCTGGCCTTCGGCGGGCAGCCAGGCCAGCTCCCCTTCGTAGATATAGCGCTCGGTGCGCTCATAGACCCGCTCGGGACTCACCTTTTCCGGCCCCATGGAGGCGGTCCCGTTCTCCTGGGCCGTCTGGGCCACCGCCTTGGCGATCACCGGAGAAATACGCCAGTCCATCTGCCGGGGAATGATATTGTTGGGAGATAATTTCTCCTCCGGGATCATGCCCGCCAAGGCCCGGGCCGCGGCCAGATACATATCGATGGTGACTCGATTGGCCCCCACGTCCAGGCACCCCCGGAAAAATCCCGGGGTCACCAGAGACGAGCGGATCTGAGTCTCGCTGGTGGCCAGGCCGGTGGCCGTCACCGCGGCGCCGCCCGCCTTGGCCTCCGCCTCCTCAATCTCCGGCTGGGGTAGGGCCAGGGCAAAGACGATGGGGTCCGGGGCCATGCTGGCGATCATCTCCCGGGTGACCAGGCCGCCGGCCGATAGGCCGATGAAGACATCGGCGTCCTTGAGGACCTGGGCCAGGTCTCCTTTGACATCATGGGTGGACACCAGGCGGGCGATCTCCGATTTGGCCCAGTTCATTCCCACCATCCGGTAGACGTTCAGGGCCCCGTGGCGATCGCACAGGACGATGTTATCATTGCCGGCGACGATCAATCCTTTGGCCACCCCAATACCCGCCGCCCCGGCGCCATTGATGACGATGCGGGCCTCCTGGAGATTCTTGCCCACCACCTTCAGGGCGTTAATTACCGCCGCCAGCACAATGATGCCTGCCGCGTGGTTTTCATTGTGCAGCACCGCAACCCGGACCGCCTTGCGGATGCGGTTCTCGATGGTGAAGCACTTGGGCGCGGCGATGCTCTCCAGGCAGATGCCACCGAAGGACGGGGTGAGGGTCCTGACGATTTCCACGATTTCATCGGCATCCTGGGTCAACAGGGCAATGGGCACCGCATCCACGTTGGCAAAGGTCTTAAAGAGCACCGACTTGGACTCCAACTTGGGCAAGGCGGCCAGGGCTCCGATATTGCCTAATTCGTAGACCTGACTGCCGTCGGTGATCAAGGCGATGGAATTGCCGCGGCAGGTGTACTCGAAGGAAGCCAGGGGATTTCTTTCAATCTCCCGGCAGATGGCCCCCACCCCGGGGGTGTAGATGCGGCTCAGAACCGAAGTATCCCGGATGGGCATCTTGCTCTTGATGCCCACCAGGCCCCGGTAACGGCGGCGATAGGACAAGGCATCCGATTCGGCGGCCATAATTGAAACCTCGTTGAAGATCGGTATTCTAACCGTACCTAAGGTGATTTTCCTTAGCCACCTTAAAGCTGGCCAAGGCGCGGCCCGCACCGCTGGGGCTTCTCCCTGCCACCTCAATCCATCTTTTCATGAATATAATAAAGAACCCTATTTTTACCTTCCAGGTCCTTCCGAAGGGCTTCTTCATCCTTCACGTCCCGGGCCCGGATGAAGATCCGCAGAAAGCCCTCGGGGGCATTCTCATAGCCCGTCAAGATGCTGAAGATGCGGCCGCCGTGGGCCCGAATCAGATCGGTGACCGCCTTAACCGAGCCGGGCCGGTCTTCCAGATCAAAGCCCATGGCCAGGGGGGCCTGGTTGATGCCCGAAATGGAGACAAAGGCCCGGAAGACGTCGCCTTTGGTAATGATCCCCTGCAGGGTTCCCTGGGGGTCCACCACCGGCAGAGCTGAGATGTTCCGGTTTAACATGACCGCCGCCGCTTTTTCCACCGTTTCCCCGGGAGTGATGGTGGAGAGCTGTTTGGGCATCAGGCTCTTCACCTTGATCTGATCCAGGAGATAGTACATCTCGTGGATATCCAGGGTGGTGGCCTTGGAAGGCGTGGCCTCCTTCAGGTCCCGGTCCGAGACGATGCCCAGCAGGCGGCCTTTCCGCAAAACCGGCAGATGTCGCACCCTGTTTTGCTTCATGAGATTGGAGGCCTTTATGATGGAAGCGCCTTCATCTATGGTGATCAGATCCTTGCTCATCCAATCCTGCACCGGCATGGCCAACCTCCTTGGTTTGAACAGGGGAACTCCCCGGGTAAGCCTGGGTAACCTATGGGTCTTTTAAAAGTCGGCGCTCTTCCTTCCGGGGCCTTCTGGTCTGCTCTGCTTCGAAAAGTTGCTCAGTATGTGGGATACTTCCCCTCTGGCAGCCGGTTCCCGCGCCGCCGGGGGCGGCGGCGCGACATTTTCATAATTTTGGGGTGGGCCAAAAGCCCATGAACGGCTGCTCCCCGGAGTCAGGGTTTAAAACATGACGGTTCAGGTTGGTTTAACCTTCTATTTTCCCAGGAGGAAAGTCAAGCCCTCCCGGGTCCGGCCGCTCAGATTTCCGGGGTCGAGCGGAGCCGGGGCGAAGCCGGAAAGCCGCTTTCTCCCATGCTCCGGCAGCCGAGGGGATGGTAGGTCTTTTAAAGGAGCGCGGCTGCGACTCCTAATCCAAAAGAATATTTTTTGAGGCGTAAAATCTTTTTCAATTCTGCCCCAATACTTGCTTCTCCAGGATGAATAGTTCATTAGACCTGGCAAAGCTTGAAAGAAACCGGCCCATGACCAGCATCTGGGTATGGTACTCCCGGATGGCCTGGCGTTTAGTCTCCACCTCCTCGGGGGTGAGGGTAAGTGAGACCCATTGTATGCCTTTATCAGGAAAGCCCTCAGGAGGATGGAGGCGTGACCCGGTCCCCGCACCCTGGCCATTCGGCCACTGGCCAAAATGGATCAGGAAGGTGAGCACCCGGGGTTTGAGGTGGGGATGTTTCTTGCTCAACTGTGTCAAGGCCTCCTTAACGAAAAAGTAAGTTGCGCTATGGTCTGAATGCCTGTCCTGCCGCGGGGTGGTCGCCACCACGTCAGGTCGAAAATCGGCAATCTCTCGTTCGATCTCTTTGGTGAGATCGGGGCCGGTATAGATGGTATGCGGAGTAATGATTTCGAATGCTTGGGGACAGTTTTCCTGGGTAAAAGGAGACCTGTACGCCTGTCGTCCGGTGCAAAAATGCAAAAGAAGGGAGGACAGCCCGCCGTCCGGAAAGCCAAGGAAGGTCACCTCGTCCTCCTTCAGCCCCAACCGGGTGACGGCCATCAGGGCCTCTCCCCGGCGTTCATCACCATATTTGCGGTAATTTTCGGCAGTGGGATGGGAGATGCGATCCTCCTGTTCCACCCCTCCACGAAAGCCCTCTCCGCAGGTCATAAAGACAACCTTCACCCTTCCACCTCTTTGGAGAACGCGCTGAATCAGCCCTCCTGCCCCCAGACTTTCATCGTCCGGGTGTGGCGAGAAGATCATCAGACGTGTGCCAGGGGAGATCAGAGGTTCTAGCGCCAGCGGTTCCTCTGCCTGGGCATAAGGAGGGACTATTATGGCCAAAATGAATAGGATAACCCAGAATATCTTTACCACGATGACCCTCCGGGAAAGACCTGGACCAAAGATATGGCGAACCATACCGAAATCTGATTATATCCGAGATTATGCAGCAGATTCAGCCAGCGCCGTAAAAAATAAGTTTTGAAGGGAGAATTGACCCTACCCTGGAAATGGCTAACTTCAAATTCAAGAGAAGCCCTTCCCAGCCGAAGAAGTTCTGCGCCCCATACTAAACACTAAACCAAACGATTGGAGAAAACATGGCGAAAATGCGGGCGGTGCAGGTCCCACACCCAAATGGACCCTTAGAACTCGTTGAACGGGACATTCCAGAGGCAGGTACTGGATCGGTGCGTATCAAGGTGCAGGCGTGCGGTATCTGCCACGGCGACTCGCTTACCAAAGAGGGGACCTTTCCGGGGATCCAATATCCCCGAATCCCGGGACACGAAGTCGCCGGCATCATTGACGCGGTTGGCCCAGGGGTCGTTGGCTGGAAAACCGGGCAGCGGGTCGGGGTCGGCTGGCATGGCGGACATTGTGGCTATTGCGATTCTTGCCGTCGGGGTGACTTCCTCGCTTGCCAGAATGCCGCTCAGATACCCGGCATTACGTACGATGGCGGATACGCCGAGTACATGATTGCCCCCGCAGGAGCGCTCGCGATGATCCCCCCAGAGCTTTCAGCCGTGGAGGCAGCACCGCTTATGTGTGCTGGAATCACCACTTTCAATGCTCTCCGGAACAGTGGCGCCAGGCCGGGTGATATCGTAGCCGTACTTGGGATTGGCGGACTCGGCCATCTCGGCGTCCAGTTCGCCGCCAAGATGGGCTTTAAGACTGTGGCGATCGCACGCGGCAAAGACAAGGAGGGACTGGCCAGGCAGCTTGGAGCCACATATTACATTGATAGTCTGTCGCAGGACCCCGCGGTGGAACTGGCCAGGTTGGGGGGGGCAAAAGTCATCATAGCCACCGCGACGAACAGCAAGGCCATGAGTGCTGTAGTAGGCGGTCTGGGCGTCAATGGCAAGTTGATGATCATCGGCGCCACTATGGAACCGCTTGACGTGCCTCCCGTTTCGCTTATTATGCGGCGCCTGTCGATCACAGGTTGGCCGTGTGGGACGTCCATCGATTCGCAGGATGCGATGTCCTTCAGCGTGCTGACTGGCGTCAGGTCGATGAACGAGGTCTTTCCGCTGGAGTCTGCTACAGAAGCCTACGAGCGCATGATGAGCGGTAAGGCGCGGTTTCGCGTGGTTCTTACCACCGGGCCTTGATGAGGCCTTTTAAACCGGCGCAGATGACAGACCGGGGCCCAAGCAAAGTCCAGCGCCCGCGAGATGGCCACATGCGCCTATTAAAGCGCTTTGCGCATGGGGAGCTGCGCCTCACCTGCCTCGAGGCATTCAGCGACGTGGTTTTGCAATCATCGTCACCCTGCCGGTACTCGATCTCAAAGTCCCAGCCCTTGAAGAAGTCAAATAGGGTGAAGGCGCTATATGCGGATATTTCAAATTGCTTGCTTCAACTGCTCCAGGTCGAATTTCTCACCGATTAATTTCAGACTGAAATTGATTTCGTGCAGGTCATCCTTCAGGGAATCCAGCCCATACTCGCTCACCTGAAATTCCCATTGGCCTTCCAGGCTGCTCACCAGGTGCAGCAAATTCAAAAGTTGGACCAGTTCCGGCTGGTCGACGAGGCGAGGAAAGTATTTATTCATAAGATTGGAGGCTGCCAACTCCTCGAGCCCCCAGGCCAGCGTCTCGCGGTCCACCTTCTGGAGCATGACGCCGCGCAGCAGGATCGCGGCGCGTACGCTCATCCGGATGATGTCCCTCATCATCTCCTGGTCATCTTGACTCAGGTTCATACCACACTCCTCAGCAGTAGTGTCCGGCAACAAAATTGCATGGAGAAGATTACACTATCTCGCAGTTAAACTTTAGATCATTGTAATTTCAGCGATATCAATATATTATGCCGATGCAACTAAATCCCCTCTCCCCTGCGAGGGGACGACACCGGGTGAGGGGTGGCTTCGTCGGCCGTTGCATACCCCCCTCACCCGACCCTCTCCCCCCAAGGGGGGAGAGAGAAATACTTTGTAAATTCCATGAATTGATCAGCTAGTGGGCATACCTAAAGTTCAAACAATTCTCAGCTGCCCGCCTTGTAGCAAAAACCTTGCCGGACACTACTGACTCCTCAGGTCATCCGGACCCTCATGGTTTTGACGTGCTCAATGATTTTGCCAATCCTGACGAAGAAAGGATTACACATGCTTTGAGCGGCCTCCACCTGCTCACAAACAAACAGCTTGTCCTTCAGATCCTCGATTTCCCTGGCCAATTCTTGCATGTCTTCCGTGCCCTTTTGGGTTTTAAAGAAGAGCTTGGGGGCCAGGGGTTCCAGTTCCTCGCACAGGGTTATCAGTTTTTCTTTGATTGGAGGGAAATTAGTTGTCCCAGCAATATCACGGAAGATCTGACAAACCTCCCGCACGTAATGAGTGCCCATTTTCTGTTCGTTCACACCAATCCTCCCCATCTCAGGTTTTAACTTCTTCGATAATCTTTCTCAATTTACCAAGAACGGATTGCAGGCTCAGGGCCGTCTCCAGCAACGCGTGCAGGTTTCAAAATTACCCTAATTCATTACGGCTGCGGGTCGAGTTAAAAAGCCTTCTATTTGGACTCGTTATGAGGCTCCTTCGGATGTAAATGACCACAGCATTCATCCCCTTGATGATGATTCTGATGGTGATGATGATTATGATGGTCATGGGACCCGGGACAGGGCTTGCTTTCCATGGGTGGCGCCTCGGCCACCTCCTTGGGCGGCAGTTGGGTGGCCAGGGTCCGGGCAATCTCACTGAAGGCTGTGGCCGTGATGCTGTCGGGAAAGAGATCCACTATGGGTATCCCCGCATCCGCAGCCTCGGAAAAGAGAGGATCCAAAGGAATGGAACCCAGGAAAGGGATCTCCATCATTTTGGCCAGTTCCTTGCCCTTATCCTTGCCGAATAAAAACACGGTGTCGTGGCAACACCGGCAAACATAACAGCTCATATTCTCCACCAGTCCCAGAACCTTGGCGCCCAAGGCCAGGGAAGCATTGATGGCCTTGGAACAGACGATGGTGGAGACCTCCTGGGGAGTGGTGACGATGACGACGCCATCCAGATCTGGAATAGACTTGAGAACGGCTATGGGCTCATCGCCTGTCCCCGGGGGTAGGTCCACCAATAAAAAATCGAGGCCGCCCCACTTGGCCGCAGATAGAAGTTGGCGGATGGTGCGGCTCTTCGCCTGGCCGCGCCACATAACCGGCGTCATGTCCCCCGGCCAAAAGAGCGCCACGGAGAGGACTTTGATGCCGGATTGGGTCGTCACCGGGTTGATCCAGAAGGCGCCATCAAGCTTGGCCTCTTTCTTGATTCCCAGCATCTTGGGAACACTGGGGCCGTGCAGGTCGGCATCGAAAACCCCCACCTGATAGCCGGACTTGGTCAAGGCAGCCGCCAGATTAATGGTAGTGGCGGTTTTCCCCACGCCCCCCTTGCCCGATAAAATGGCGATTTTATATTTGACATACTTCAGGGCCTCGGCGACGGCCCCTTCACGAATCAGTTGTTGCCTTTGCTGTTCTTGAAACTCTTCTTTGGTGCAGTCCATCATGTCCTCCAGGTCGGGTGTAGGATTAGGACAGCTCCCTGACACTGAAACTGGCGCGGCCCATTCCTAAAAGCTCGGCAACCTGCAGCACTCTTAAAAAATCCAGGTTGCTCGTGAATCCAGGGAGATCTTGCTGATTTGCTTTGGCTTCCCATCTTTCCCGCAGTAAAGAGAAACTGGCGGCATCCAGCGCCACCGGATCAGGGGAAGCCAGGAAGCCCAAATTTTCGACCACCGGGGTTTGGCTGTAAGGAAAGTATTCCGGCTGCGGGGTCACATCCCAGAGATAATTGACATAGAATACCAGATCTTCCACGGATTTCCGGACGCTGAGCAGGCATTCCAGGGCGCGCCGTTGAAACTCTAACAGCTCTGTGCCGGGAGGGGAGCTGCCATTGAACAGATATGGATTGATTCCTTTGAGGATTCGGGTCTTTTCCCGGCCGATGAGACAGTCAAACCCGCCGTTGAGCAAAGCTCCGCTCATGCCAAAGAGCGGGTGCAGCGTGACATGAGACAGCACAAATAAAGTGTCGCTGCGGCAGACGGCGGTACCCACCTCAACCCCGCCGACAACGGAGTCGTCCAGGTCGGCGGAATAAAGATTGCCTTCATCTCCGCTGAAGCCGCCGTTGATGACAAAGTTGCCTCCCAGGGTATCGTTGCCGTACCCTTGTTTCCGGGCCACTTCCAGGAAGGTTTTCCCCGCAGAAGATCTTTTCCCGGCAGCCCGGCGCCAATAATCGACTAACTTTATGCCATCACAAATAGTGGGACGCACCTTGGTAACGCGGTTGACTATTTCGGCCACGGTCCGGAAAAAAACCGGTCGCAGGCCATACTCATAGCCATCCTCCGAGGTATTAATCTTCAGGGAGACTCTCATTCCCTCGGACAGCCCTTCTAAACCGCCGGACTCTTGCAAAAGGCGGGTAAGCTTGTGGGGCACACTATTTTCCGCTGACATGCCCCGGATATCGACCCACAATACTTCCCTCATGTGACCCGCACCTTTTTCTAAATATAAATATAATCTTCATTAACAAGCTTGGGGAGGGGATCCCCCCTCCCCAGTGAAATGATTTACCTTAAGCCTTTGCACCCTTGAGAGGGTCATACTCCTTCCAGTTGTCCCAGACCCACTCCTTGTTGTAGGCCGTCCGCCGGAAAGGCATGACTTCCGTGGCCAGGTCATGCTTTCTGAACACCTCCCGCAGGCGGACGGTGGTGGGCCGGTGGTTGGCGATGCCGCCTTTCCGGATCTGCCACTTCATGGCATTTTCCGGGTTCAAGATGGGTTCATAATTGACCATCTCGTATTTCCCGGTGCCACAGCCGATCTTTTCCGCCGCCGCCATCGTGATGCGGGGGCTGAAACCGTTGACAACCTTAAATTTGTCGTCTCCGGGCTTCAATCCCTTTTCCTGGGCCACCGAACCGGGGGTTATGGGAGCATTGTCGATGAGGTCCAGGGTGGCATTTTCGAGGGCAACCATGTCCCGGCTGGCCAGGATGCCCACATCCGGGCAGATGGCAAGACCGGCCCAGGGGAAACAGTCACATTCCGGGACCACGTCGATGGCGCAGTTGATGAAGCCTACTTTGCCCCGATCGAAGCATTTGAGGGCCCCCAGGGCAGCGTCGGCATGGGCGATCATGGCATTGGGGAAGTAGTTTTCCTCGAAGGTGATGCCGGTCATGCCGGAGAAGATGCAGGTAACCTGGCAGGAGTAGCAGAGCCGGCAGCGCTCCGGATACCACACCTTTCCGTGCTCGAAGACGTGGTGGGCATTGCGGGGACAGGAATCGTCGCACATCTGGTGGAACTTGCAGGCCTTGCCCGGGCACTTATCCGTGAACTTCGGCCAGCCGATGGCGTCGTGGGGGTCGCCCCAGTGGGCCAGGTGGGTGATATACTTGCCGCGCTTCGACTGGCAGCCGATGCCCAATTGCTTCAAAACGCCGCCATACATCGTGATCGAATGGCCCCGGGCATGTCCGATGACGATCATGGCATCGGCTTCGGCAATGGCCCGGCCGATGAAGGTCTCTTTGAGGATGAGGCCCTCGGGAAGCTCTACCCGGTAATCATCCTCGCCGGAGTAGCCGTCGGCGATAAGCACCGGGCAGCCGAAGGTGGCATCGGTGTAACCATGGCGGATGGCGCCTTCCATCTGGTATTGGGAAATCGCCATGCTGTTATAGGTGTGGTAGGACAGGGTGGTGTCATTCACTACATAGGGATTGCCGCCGCAGGATTTCACTTCCTCGATGATGGCGGCAATGTACTCCGGCCGGAGAATGGCCGTCCGGTTCCATTCGCCGTAATGGATCTTGATCGCCACCTCATCGCCTTTCTGGAAGCACTCATTAAGTTTGGCTTCATAGAAGAGGTCTTTGGTTTTGCAGATCATGGACTCGGTCCAGTTGGTGGCATTCGCCTCGGAAAACCAGACCTTGGCCGGCCCGTCTTTCGTCCAGGGCCCCCATTTTTTGGAGGTGGGATTCCAACTCTTGGCTTGATAGGTGTCTCTCCCGCCTTGAATCGGTGCCTTCATCTCATTCCATTTTGTCGGTTCATAAACGTACTCTACCATAGCTTTATGCCTCCTCATGGCTTTGGGTGAAGAAATTTGCCTTCACGAGTCAATCCAATCCTTGCGACACTGCCCCTTGACTAATGGGTTGTGCAGCCATAGTGCAGCCGTATCAGCCCCCTTTCCTCTGGTGAAGTAGAACCTGGGGGTTTCCTGTTCACCTGTGAAAGCGCCTGCAGTAAGACGTGGTAGCAGGCGGGAGACCCCTGGGCCCTTGGTCCCGTTTCCGATCCGGAAGCTGGGGGTTAATCAACCTTTCTAAACCAAGACAGAAAAACCTCAAGCTCAATGGCAAAGCAGCAGGGCACCGGTCAGCATAAGGGAGAAGGCCGGAATCCACAGACCCACCACGACCCACAAAATGAGCGACTAGACCAGGAGCATGCCGGGGGATCATGTCTTTCCTCCATTTTGGGATCGATGGCTCTTTGACACAGATGAATCAAAGAAAATCCCCAAATACAGAGGATCACCGCGCTTGTGGTTACCTACCCCCTTCCTCCGTCGAAAGATAGAATGGCTGATTTCTATTAAGCAAAATCTGCGCCAACACCTCCCACCGCCGATAGATTGTTAAATCAGAGGTGGTATTGGTTAAGTATTGATTATAATTATAAATAATTAATCGGCACCGAAGGATGCTTCTTCCGAAGGTGGGCCTTGCCTCCAGCCGGCGCTGGCGCTTCCCGTTTTGGCCCCAACGAACCCCATATCAGGATATTTTGAATTATTTCAAATTGATAATCTATCTCAGTCCATGGCCAATTGGGGTCTTCCTCCGCAAGCCCAGGCGCCCCTTCTTGGCCTTTGGTGCTTTGGCGAAGTGCATGATGCGGCCCACCAGGTCGATGGCCCCTTCATCGATTAGACTTTCGGCCAACCTGTTAGGGAGGGGGACAGGGCCAGTGGCACAGGCGTCTCGCCTGTGGAAGACCTGGCCCCCTTCCCAAGACATCAACCCAGCGGCAAGATCTCCAGGCGGCCGGTATCGCCGTCGAAGTGGGCCAGGCGGCCCCGGTAGTGGGGCTCTTTTCCCAGCAGCAGGCGGATGGCCTCCAAGGTCTGGAGGCTGGCGGTCAGGGTGACAGTGGGGGCCAGCACCCCGGGAGGGGTCTCCGGCCCCGGGGCTTCCAAGAGCGGATAAGGGTTAAACTCCGCGCGATCCTGGGGCATGATGGTGGTCACCTGGCCAAAGACGCCGTTCACCGCGCCGTGCACCACCGGCACCCCGGCCTGTTGGGCCGCGGCGATCAGGTCCCGCCGGGCCCTAAGGGTATCCAGGGCGTCCAGCAGCACCCGCACCGCGGGCAGAACCTCCCGCAGCCGCTCCTGATCCAGAAATTCCGGGAGGGCCTCAACGAGGAGGCCTTCGTTGATCTCCCGGAGATGGCGGGCGGTGACCACGGCCTTGTTCTGCCCCAGGGTGAGGGCGGTGGCCAGCAACTGGCGGTTGAGGTTGGAGGGAGTGAAGGCGTCGCCGTCCGCCAGGTAGAGGCGGCCCACCCCGGCCCTGGCCAGCAGCATCGCCTGGCAGCCCCCCAGGCCCCCCAGCCCCACCACCAGGGCGCTGCCCCGCCATAAGGTGAGCTGTTGCGCCGGGGTCAGGGTGGGGAAATTGCGCTCCAGGACTTCGGGGAAGATGCCCGCCTCCAGGGCCAGTTCCTGGGCCCGGCTCAGACTGAGACTCCGTGCCGCTGCCCAGGCCTGCAGGCTCGCCATCGGCGCCAGCAGGAATTCCCGGCCGCCTCGCATCGCCCGCCTGGCTATCGCCTGAAGGGACATCTTTATGACCCCGTGAGAACCTTTCCATTATTGAAGCCAGCCTGCGAATTCTTCTTTAACAGGCTGTTAAAACCTAGCGGGTGTTTCAGCAAACCTTGGGTCGCCCGGGCGGCTCAGCGAGTCGCCCCTACAAGAACTCCTCTTTTTAAGGAGTTTTTCAACAGCCCGCTAGTTCAGCACCTCGTCGGCCACCGCCTCTAGGCCCAGCTCCACCAGCTTCTCCCGGGTGGGGATGCCGGTTTCTTTATTCCAGCCCCGGATCTCATAGTACTCGTCCTTCATCTTTTCGAACTTGGCCCGGTCCAGGACCTCCCCGGCAAATTTGCCCTTGGAGAGGGGCACCTCAAAGAACTTCTTGGGCAGATCGTCGTCCTTGCGGGTCAGGCCCTGGCGCACGTCGAACATGCGCTCCAGGTTGCGCACCTTTTCGGAGACCTTAAGGAGTTGCGCCATATCCCAGTCCTTGCCGGTGGCCAGGTTGAACAGGCGGAGGGCCATGTTGACATCTTGATAGGCGAAGAGGCCGTAGATCCACTTGCAGATGCCCAGGTTGTCTGGCACCCGCTCCAGGTGTTCGGAGATCACCGCGGACATGGCCTTGCCCTCGTAAGAGGTGGGGATGGCCGCCTCTTCACTGCCGAACTGTTCTTTAGCCACTTGCTGGAACCATTCCGGGGCGTGGTTCCAGTCCACTTCCAGGAGGCTGCCCCGCAGCGGCAGCGGGTCGCCCCGGTGGCCCACGGCCTGCATCAGGGCGGTGCCGTGGAAGGAGCGGAATTCATAGGCATGGGGCGCCAGGCCCTTGACCAGGTCCAACTTCTCCACCGCCGCCGGGCCGATCTGGCTGGTGAAGGCCTTCTGGCCCTGGGCCAGCAACTCGCCGTAGCCCTCCCGGGCGGCGATCTTGCGGATGGTGGTGAGGATGGCCTCCTTGCTGCCCCGGACCATAGGGATGCCGTCCGTCTCCTTTTCGGTGATGATGCCTTCGTGGAAGAGCTCCATCAGCAGGCCGATGGAGGCCGAGGTCTCGGTGCAGTCGATGCCCAGCTTATTGACCAGGAGGGTCGCCTCCCAGAAGGTGTCC
>Ga0187856_1002149_pt1 | contig 14837 bp, 15 predicted proteins | sample June2016WEW_8_40_FD_132443 | JGI IMG/M metagenome (GOLD analysis project Ga0187856, IMG submission 132443) | Peatland microbial communities from SPRUCE experiment site at the Marcell Experimental Forest, Minnesota, USA - June2016WEW_8_40 | ecosystem: Environmental > Terrestrial > Soil > Wetlands...
CTCACCGCAGCCAATCTATGCGGCGATCGAGGAACGTCTAGCCCGTTGGGGGACCCGGACGTACGAGGGAGCCCACGTTCCGCCCGAAGTGCACGCCGAGATCCCACGGCGGCTTCAGGCCGAGCGTGACGTGAACTCCTCCGTTTGGGCGCGATACCGCACCGAGCGGTTCGTGGCATGGGGCCCGATCGACCTGCAACGGACGACCTGACCGTTTCCGGCGCCGGAAACGGACCCCTTTCGCACACTGACGCTTTCGCATCGGTCGACATGGCTCTGAGTCGGGTAGAGGGCGATGTTGTTGGAGGATCGTCGGGTGGCAATTGAGGCCAAGCTCGTGGATTACCGTGCCCAGCTCGAATCGGCCCCAGGCGGAAACGAGTCGGGGCAGTGGTTGGAAGGAGGGCGGGACCTATCTCGCAAGGACGCCAACAAATTCCTTCTCTGTAGCTACATCGCCGGTCAATGGCACGACAGCGTCGCAGCGCGTAAGGTCAAGGAGTTCGTCGAGTACGAACTGCAGGACCCTGAGGACCTCTGGACTGAGATCCTTGGATTAGGGATTGGTCCATGGAGAGGCAGTTTCTTCACCCGACCAATGCACCGTTTTCCGGACCGGCATGATGGGATCTGGACCCTGGCCGAGAAGATGGTTCGCGATTACGAAAGCGACGCGCGGCGCATCTGGCAAGATCAGGACGCGCTACGTACGTTGGATCGGCTGAGAGAAGACCTCGCGTTCGGCCCCCAGACCTCACGAATGGCAGTCGGGGGCCTGTTTGACGAGGGATTGGTGGATGGGTCCTGCGATGTCAAGGCCGATGTACACGTTCGGCGAGTCGTGGGGCGATTATGCGCTGCGCGCGAGTTCACGGATGGCGAGGCCACTGTTGCCACGCGTGAACTCCACCCTCATTGTCCCTGGACACTCGATTGGCCGCTGTGGAACATCGCGAAGGACTATTGCAAGAGTGCCTCGCCGAAGTGCTCAGACTGTCCGACCCGGACAGTCTGCACGTACGGAGGCGGCCAACTTCCCGCAACCGCATAGAGAACGCGCGGCGACAAAGTTGGCGAGGGTGAGCGACCCTGTTGCATTACGGTCTCCAACTTCAGCGGCAAAGCGAGGGCCACCCCGAACCAAACAAGTGCTCACCTGGGAGGGTGGATGATATCCGCAGACGCTCTTGGAGCGGAGAAGGTACCTTCATGACACCGAGCCCCCGAAAGCGACCAACCCCTGCCAGCAAGAAGCGCCACCAGAAGCAACGCCAGCGAAGGATCGCGGCGCGAAGACGTCAGGTTCCGCTCGGCGGAAACCGGGGCGGCCACCGGACGACGTAGCCCTCCACCCAGCTCTCACTGCACTCAACGGCTCCTGAACCGAGGTCTGCCTCGCTTCCGGGCTCCGAGTTAGCTCGCTCGCCCCGTGGCCTGGGCCGACGCGACAGTCTATGACGACCGACGACCTGGGAGAGCCGGCCGGGTACCGTGCAGCGGATGTCGTGGGTGGCGGTTGGCTCCTTGGCAGCCCTCCTACTATCGATGACGGCCTACAGCTACGATCCGCTCCCCGGTTCGTGGGCCGGTACCAATTGGCAGACCCCGGGGCTCTGGCTCTCCATGACGATCCTCGCGATCGGTCTCGTGTGCTTCGTGGTGTGCCTCATCAGCGGACTCATCACGATACTCAACTGGGGTGTCGACCGGCCGCGCGATAGGAGCGGAGATCACTGACGTCCTGTGGGGTTGCGCTCCGCGGGCGAGGTCGAACAGGGCTTGGGCAGACCTGCGAGATCGACCGGGCAAAACGGACGGGTTGCGCTGGGGTCAGGTGTGCGCCTGAAGAGCCCGTCAGCCGCCCGATTCGGTCGTCGCCCGCGCCTCCTCCGGTCATGGGTTCAAGTTTGCGAGCGTCATCGGTGAACTGATCGCGAAAGGTGTGCGCACGGGCAAGCTCCCGCCGACGCTCGCTCCGTTCGGTCTACCCCGGTCGACGTGACTCGGGGAGCAGGAGGCCCGACCGCGGGCCGTTCGGTGTGAGAGGATTTACTACCACCTTCCGATACCGTCCAGATGCCGGGCTACAAGCGCCCCTGTCGATTCTGCGGCAAACTGGTGGACGATACCTCGGTCGTCTGTCCCTTCTGCGCTCGGGCCCACCCGCTACAACCGGTATGTCCGTACTGCGTCGCCCCCATCGATCTTGCGTGGTCGGTCTGTAACACCTGCAAGAAACCCCTCACGATCCCGTGCCCGAAGTGCGGGACTCCGGTGGGACCCGACACCGACGTCTGCGAGAAGTGCCGGACCACCGTCCGCTACCGCTGCCCCAGCTGTGCAGCTGTGATCGCCCTCGACTCCAAGCGATGCGAGCGCTGCGGGGCGAAGCTCAAGGATTTCTGGAAAGCTCAACGGTCCTGAACGAAGTCCGCTTACTGGGGATTTAATATACAGGGCCCCATCAAGCACAGGGGCAATCCCGATGGCGCTGCTCGAACACCCAAAGAATGTGGACGACCTGAGCAACGACAAAGGATTCCAGTGGACGTTCCACTGCGATGTCTGCGGAAGCGGCTACGACACCACGTTCATCGCTTCGAAGAGCGCCGCCTCGTCCCGACGGTTCGGATTCTTGAGCTCGGGTATTTCGGCGATCGGGAGCGCGGCCAGTAGCGTCGGGAGCAACGTCTCGAGCGGGCTCGGAGGAGCGAGCCAGGCCGCCGGAGCGACCAGCCAGTTCCGCGGAATGTCCGCCGATTGGCACAAGGAGCACGACAACGCCTTCGTCCAAGCGGTCAACGAGGCGAAGGTCCACTTCAAGCGGTGCCCGAAGTGCAAGAACTACGTCTGCGCGGACGACTGGAACGAGGAGGCGGGCCTCTGCACCACCGATGCTCCGTCGCTCACCGCCGAGATGCAAGCTACGAAAGCCCAGGTCCGGGTCGAGCAGATGCAGACCGCGGTCAAGGCTCAGCCCCAATTCGACGGCGACACGACCGATCGCTCGACGATCTGTCCGGCGTGCGGCAAGCCCTCGGGCGTGGGAAAGTTCTGCAACAACTGCGGACAACCGCTTGGGCTTCGCGTCTGTCCGAAGTGCCAGCACCAGAACCCCACGACCGTCAGCTTCTGCGGGGAGTGCGGCACCAAGCTCGGGTGACGGGGTCGACCATCGTGTGCCAATACTGCTTCTCCGAGCAAGGGTGCGACCACGGAACGGGCCCGAACCCGTCCTCCGCTTGCGCTTGCTCGCTCACCGGGCCGAACCGGTGCCCGGAGTGCGGGTGCGAATGCCCTCCATGGTACTGGGGCCTCGGGTTCGTAGGCCCCGGCAGCATCCGATCGTTCTTCGGTGTCGGCGGTGACGATAACCCGGGCTTCTCCGCGTACCCCGCGTCGAAGCAACAACTGGTGGACGCCGCCCGGGAGATATTCGAAGGGGCGGACGAATACATGGCCGACATCGACTGGCTCTCTGCAAACCTTCCCGACCGGACCTTTCGGGACCAGGGCGAAGTCCTCGCAGCACTGACCTCGGTCGTTGCATGGCGGGGGAGCGACTCTTCCGTCCTCGTGAGCGCTTTGCCGATGACCGCCATCGCCGTCGGGACCCGACTGGTGGTCGGCCCCGACCAGTCGGTCGTGCTGGTGGGGAAGGACGGGCGACCGCTGGATAGCTTCGGGCCTGGCGAACACCCGATCTCCCGCGAGAGTGCTCCACTCGCGGCGGGCGTGTCGCGAGCGCCGGCGCCCGGACAGAAGAACCTGGTGATCTCCGCCCGGCCCGTCTTCGCGTCCACCCAGAAGATCCAGACGCCGATCAACCACACCGGTAGAACGCGCTCGGGGCAGGGCGTCTCCATCCGCGGCAGCGTGACGTACTCGATCGACTCGCCGGCCGTCTTCCTCTCCAAGATGGGGAATCAGCTCCGGGAGCTCTCCGTGACCCAGGGAGGGACCGAGGCGAACCGAATCCTGGGAACGGTGCTGGACCAAGCCCTCTCGTCCCACGAGCTCGGCGAGCTTACCGGATCGAGTGCTATCCTGGGCGATGCCGTCCGGTCGGGGGCGGCCCAAGCCGGCCTCCACACGTGGGCGGTCAACTTCGACTCGGTGGCCCCGCTCTCCGCGTCGGACCAGATGACCTCCATTCAAGAAGCGCAACGTCGAGCGATGGCGAACATGCCTCCGGAGATGCAGGCCCGGATCGCGGCGCAGATGGCCGCGGCCATGAGCCAGGCTCAGGCATCCCGCGGGATGAGCTCGGCGGGGCCGGGCCCGGGAGCAGGACCGGCTGCGGCATCTTCGCGGGCGCCGGTTCCTTCGGGCACCCGACCGTGTCCGGCCTGTCATGCCCCGAACCCGCCCGAAGGCAAGTTCTGCCAGACCTGCGGCCAACCTCTCGGCTCGAAGCGCTCGTGCTCTAGCTGCGGGAAAGAAGCGGAGCCCGGCGTGAAGTTCTGCGGGGGCTGCGGGAGTCGATTGTCATAGGATGAGTGGGCGGGAATCCCGTCGGGGCTTGTGTCCCGACGTCCATCAGTGCTCATCCGTCGCTGCTCGTGATCGGTCGGCGATCGCACGCGCGACCTGAGGATGCGCCCCCGGACGGCGGTAAGACGGTCGCTCTCGTTCCGGGGCCGCGGTCACCGTAGAGCTCGCCCAATGCGGACGCCCGGGGACCGACTCGGAGTGAGAGCGGCCCGCCGTACCAGCCCGTGTGTCACCGTGCACGCGGGGCTCTCCGTCGAACGGCCTTGAGCGATGGGTTATATGGCCTCGGCGAGAAAGAGTGGCTGATGGCGAACGTTGCCGTCCCGGAGGTCCAAAGAGCCCGCGTCGTCGTCGACGCGGAGAGGTGCAAAGGCTGCGACCTCTGCGTGGTGGTGTGTCCGCAGCGGAACCTCCACCTCTCCGATTCCATGAACCGGAGCGGCTTCCACCCGGCCGAGTTCCGCTTCCACGGAGAGAAGGGCGACTGCACGGCGTGCGGACTCTGCTACTGGGTCTGCCCCGACTTCGCGATCGCTGAGGTATCGAGGTGGAAAGCGTGACCGAGACGCGCGCCTTCCTCAAGGGAAACGAGGCGCTGGCCTTGGGGGCCCTCCATACGGGAATGAACGCCTATTTCGGCTATCCGATTACGCCCTCGAGCGAGGTCCCGGAGGTCCTCGCGACCGAGTTCGGCAACCCCCAGTACCCCGGGTTCAAGGTGTTCCTCCAAGCGGCGAGCGAGCTCGAGGCCATCAACATGGTCATCGGAGCCGCCTCGACGGGGGCGAAGGTCATGACCGCCACCTCCGGTCCCGGGTTCAGCCTCAAGCAGGAGGGGATCTCCTACGCGGCGGGGATGGAGCTCCCGATGCTCATCGTCGACGTGAACCGAAGCGGGCCGGGCCTCGGAAACCTCGGGCCGGAGCAGAGCGATTACTTTCAGGCGACCAAGGGAGGAGGACACGGCGGGTACCGCAACATCGTCCTCGCGCCGGCTTCGGTGCCGGAGATGGCGTCCTTCCCCGCGCTGGGCTTCTCTCTGGCGTTCAAGTATCGGAACCCGGTGGTCATCCTCGCCGACGCCTTCCTCGGCCAGCTCAAGGAGGATCTCACGTTCCCCGAGGTCCCCGCTCCGAAGTTCGACGTATCCTGGGCGACCACCGGGGCCCGCGGCCCCGAGCGACACCTCCTCCTTTCGATGCATCTCGATCTCCCCGATCAGGCCCGCCACTCCGAACACCTCCGGTCCAAGTACGAGGAGGTCGCTCGTGTGGAGCAGCGGTCCGAGAGCCTCCGGACCGACGACGCGGACGTTGTCCTCGTCGCCTACGGGATCACCGCGCGCCTGTGCCGGCGAGCGGTCGGTACGCTCCGCGAGAAGGGGATCCGGGCCGGCCTCCTGCGCCCGATCACGCTCTCCCCGTTCCCGAGCAAGGAGATCGCCGCGCTCGTAGAGCGCGGGGTCCAGAAGTTCGTCGTTGTCGAACTCAACATGGGCCAGATGGTGGAGGACGTACGGCTCGCGACCGGGGGCCGCGCTCGCGTAGAGACGGTGCAACGGCTGGGAGGCCTGCTGCCTTCGTCCCTGGACCTCGTTCACCAAGTGGAGGCGATGGCCCGATGATCGAGATCGAGGGACACTACGAGGCCAAGCTCGGCCATCTCCCGACCCTGACCAGCAAGCCCACCCACTACTGCGCCGGTTGCGAGCACGGGACCTTGACGCGGCTCATCGCATACGCGCTCAACGAACTCGATGCGCGGGAGCGCACGGTCCTCGTCGACTCGGTCGGTTGCAGTGTCCTCGCGCACGAGTACCTGAACGTCGATGCCGTCCAGTCCCCCCACGGGCGGGCCCCGGCCGTGATGGCGGGCATCAAGCGGATGCGGCCCGACCTCCTGGTCTTCGCTGTCCAAGGAGACGGGGACGCCGTCTCCATCGGCCTGGCCGAGCTCATCCACGCGGCGAACCGGGGCGAGGCGATCACCATCTTCCTCGTCAACAACGCGATCTACGGTATGACAGGGGGCCAGCTGGCTCCGACGACGCCGGCGGGGATGATCACCACAACCTCGCCGCGCGGACGGGACATCGCCCTCACCGGCCCACCGATGGATGCGACGAAGCTCGTCGCCAGTCTCGAGGCGCCGGCGTACGTGAAGCGGGTGCTGCTGCCCGTGACCCCGACCCCGACGGCCGACTTCTACAACGCCCGTGGGTCGATCGAAGGCGCCCGGAGCATCCAGAACGCGTTCCGGGTCCAGGAGATGGGCGGATTCTCCTTCGTCGAGTTCGTCAGCACCTGCAACGTCAACTGGAAGATGTCGATCCTCGCGTCCAAGCGGTACGCGACCGACGTATTGGCGAAGATCTTCCCGCCCGGCCTCTACAAGGACAAGTTCGGCGTGGAGAAGCGATGAAGACCGAGCTGATCGCCGGCGGCCACGGAGGCCAGGGGGTCCTGGAGCTCGCGAACTGGCTCGCGTACTTCCACGTCGTCCGGGGGCGGCACGTCGCCTACACCCCGTCCTACGGTCCCGAGACCCGGGGAGGGAAGGTCAAGTGCTATGTCGTCGTCTCGGACGAGACGATCGATTCCCCCATTGTCGAGGAGCCGGACGTCCTGCTCGTGATGAACATCCCCTCGATGGATTTCCTTCCCATGCTCAAGCCGGGAGGGACGCTCGTGGTCAACAGCTCGCTCGTGAAGGAGATCCACGGGCGCGACGATGTGGAGGTCGTTCGAGTACCGGCCACCGAGATCGCCGGCGGACTGAGCGCGTACGCCCCGGAGAAAGGGAAGAGCACGGCGATCGCTGCGAACAGCGTGATGTTCGGGGCCTGCCTCGCCGTCACCGGCGAGAATCTCCGAGACGAACTGGACCTCATCCGGGAGGTCTTCAGCCATTTCTTGATCGATCGGAAGGCTGTGTACATCCCCCTGAACGTCAAGGCCGTCCAGGAAGGGTTTGAGTTCGTGGCTCGCGCGCGCGGCGGAAACCCGTCCGACAGAACTTCGGCTCCCCTCCCCGGCATCGCCCCGTAATCTCCCTGCGGAAGGTAGGATGTCGCCCGGCGCGAGAGATTGAGCTAACTGCCACAGGTGACCCACAACAGGACCCGGGTTCATCGAAGGGAGATCCTTACGTGCAACTCTCCGGGATGCTGAACCGGAATGAGCACACTATCGAGCCGGGACGACGTGGGATGGATCGGCTTCGGGCCACGCTCCAATCCCCGACAATTGCCCTCCTGTGTTGTGTGATCGACGTTCGTCCAGTCTCAGGTCTTGCCTTCCAAAAGTACGAACTAAGGTGTTTTTGTACCGGAAGCTGTACCATGCTTCATGGGATCGAGGGTGGCGGCAGTGGTGGTGGCGGGGATCGTGCTCCTATCGTTCGGAGCGCTTCTCATGACCGGAGCATCGAATGCCTCCGCCCAACCGTCGGCTCAGTCCTCTAGTGATCCCACCATCGCCTCCTACAATTGGGCCGGGTACGCCGCGACGGGCGCGTCGGGCTCCGTGGCTCTCGTAAACGGTTCGTGGGTCGAACCCACCATCGCCTGCCCCACGATTCACCCCACGACGCTCGCGTCCATCTGGGTCGGGATCGACGGGTACCCTTCCGCCTCTTCTACTTCTACCGTGGAGGCGGTGGGAACCACGGCGCGCTGTCTCTCCGGCCACCCCGCGTACCTCGCGTGGTACGAGATCTATCCGGCCCCACCCGTGGTCTTCATGACCGTCTCGGCAGGCGATACGATCCACGCGCAGGTGATACCGAACCCGAACCCACCATTTCCCGTCATCTTCGTATTCCGAGACGTGACCAACAACACCACGTACTCTACGACTCAGCTGGCCTCGCCGACGGCCCCTCTCAGTTCCGCGGAGTGTATCGTGCAGCGGGTGCTGAGTTCCGGGCTCGAGTACGCGTCGCCGGCGCTCACGTCGGGGCCCGCTCCGCCGTTCGCTGCGTTCACCCATTTCACGGCCGTCACGTTCTCCTACTGTACCGCCCATATCGGTTCCGCCGGTCCCATCGGGATCGCGACATTCCCCGCGGCCCATGTCTTCCATTTCCACCTCACCAAGGTAGGCGCGACCACGTTCGCCCGCACATCGGTGGCCACCGGTCCGTTCTCGACGTACAAGGTGAAGTGGAAGCATTTCTAGGAGCCCGAGGAACCTAAACGGTTCGGGCCCCGCCCGGGGCTGTCGGGTAACGATCCGTACCCCTGGGGGTAACGAGCCCCCGCAGATTCGGCATTCCCTCGCCGCAACGCTGCCCACAAATGGGGGCGAACGGACCCTCTTCGGCGAAGTCTACGCGCGGGGATCCTCCCGCGGACACGGCCCGAAGAGTCGCGACCCCCACCGAAATGCCAGGGTTCGGGTTCGGGACCGACCTTACCGCTTCAGCTCGATCAAGATCGGTTCCATCCGCTGGGAACTGAGGTTCTCGGGTTGGTGATCCGTGGCGTCGATCCACTGAACCTCGCCGGACTTCCCGCGCATCTCATGAGTGCCCCCGGCGGGGTCGGTATGCTTGGAATGGTGGTCCGTGCGGAACACGATCAGGCCGCTGGGATGGGAGTGCATCGGCAACTCTTCGTGCGGGCCATACGACACTCGAAGTACGCGAATCTTGTCGCCTTCAGCTTGGGGCGCACGGCTGTAGTCGAGCATCCGTGACTTCGACATCCGGCTACTCGCTCACGCCGGCGCGGGCCCTGAAGTGTCCAGCGTAAGGTATAGGCGCTTGTTCCGCGCTCCCTTGTTCTCGATCCGCTCGAGTCGGGCGAAGCCCACCTCCGCCGTGTTCGCGACATGGGTCCCCCCGTCGGCCTGGACGTCGAACCCCTCGATGTCAATCACGCGGACGATCTCGACGTCGGGCATGAGCTCCTGGGCGACTCGAACGAGGCTCGGGTCCCCCATCGCCGCGGCCCGAGAGAGGAAGCGGACGGTGACCGGCCGGTGCTCGCGGATCACCTCGTTCACGCCCTCGATGAACCTCTCCGCGAGCGCACGGTCGAAGCCGGGGATCGAGAAGTCCATCCGGGCCTGTTCGGCCGTTATCTGGTTTCCCGTAATCCCGCTCCCGACTCGACGGTAGACGATCCCGCTCAGGATGTGGAGGGCCGTGTGGTATCGCATGTGGGCGAACCGTCGGGACCAGTCGATCTCACCTGTGACCCGATCCCCTCGCGAGAGCGGCGACGCACGGTCCAGAATGTGGAGGATCCCCTCCGGGGTCTTGCGCACGCCGGCCACTCCGACCGTCCCACCCTCCGGTAGCGACAACCGTCCCGCATCGGCCGGCTGACCGCCCCCGGACGGATAGAACGCGGTGCGGTCGAGGAGGATACCTTCAGGAGAGGCCGACACGACCTCCGCCTCGAACCGCTTCAGGTAGGCGTCGGTAAGGTAGAGCGCCTCGGCCACTGTCCTTGCCCTCCTGAAGCTCCTCGCGGCGGAGGGTACCCACGCTCTCTCAGTCTAAATGCTCATAGAGAGTAGAGAGAACGGGTTTGTTCTGAACTCGTGAAACCTTGCACAGGCAAAGTCTATGGTCGGGGAGGCCTACCACATGTCGTGCCCGAGAGCAAGCCCCCCGCGACGTTCATTTCTGATCTTCGACCGTCTTCTCTGGTTCCTCCCCGGTTTCGAGAGGCCCAGTTGCCCCACTGCTATCGATCGGACAAAGTGTGCGACGGTAGCTGTGGGAACCTTCTCCCGAGCGGCGCGTGTGCCGAGCTACTCCTCGCTAGCGCGCGGTATAGCTGACGGCCGGGGGACCTGGGTCAATCCGCGGACGACGACCGAATTGGGTGGCTGACGGGCTCTTTCGGCGTGCGCCTGACCCCAGTGCAACCCGTAGGTTGGCAACGGCTAAAGGAGAACCCACCCCGGCTCTGAGAACCTACACGAGGTCTGCGCTTGCGGGGGGGTGCCGGAGACGGACAGGTCTTGCAACCCTGATCCATCCGGTCGGTCCTCCTCCCGACGCCCATGGCCCATCTCAGGCTCGGCGACTTCGGTACTCGAGTGACGACTTTCCAGAGGTCCGTCAAGTCTTACGTAGGGTTGGGGACTGTTCTTCTGGTGAGGGAAGGCCCAACGTACCTTGCACCTACCCGGGTAGGGGCCAGCACCTCGTTGGCCAGAGAGCGGTGAGAGAGTGCGGGCAGGCAGCCGACACCAGGGCTCGCCGGTTACATCACGACGAAGCTCAACGGGGAACAGCGAACCCGTTTCAGGACACACTCTGAGTCCCCCCTACCGGAGATGCCGTCGACGGAACGGAATCCCACGATTCGATCCCGGCCGTTCACGCCCGTGTTGGTTCGGGCAACACCGCCCGGGAACGAGCGGGGAGGGGGGCGGTGCTGGCGGTTGTCTTCGATCTCCGGATGGCGTGCCCGAGGCCGCTATCTCCGCTGGTTGTCCATGAGCTGCTGCCGGGTGTTGGTCAGGCGGTCCACGACTACGACCAGCAGGCGACTAATGAACCTGTAACCGTCCGCGGGGTCTCTCTCGCAGGCGGCGCGCAGGACGGTCGCCTCGATTGCGATAGCATGAGTCATTCTGAGGGCGCGGGCGCTGTGCTCGTAACGTCGGGGTTCCGTGCTCCACGACCACCCGACGACTCCCCCGGGTCCTATCGTTTCGATTGTGAGCGGAGGTTGGTCGGGGGCTACCACCTCAAGGGCGACCTTCCCCGAGTAGATCAGGAAGAGATGGTTGGCTTCCTCTCCCTCGCGAACAAGGTATTCGTCCACCGAGTATTCGCGGGGGGTGGCTCCCCGGTTCAACTGAGTGAGGAACCTCCCGCTAAGCCCACTGAGGAACGGATGTTCGGAGATCGTGTAGTCGGTCGGGTCGGTCATGGGTTTCATCATGGTAGTGCTCCCGGGCTGCTGCGACGCTCGGGCCCGTGGCTCCTCCGATGGTCCCCGTGCGGGACCGACCGACGGCCCCAATCGCCCACTCGCTGCTGGTGTTCCCGATGCAGGTCGGGCTGATGCCACCCGTCGCGCGCCACGTCATCCCCCGGTCTAAGGCCTTGCACAGCCTGTGGGCCCCGAGGGTCGTAGGCATTTCGTGCGTATGTACGTTCCGCCGAGCCAAACGCACGCCGTCAACTCGATGACCACAAGGGGGTCGGGTATCCATGGCCAGAGGATCCGGTCGGGCGCCGGGGAACCTTCTCCCGAGCGGGGCGTGTGTCGAGCTACTCCTCGCCAGCGCGCGGTATAGCTGACGGGGGGGACCTGGGTCAAGCCGCGGGCGACGACCGAAGTGGATGGCGGACGGGCTCTTCCGGCACGCACCTGACCCCTAGAGCGACCCGTCCGTTTTCAACCACGCTCCCGGGACGTTCTCCACACCGGCCGGATCGGACGCGCCTCTCTTGTTGCCTCTACACGACCACGCCGGACACGAACTTCATCGTGAATATCCACCCCGATCGTCCGAGGATGAGCGGGGACATCGAGGTCGATCATCCGTAACATCGACTGGGCGATTGGAATCATATTCCTCCGAGTGGCGGCGGTCACCTACTCGGAGGGCTTCGGGTTGATCTACTGCTTGATCCCCGTCATTCTCGGAGTCGTATTCTTCGTCATTTCCGGAGGCGATCAGCGGGTCTGACGCCCAGAATCGGTTCCCCGGCCCGCCCCGCGAGCGGCGAATGGCGAACGGCAGGACAAAATACACTGAAACCCATGTAGAGAACATGGCCAAGAAGAGCCGGGGCGGGAGAATGACGGCGGCGAAGAAGCGGGCCGCGAAGGGTAAGGGCGGAAAGGGCATGGTCAAGAACCGGCCGGCAGGCCGCCGCATCATGAGGACCTGAGGACCCACTCTAGGTACTCGAACGGTCGGCATCGACGCCGTCGTCGGGCTAAACGGCGACGGCTATTGTTGTCGCTTGGCGGCCGCCTCTTTACGGAGCTTGGTCGCCTCGGACCCGGGCACGCGTGCTTGGTCTTCGGCCTCATCGCGCGGAGTTCGTTCCGTTCGGCGCTTCGTGACCGAGCGGCTACCCGGGCTCTTTCCGGAACCGAACCGACAGGCACCAGAGCGGGGCGATCCCTACGACCAGTCCGACACGCCACCTACCACTCTTCTGCATCCGGTTTACCCAATGTACCGCCTACGCCCAAGGACTTAGATCCGTTGTCCTTGCAAGGGTTCTTGGAGTCTAACACGATTCGCCGTGGTCGTCTTGTTTCACCGGGATGACTACTTTTCCTTGGGCGTGTCGTCCTTCCAGATACCGGAGCGCTTCAGGAACCTCACTCAAGGTGTAACGTCGGTCGATAACAGGTGGTATTCAGCTGGCTTCCAGAAGCTCTTTCGGAACAACCAAGTCTTGGTTGTTCGATTTCGCCCATCCCACGGGACCGAGCTTCCTGCTCCCGGTCCTCGACACCCATGATCCCCAGAACATGACTCGGAAGAAATGGAACCCGGCCTGACTCTCCAGAATTGGCAAATAGTCGAACCGCCGTGGCGGTAGTTGGTTACTTGACCGATAGCTCGAGTGACCGTTGAGAAACCAATGGTGGAGGAGTCGCCTCGACTCAAATTCCCGGAGAGCTCTCGACGGGTTCTGGAATCGTCCCGACAATCCGTGCACAGGTCCCTGGCGAGAAATCGACGAGGGATCGCGCCCATCCTCCTTGGGGTGATCGTTGTCGTGGTCGTCGTGGTCGTCGTGGTCGGCGGTCTGTTCGCCGCGGGTGTCTTGAAGCTGAGCAGCGGAGGTGGCGGAGGGAGCGCGACCACGTATACCGTCACGTTCTCCGAGATGGGGCTCACGACCGGAGCCAGCTGGACGGTGACGCTGAACGGGGTTTCTCATACCTCGACTACGAACTCGATGACCTTCTCGGAGTCCAACGGAACCTATGCCTTCACGGTGACGGCGGTGGTCGGCTATTCTGCCGTGCCCTCTACGGGAACGGTCGTTGTTAACGGCGCGGCAGCCTACCAGTCCATCACCTTCACGAAGATAGCGACCTACTCGGTCGTGTTCTCCGAGACAGGGCTCGCCAGCGGGACCAGCTGGACGGTGACCCTGGGAGGCGTCCCCCAGAGTTCGACCACCAGCACGACAACCTTTACGGAGCCCAACGGCAGTTACGCCTTCTCGGTAACCGCGGTCGGTTACTCGGCCGCCCCGGCTTCGGGGACTATCAGCGTCAACGGGATTGCCGCCAGTCAGGCCATCGCATTCACGCGAGCGACGACCTACACGGTCACGTTCGCGGAGACCGGTCTCGGCCTGGGCGGGAGCTGGTCGGTGACGCTCAACTCCGTGCCCCAGTCCTCGACCGCCACGTCCATCCCATTCACCGGGCTCGTAGCTGGAAGCTACAGCTTCTTGGTGACCGCATCGGGCTACACGGCGAACCCGGCGAGCGGGTCCGTTACGGTCGCCAACACGAACGTTACCAAGGCCATCACCTTCACGAGCTCGGGAGGCGGCGGAAACGGAGAGAGCTATTCGCAGGCGGAGGCAACGGCCGCCAGTGCCGCTAACGGGTACTCCGGCGGTGGATGGTCGCTGGAGATCGGCGTCGCCGTTGCGGTACCCACGGCCTCTACCGTTCCGTCGAGCGCCTTGGAAGGCCCGGTGTCCGGCTGCCCCGTCATCAACTGGATCGGAACCCAGCCGGCCACGATCGCCGTTGCTGCCACGTCGACATCCGCTCCGACCGGGTTCGCCGCGGTGTGGGTCTTCTACTTCGATCAGACATCTACCCAAAACGTCCTGTCGGTCGGCGTCTCGGGCGGGACCGCCACACTGTTCTTCGCCACCTCGGGATGCGGGTTCCCGGGGGCCCCCTCCACGACCGGGTTCATCGACTCTCCCCAAGCGGTGACGGTGGCGAACGCCAACGGAGGATCCGCGTTCCTCTCGTCACATTCGGTCGCGTTGCAGCAATTCATCATTCAAGCGGCGCTCCCCGAGTACTCTTCGGGCAGTTGGAACGTAACGTACTCGACGTGCGCGGTTTCCCAGACGACCGGCAGCGGGGTCGAGTTCAACGCGGAGGTCAACGCCACCAGCGGTGCGTTGATCTCGACCGACACGAATTCGGTGTTCTGTACCGGTCCCGGGCAATCGACCTACACGGTGTCGTTCTCGGAGACGGGTCTCGGATCGGGCGCGAGCTGGACGGTGATCTTCAACTCCGTGACCGAGTCTTCGAGCGGTACTTCCCTCCAGTATCCCGGGATCACGAATGGAGAGTACAGCTTCTCGGTGACCGCAACGGGCTACACCGCGGACCCGGCGAGCGGCACCGTCACGGTCGCCAACGC
>Ga0187856_1002165_pt1 | contig 14765 bp, 12 predicted proteins | sample June2016WEW_8_40_FD_132443 | JGI IMG/M metagenome (GOLD analysis project Ga0187856, IMG submission 132443) | Peatland microbial communities from SPRUCE experiment site at the Marcell Experimental Forest, Minnesota, USA - June2016WEW_8_40 | ecosystem: Environmental > Terrestrial > Soil > Wetlands...
CGAGCGTCCCGATCTCACGCGGGCGAACCGTCAGATCGACATCATGGATCACTTCGACGCCGCCATAGCCCGCCGAAACGCCATTGAGCTCCAGGGTCATGACGCCTGTTCCTTCGTTCGGCCGAGATAGGCTTCGATCACCCTTGGATCGCTTTGCACCTGCTGAGGCGACCCGCTGGCAATGAGGCGACCCGCGTCCAGCACGAAGATCGTATCGGCAACGCCCATGACGAGCGACATGTTGTGCTCCACCACCATGATGGTCGTCCCGGCGTCGCAGATCGCGCGCAGAAGCACGGCGAGTTCGGCGGTTTCGCGGTCGTTCAGGCCGGCGGCCGGTTCGTCGAGCAGGAGCAGCCGAGGGCGGGTCATCAGCGCACGCACGATTTCGACGAGTTTTTGCGCGCCGATCGGCAGGTCCGTTGCCGGAAAATCGCGCGAACGCCGCAAACCGACCAGGTCGAGCAATGCATCCGCCCCGGAAGTGAGCCGCAATTCCTCCTGTCGAGATTTGCGGGTCCAGAACATCTGCGCGACTGCCGACGAATGAACGTGCAGATGCGCGCCGACCATGACGTTCTCCAGCGTTGTCATGCCCGGAAACACGCGCGCGGCCTGAAAGGTGCGGATGACCCCGCGGGCCGCGATACGTTGCGGCGTCAGCCCGGCTGTATTCTCTCCGAAGAAGCAAACTTCACCGGAAGTGGGAGCAAAGAGGTTTGTCGCTACGTTGAACAGGGTCGTCTTTCCGGCCCCGTTCGGCCCGATTAACGCGCAGAGGCTGCCGCACGGCACGGTTAAAGTCACGTCGTCGACGGCGCGCAAGCCGCCGAACGTTTTTGTGACCGCATGGCACTCGAGGGCGGGAGCCGTCAAAGATCTGCTCCGATGCGCGCAAGCTTCAATCGTAGCGGTAAGCGGTCCAGCAGGAGCGCCAGACGTCCGAAAAGTCCCTCCGGCATAAGCAGAAAGATTGCCACCAAGACCATCCCTTCGACGGCAGTCTTGAATACGGCAAACTCCTGGACCAGCGTCGGCAACAATGTGAGCGCGAGCGATCCGAAGAAGCCACCGATCAAGGTTCCCTCGCCCCCGAACACCAACATGGCGATCATTTCAAATGATCGCGGCGTCGACACCATTTCGGGGGACAGAAAATGAAAGTTGAAGGCATAGAGGCTGCCGGACAGGCTCGCGAGCGCCGCCGATATGCATAACGCGACGACCTTGACGCGGCCGACATTGATGCCGAGTGCGGCAGCGGCCAGCTGGTCGGAGCGCACGGCCTTCAACGCCCGTCCGAAACCGCAGCGCATACCGCCTTCGAGCATGACGACCAGAATGACAGAGAGCGCTAGCGCGAGATAATACATGCGCTGCGGCGTATCGAAAGCGAAACCGGCCACCTCGAACGCGGGGATGCCGACGAGACCCGACGGTCCACCGGTCACGTCCACCAGCCCAACGGCGACGGAATCGATCAAAAGCCCGAACGCCAGCGTCGCGAGCGCGAGATAGTGGCCGCGCAACCGCGCGGTGGCGACGGAGAGGAGCAGCGCGCAGAAAACGGAAAGAAAGACCGCGACCAGCGTGGCGGCGAGCGGCGGCCAGCCGTACGATGTCGCGAGGATCGCAGCCGCATACCCGCCCACCGCCATAAAGCCTGCGTGACCGAGACTGACCTGGCCCGCATAGCCCATCAGCACGTCGAGGCCGAGCACGGCGATGAACAGAATGAGTGAAATAACGAGCGACGAGAGTATGCCGAAGGGCAGAGGAACGGCCGGCAGCAGCGCAAGCAGCCCGATGAAGGCGCCGCCGAGTATCACGGCTCGATAGCCGTCGAGGTGGACCGCGGCCCGATAGATTCTAGGATCATCGCGGATGTCGCTGCGGCGCTGCGGCCCGCTCGGAAACAATCCAGCCGGCCTGACCACCAACACGAACAGCAGCAGCAACAGCGACAGGGTGTTGGCGAACAGGGACGAAACATAGAATGCGGCCAACTGCTCGGCGACGCCGAGCAGGAACCCACCGATGATCGATCCGGCAAAACTCCCCATTCCGCCGATCGCGACCGAGATAAAGCCCGAAATCGTGAAGAATTGCCCGCTATCGAACTGCAGCGACATGATCGGCGCAACCAAAACGCCGCCCGCCGAGCCGATCAAAGCCGCCAACCCGAAGCTCAGCAGCATCATTCGCGGCAGATCTATCCCCATCAAACGGGCCGCCACGGGATTCTCGGCACAAGCGCGCAACGCGCGACCGAGCGTGGTCTTGTGCAGCAACAACCATAGTCCCGCAATCATGGCAGCCGACACCGCCGCGAGCCAAACGCCCTGGGTCGGAATCCGCAGTCTGCCGACTACAAACGGAGCTTCCCCGGAGAATGGCGGCAGCGCGTAGGGCTGGTTGCCCCAGACCAACAGCGTGATTCCGATGAGGAACGTCAGCAGACCTGCGGTCAAGACCAGCATGCTGCTGGTCGGAAGCCGCGACACGCCGGGTACGAAAGTGAGCAGTCCCACGAGCAGACCGAACGCCGTCGAGGCGACAACCGCCGCGATCGCCGCCGGCACGATGGGCCAGCCGAAAACGACTTGAAAATAGTACATGCCCATCGCGCCGAGGACGCAAAATGCGCCTTGCGACAGGTTGACGACATTGGTCACCCTGAAAACGAGGGAAAAGCCGAGGGCGACGATCGCAAAGACGCCGCCCTGCAGCAGACCGCCGATGACGATCTGAATGATGTCTGACAATGTACGATCCGCCGCTTTACCTGGGCAGCGGCGTCCCGGTCGGCTGGCTGACCACGATCCAGCTACCCGCTGCGGGATCCCAACGGGTGACAAGCGCATTCTTTACCGTCAATCCGCGCTGCGGCACGGATTTGAAGTCATAGATTCCATTGATACCCGGATAGCTCGTTTGGCTCTCGACGTATTGCTTGACCTGCGCCGCGGTCGCCTTGGCCCCGACGTTTCGCAGCGCCGCGACCACAATGCCGGCCGGGTCCCAGGCCAGGGCCGACATGTTATCGAGCTTCAGATTCGCCGCAGCGAACGCGCTTTGAAACTTTCTTTGTTCCTCTTCGACCTTGGGGTCGAGCTGAAACAATCCTTGATGCGGCAGGAACAAGGAGGTCGGAATGTAGAGATCTCTCGGCAGAAAATCCTTGTACTGGGTCATCTGCGCATAGGTCTGGTTGCCATTCGTGGTGCCCACAGGCACGTTCAGACCAGCCGCCAACACGGCTTTGAACACCGTCGCGATGGGGGCGCCGGTCGACCAGGCGATCAGCGCCTGAGGGTCGGCCGTCTTGATGCGCTCGATCTGCGCAGAAACGCTGACATCCGTCGGATTGAATCGCTGGCGTTCGGCGACCTGAATGCCGGCATTCTCCGGAAGCTTCAGTACCTCATCGAAGCCCCGTTCGGCGTCCTGACCCGAGGCATCGGTGCTCGACATGAACGCGATCTTGGTCATACCGCGCAACCGGTAATAGCGCACCAACGCTTCGATCAGCGCATGGGTATCGGTGCTCGTGGAATACTGGTAGCTGCCGGCGACGGGATGAACGCCCGGGGACAAGCAGTAGTCGAATGGTCCCTCTTTGAGCAGCGGCGCGATCGCATTGCACATTGCGACAATGCTGGATCCGAGCATCACCGCCGGCTTTTCCGGAAAAATTCCGTTGCCGATCTGGACGGTCGTCTGCGGACTGGACTGGTCGTCGTGGAAAACGAACTCGATAGGCATGCCGTCGATGCCGCCTTCCTTGTTGGCCACCGTCTGGAAGAGTTGCAGTGCTTGCTGTTCGCCAATGCCGAGGAACGCTGCGCCGCCCGTCAAAGGCAGAATAACGTTGATTTTGTAAGGTTCCGCAGCGCGCGTGCCGGTGGCGCTGAGCGTCATCGCCGATAACAGGATCGCGGCCACGCGAATGAGCAGGCTGGAGATCGGCATCGTTTCCTCCTGGTTCCGTTAGTTCCGATGTAGATGGCTTACGCACCCCCGGGGGCCGTGACGACAGGACTCCGTCGCGGCCGAGGTCTTGCCTATTCCTACGCTCTTTTCGCGCTGGTCGAAACGATCGAGCGAGTTGACCGATTTGGAATTTGCCACCCGGGCAGCGGAGCCCGGACCCACCCTGTCCTCATATGTAGCTAGAATAAACACCAAGAGCTTATTGATTTTACATGTTTTTGCAAAAGTCTGCTGTTATGTCTAGGGGCCGTTGTCGCCGCTCTGCGCGCAATTGCCGCCGCCCCCCTTCGTGTTCGGCGCCACAGACGCCAAACGAATGGACCCTATGGACCGGAAGGCGACGAGCTTATCTGCCGCCCTTCAGAAGACCCCATAACGCGGGCGCGTAGTGGGGGCAAAACCCCCTTCGGGCTGCATGGAGAAGCGCGGACCGGCCAAGGCAAACGAAGCAGGCATGGCCGACAACCAGCAACAACAACCGCGTATCGCTCAGGCTGCGGACCGATTTTCCAGCACCAAACAATCACCGCGCCTTTGCAGGCTGACATAACGGACGCCTCGATGCTTCTTCAGTTCCTCCAGAAGTCGCGCGAGCGGCGGCGCACTGTTGAGGTACTGTTTCGGCCGGCCGGCCGCGCGCATCGTTCGGATCTCTTGCTCGCCCTTCATGATGTAGCGCAGCAGAAACTCCTCATCGGACACCGCCGTTGCACCAAGACCTGCTCGCAAATCCCGGAGCGTGACGTTTGGCTTCTGCCGCGCGGCGAGTTCGGCCGCTCGTTGCGTGCTCAACAGTCTGTCTTTCAAATTCTGGTCCATCACGCTATAGCCAGAATCTTCCCCGTAGACGCCTTGAGCAAACAGAATCAGTTCGTCGATTACGTGCTTATATCGCTCTTCGGTTGCAACGTTGATCGCCGCCTGCGTGACAACGAATTGCGACAATGGAGTGATCATGATCGGATAACCGAGGTCCTTGCGGACATGCACCGATTCTTCAAGCACTTCATCCAACCTGCCCAGCATGCGCATTTCGGCGAGTTGGTGCTTGAGGTTCGAGATGACGCCGCCCGGAACCTGATGAACGTACTGAGCGGCATCGTATTCAAGCGGGGCTCCGATCGGCAGCATTTCTTGTCTGGCGATCGCGGTCAGCTGTCGGGCGGCCTGTTCGATCAGCCCGTCATTCACTTGCGCGGGAAACCCCATCAGCCGGGCATTGCGCGCCACGTTGAGCGCCGACGGCTGCGATGATCCCTGCGCCAGCGGCGGAACAGCCGTGTGAAGCGTTCGCACGCCGAGCCGCAGGGCCTCCAAATAGACGAGGGGCGCAAGACCGGTCGTGCAGTGGGAGTGCAACTCGATCGGCACGCCGGCGGCGTTGTGGATCATCGCCGGCAAGAGAGTCCGGATCCGATCAATAGTCAGCAAGCCGCCCTGGTCCTTCACATAGATCGCGTCCGGCTTGAAAGCGACCAGTTCACGCGTCTTTTGTGCGTAGTAGTCGTCGGTATGGCGGGGAGAGACCGTATACGAAAGAGCGAGCACGACCTGCACGCCCAGATTTCTGAATATCGGTATAATCCAGGGGAATGTCCGTTTAATTTGGTCAACCGTATTCGACGTCAACTGGGCACGATTGAACGCGCCGGTCGCGACGACACGCGCATAAAAAAGTTCGATCATTTCGCGCGGCGGGGGCGGCTCGAACGGCAGAATAAACCCACCGGCCATGCAGCCTTTGACCGTCTTGGGCATTTTCCGGCCGAGCATCCGCAGCAAGTCCCACGGATCTTCCTTGAGGTCGCGAACGAATTTCTTCAGGTAGATGCCGTTGATGGGGACCTCAATCGCGGCAAACCCCGCCTTGTCCATGATCTCGGCCACCGCCTCCATCATGCCAGTCCGCATTCCTGAAGCCCACAAACTCTGAGACCCGTCGCGAAACGTCGTATCGACAAAACGCACGTCCATGGGGCTTTTCCTCTGTAAGCCTGATTTTTGTTTAGCACATTTTGCTACGCTGGACCGGCCCCCGCTGGCCAAGGCCAGCGCTTCTGAATTGTCGCCGACAAAGCCGATCCGGTGCCGAGTGCCGCCGCGACGATCGCGCCGACGTTCAGGTAGCTGTCGCTCGCGCGGGCAAGACCAATACAAACGGGGCGACCTGCGATACGCCCGAGCGCTCTCGCGGTCGGCATCCGATACGGCGAGAACGGTATCAATTCCGGGCGCCTGACGGGCTTGAATGATGCGAGCGGCGATTTAGCCGCGATTCGCCATCAGAACACGCGAGACCGTCATGCACAGGTATCCTGAAGTCCCTGGCGGCGTACCATGCGCGTCTATGCGGCTTTGTGCGGTCGGACGCGAAAGAGCACCTCCCCGTATTCAACGAGCTGCGCGTCCTGCACACATATTTCTGTTACCACTCCGCTGACGCCTGCACACACGGCGTTGAATGTCTTCATCACTTCAATGAGACCGACGGTCGTATCCTCCGTCACTTGCGATCCTACCGACACGAACGGCGGCGCCCCGGGCTCGGACTGGGCGTAGAAACGCCCAAGCAAGGGTGCCACGACATCCACCCCGTCGGCTTGGCCGACTTTATTCTTGCCGCCCTTGCCGCCCTTGCCGCCCTTGCCGGCCTCGTCAGCCTTGTCGACTGTGACGGCCGGCGGCACGATTGACGGCAATTGCGAAACCGTGCCGGCCTGTTGCGGCGCAGAGATCGCTGGCGCGACAGCGCTCTCTCCGACTGCAGCCACGGCCGCCGGCGGCGGACCCTTGCCGATGGTCAGCTTTACATCTCCGAATTCGAGTTTAAGAAAATCGAATGTTGAACGGTCGAGGCTTTCAATGATGAGTACAATTTGCCGCACCTCATCATCGGTCAACAAGCGAAAGGCGTCGGTCACGCGATTTCTCCCTTCAGCATCCTAGGCCCAAGTCGGTCGTTCGCCCTGTCGGCGCTGTTTCACATCCAACACCCAAGCGCTCCCCATCAGTGCCGGGTTGAGCTTGCAGAAACAGCGTGTCGCAACCTTTCGTGAGGTTGACGTAACGAACCTGTCTGCATTCTTTCAATTCATGGATGAGAGTCAGCAGCGGCAATTCGGCCGTGAGATATTGCTTCGGTCGGCCAGCGGCGCGCATAGCCTCGATTTCCTGGTCACCTTTCATCACATAACGGAGCACCAAGTCCTCGTCGGACAAGCCGGGTCCGCCGAGTTTTTCGCGCAGCTCCCTGAGCGGAACATTCGGCTTTTCGCGCGCCGCCAGCTCGGCCGCCCGCGGCAAGTTCAGTAACTTGTCCTTCAGATTTTCGTCCATCAGCATGAAGCCGGAATCTTCCCCAAACACGCCTTGCGCGAACAGGATCACTTCGTCAATGGCGTACTTGTACCGCTCTTTCGTTGCGACATTGATTGCGGCCTGAGTCACTACGTATTGGGACAGCGGCGTGATCATGATCGGATAGCCGAGATCCTTGCGCACTTGCACCGATTCTTCGAGGACCTCGTCCAGCTTGCCGGCAATACGCATTTCATGCAGTTGATATTTCAAATTGGAGATGACCCCGCCGGGCACTTGATGGATGTATTGCGCGTAGTCGTATTCAAGCGGCGCGCCGGCCGGCAGCTTCTCCTGTTTCGCGATAGCGGCGAGACGTTGCGAAACGGATCGCAAAATGCTTTCATCGACCCGGGGCGAAAACCCCACGAGCCGCGCGTTTTTCGCGACGGTGAAGAGCGACGGCTGCGAGGAGCCCTGGGCCAGCGGCGGAATCGCCGTGTGCAGCGTCCGCACCCCCAGATGCAGAGCCTCCAGATAGACGAGATCAGCGAGTCCGGTAGTACAGTGAGAATGTAATTCGACCGGAGTCCCGTTCGCGTTCCGCAGGATTGCCGGCAGCAGCGTGCGCACGCGGTCGACCGTCAGAAGGCCACCCTGATCCTTCAGATATATTGCGTCCGGCTTGAAGGGCAAAAGTTCGCGCGTTTTTTGCGCGTAATATTCATCGGTGTGGCGCGGCGATACCGTGTAGGAAAGCGCAAGGGCGATTTGGACGCCCAAATTCCGCAACATCGGAACGATCCACGGCAGCGCACGCTTGACCTGATCGAACGTGTTGCATGTGATCTGCGCCCGGTTCATGACGCCGATTTTGACCAAGTGCGTGTAATAAAGCTCGATAATCGATCGCGGCGTCGCCAATTCAAATGGAAGGATAAAAGCGCCGGCGAACACGCTCTTGACCGTATTCGGCATTTTTTTTGCCGCCATCCGCGCCATGTCAAAAGGATCTTCCTTAAGATCGCGAACGAATTTTTTGAGGAAAATGCCAAGGATAGGGACCTCCACGGCGGCAAACCCGGCTTGGTCCATTGACTCCGCCACGGCCTCGATCATGCCGGTCCGTATGGCCGATGCCCATAGGCTCTGAGAACCATCGCGAAACGTCGTATCAACGAAATGCACGTCCATACACGCGCCCTTATATTTCCGTATATTTCCGTCTCCGCGGCTATTATCGATTCTTGCACAAACCGTCTGCGATCAACGTCCGCAACCGACCAGGCAACACCGGGATTCTCCTTTTCCGAAGAAAAGCAAGTCAATGTCAGTCAGGTCGGCGACCTCGCCGGAGACGGCTAAGTCGCGGACAGGTCTAGACCCAAGAATTTAGCTGCATTGTGCAACAAGATTTTTGGGCGCACCGTCTCCTTGATCGGCAAAGCGGCGAATTCGCTGAGCCAACGTTCGGGCATGATGACCGGAAAGTCGGAGCCGAAAAACACCTTGTCCTGGATGAGCGTGTTTGCATTCTGCACGACTGACTCGGGAAAGTATTTTGGCGCCCAACCGGAAAGATCCATGTAGACGTTGCCTTTATGCCGCATGACGGCGAGTTGCTCGTCGTGCCACGGCCACGCGGGATGCGCCATGATGATGCGCAGTTCCGGATACCAGGCCGCAACACGATCGATATATGGGATCGGCCGGCAGTACTCGAGCAAGAGGCCGCCTCCGCCGGGCGTGCCCGCGCTGATGGCAGTCGTGCCGGTGTGAAAAATTACCGGCAGATTCATCCGTATGCAAGCTTCGTAAATTGGCAGAAATCGCTTGTTTGAAGGTTCAAACGCCTGAGTAGCTTGCTGAAATTTCATTCCACGCAGCCCCATGTCGGCGCAGCGGCCGACTTCGTCCACCGCTGCCTTGCCTTTCCACGGGTCCACGCTGCCATAGCCGATGAAGGTCTTCGGATATTTCTTTACCCATCCGGCGGTTTCCGCATTGGAGATCTTTAATCCGGTGCGCGTTTCGTGATCCACGTCGAAGATGACCGCCATCATCTCAAGGCGTTGGTACATCTCCGCCATCTCGTCCGGAGTTGTCCGGTGGTGTCCGGTGGCTGACGGAACCCCGGCCTTGCCCTGCTGCTGCTTCGCCCGATCACCGGTGAAGATGTGGGCGTGCATGTCGATCGCTTTGAGCATTGTCCTACCCGTGAATTATTGACGCAATTGGACGTCATTGAAGGCGAGCGGCACGTCCATCTGCCGGCAGTCGTCGGCAACTCTCAGTGGAGCTGCGGTGGCTTTTTCGACGGCCGAAGGCGTGAGCCCGGGCGCCACCTCGCGCAGAACCAGTCCTTCGGGCGTCACTTCGATCAGCGCCATGTCCGTATAGATGCGTTTGACACAGCCAGGGGCTGTCAAGGGACATGTACATGCTGTCAGGATTTTCGATTGACCTTTATTGGTTGTATGGGTCATGGCGACATAGAGATTTTCAATGCCGACGGCGATGTCCATTGCACCGCCGACGCCGGGTACTTTTTGACCGGGAATCCGCCAGTTGGCAAGATCGCCGTTGGCTGCCACCTCAATCGCCCCGATCACCGCATGAGTCAGATGGCCGCCCCTAATCATCGTGAACGATAGCGCGTGGTCGAATACGCTGCTCCCGGGCAGCAGCGTGATGTAATCCTTGCTCGCATTGACCAGGTCGGGATCCTCTTTGCCTCGCTCCGCTACCGGCCCCACGCCGAGAATGCCGTTTTCACTATGAATGAAAATCTCGCGATCCGGAGCGAGATAAGACGTGATTAGGAAGGGTATGCCGATGCCGAGATTGACGTAGGCGCCCTCCGGAAGGTCACGAGCCACACGATAGGCAATGCCGTCACGCGTCAGTGTCACGTTTCGGTCCCCTCGTATCGCGGTTCAAAAAGCCGGGGATGGCGATTGATCTCGACGATATGGTCGACGAAAACTCCCGGCGTATGAATCTCGTCGGGCGCAAGCGCACCGACCGGCACGAGTTTCTCGACTTCCGCAATCACAATGTTTGCGGCAGTCGCCATGATCGGATTGAAATTCCGCATGGCGTAGCGGTAGGTGAGATTGCCGAGGCGATCCGCCCGATCGGCCTTTAGAAGGGCGAAGTCCGCGTGCAGCGGTGCTTCGAACACATATCGGCGTCCATCGATAACGCGGATTTCCTTGCCAGCCGCGAGTTCGGTCCCGACCGCAGTTCGGGTATAGAAGCCGCCGAGACCGGCGCCGGCCGCACGGATGCGCTCGATCAGCGTCCCCTGTGGCACCAATTCCAACTCGGTTTCGCCTTTCAGATAGCGATCCCGAAATGCCGAAGCCGACGGGTAATTGGGAAATGACGCCACCAGCTTGCGAACGCGTCCATCCTTGATCAGCCCGCCAAGGGCGAAATCGTGAAACCCTGCCCCATTGTGGATGACCACCAGATTGGTTGCCCCCTGCTGCCGGAGTGCTTCGATCAGGCGACCCGGCACTCCGGGATCGCCAAACCCCCCAATCATAACGGTGGCGCCGTCGAACACGCTCGCCACCGCTTCACTACAGGTCGCAAGGGTCTTGTTGATCACGACTTGACCCTTATTCCCAGATTGTTTGGTTGAGCCACGTTGCGGCCTTTGCTCAATGCTATGTCAGCAGCGAAGCAATGTAAAGCGGTGTGGGCTCAGGTCGATTGGGTGACACCGGCAGAATCAATTCGGAAGGATGCCCCGCATCGTGATAGATCGTATCGCTGCCAATCTTGTCAGACCGGTAATAGGTTTCGCATGGCGAGTATAGCGCGGCCGCAACAGCGCCATAGCGGTCAACCGGCGCGTCAATTGTTTTCGGACTCCTCGACCTTTTCCTTACTGTCGACAACATGGTCCACCACGGCAAAACGTCGGCCTGCCGTCTCGGGAAGCATGAAGGCGAAGACGAAGCTGATCACCGAGCCGACGACGGCCAGCATCATAGCGTCGCGCAGGCTACCGACTGCAGCCGCAATCACCGGCACTAGATAGGGCGCGACGCTGCCGACCAGACGCCCGGTCGTGAAGATGGTCGACGTCGCGGTCGAGCGCATTTCAACCGGATAAAGCTCGGAATACCAGGGGCCGAATTGACCGATTGCACCCTGGCCCAAGCCCCATACCATATAGCCCCAGAACAGCGTCCAGCCCAAGTAATCGCCGGGATAGCGAAGCGCGCCGCCCGCATAGATGAGCGCCAGCCCGATGATACCGATGAACGTCGACGTGACGATGGCGCGCTTTCGCCCCCACAGATCGCTGAGATACCCAGTGCCGACCATGCCCACGGCCAGGGCCAGCGCAAAATACAGCGTAATCGTACGCAGCGCCGCCAGATTGGTGCCCAGATCCCGCAGCATCAGCGTCGGCATGAAAATGCTGATGCTCTGATAGTTGATGATGTAGGCGCCGCAAATGATGGTCCCGATGACGAAGTACCTGAGCCCGGTACCCTTGAAGATTTCGATCAGCGGCGTCGATTCGGCGAGCTTCTCCGGCGGCAGATCAGCCGCCTTGCGCCGCCGGTCGTATTCGAGCCACAGCGGCGACTCAGGCATTCTCGCGCGAATGAACAGCGTGAACAGGATCGGCAGACCGCCGAATATGAACGCCACGCGCCAGGCCGTGTCGGGATTGAGATAGGTGAGCGACACGGTCGCCACGATCACGGCAATGACGGTGCCGGCCGCCGACATCGCTTGCACGACGCTGCTGCCGAGACCGCGTCGACGATTGTCCCACACTTCGTTCAGCAGGACCATCCCGGCGCCCCATTCGCCGCCGACACCAATCCCGGTGATCGTGCGGAACGTCAGCAGCGAGGTGAAGTCCCACGCGAATGCCGAGAGAATCGAACCCGCGGCAAGCAGGAGAATGGTCACTAGCAGCGCATTCTTGCGGCCGACCTTGTCTCCGAACCAGCCGAACAGAATTCCACCGAAGACCGAAGCAGCCAGGGTCATCGAAACGACGATCCCCGTCTGCGGCAAGCTGACCTTGAGCGAGTTCTGAATTGGGACCAGCAGGAAGGCCATGATGATGAGGTCATAGAAATCGAACGCGTAGCCGAGAATGGCCGACCATGCGACGAGCTTCCGACCTCGCGCGGTATAACCAAGTTCCGCATCCGCACTCATGTCACCCCCCTCACTGTGCAAGGCTCACAATAGTCTAAGCCGACGGCGGCAGCGCCGCGGACGGAACTGCCTCTTGCATGCGCGGAAACGACCGCTTCTGTTACGTATTTCAATTCGTCTTCGTGATCGATCCGATGCTAGGATCGGTGCATGAGCAAGTCAATGTCCGCGGTACATTCGAATGCGGAGAAGCGCTGCCGCCGGTCATGGCGCGCCAGGGTTACGGCAAGATCCGGCTTTTTTCATCAAACTCTCCAATCAATTCCCGCAATCGCTTGGAGATCGTGGCATGGGGTAAAACCCATTTGCAGAGATGATCACGCCCGCATCGCTTTACATTGCTGCGCTGCTGACATAGCGTTGAGTAAAGGCAGCAAAGGCCTAGTCCACATAATAAACAGCCAGGGGGGTCAATCATGGCGAATCAAACAGTCGTTCCCGTCTCCCATCTGCTGGACGAACGGGGACTGAGCGCGTTCCAAATCAAGCTGATTATCTGGTCGTTCTTCGTCGTTCTCATCGACGGTTACGACATTGCCGCGATCGGTTTCGCCGCACCCTATCTCGTGCGATCCTGGGGAGTTGCGCCAAACGCGCTCGGCCCGGTCTTCAGCGCCAGCCTCGTCGGCATCCTCTTCGGCTCGGCGTTGTTTGGATGGGTGGGTGACCGCTATGGCCGCAAAGCGGCGCTGGTGGGATCGAATTTGCTCTTCGGCATATTCACCTTGATTGCCGCATTCTCGACCAACCTCGATCAAATGTTCTGGCTCCGGCTATTGGCCGGACTCGGCATCGGCGGCGTCATCCCCAATGTCGTTGCCATCAACGCCGAGTCTGCGCCACGCAAGTTACGCGCGACCCTTGCCATCATCGCCGTCGGCTGCGTGCCGCTCGGCGGTGCGATTCCTGGATTTGTGACGGCGGCTCTCGTGCCGCAATTCGGCTGGCAGATTCTGTTCCTGCTGGGCGGCCTCGTGCCGATCGTCATCGCGATTGCCGCCATGATCGGTCTGCCGGAATCGATCAAGTACATGGCGCTGCACGAAAGCCAGCGCGGTAAGATGGAAGCGTTGATCTCGACAATCCGCCCCGACTACAAAGTGCCAGCCAATGCAAAATTCGTGATTGAAGACGAAACGCAGTATCCCGGTTTCAACCCGGCCTATCTCTTCCGCGACGGCTTGGCGCTGATCACGCCGCTGCTGTGGCTGCTATTTGCTCTGAACCTGATGGGGTACTTTTTCCTGATCAGTTGGACGCCGACGCTGATGTCGGCAGCCAAGCTTCCGCCGGCCACGGCAGCGCTCGCCGGCGCGATGTTGCAAGTGGGGGGCACCGTCGGCGCCCTGGGGCTGTGTTGGTGGCTGCAAAAGCATCGCTTTTTCGCCGTCGCGATCATGTTCGTCGTTGCCGTGCCGGTGGTCGCTTCGATCGGTTATGCCGGCTTGACGTCGAAGGCCGCCTTGCTGATCGCGACATTCTTGGCCGGCTTCTTCGTACTTGGTATCCAATCCGCCATCAATGCCATCGGGGCGCTGATTTACCCGACCTCGCTACGTGCCAATGGCTCGGGGTGGGAATTGGGCATCGGGCGGATTGGATCGATCGTCGGGCCGCTCGTCGGCGCTTTGTTGATTGGGCTGCCGGTCGAGCAACTCTACATCTGGTCGGCGTTACCCTTCGCGGTCGGCGCGGTCGTTTGTTTTGCAATTCATCGCCGCAATACCGCGCGTTTGGCGGCGCGGCCGGAATTGCGCGAGGCGCAATAGATCGCGACGCGCATATTGCGGTCGTGAGAATGCCTTCCGCGTTTTCGCCGGGAGGCGTTTTTGCGTCAAAACGGTTCGTATTGGCGCAAGGCCGGAATAATATGAATCTGACTTCTCAGCTGAAGGTCGCGGGTTCGAATCCTGCCGGGGTCGCCAATGATCTCAAGGCTTGATTGCCGCGCGGCGCCCACGGGATCAGCATTGCGCCAGCGGGTTCTTGACCTTCCCCGCCAATCGCGCTCCCCGAATTATCTAAACCACATCGGCGGTTGGCCAAGCCTACCATCATGCCAAGCCATCAACTTGACTTGACTTGACTTGAATCAATGACGCCAACTGCGCACATTGCTCATTGTCTATTGTCAATGTGAGCGTATTTTTTAAGATCCGCCCATTCAACAGTGAAGTGCAACAGGTCTGTTTTTGGTGATGAAGAAAACCTCGCGTGGGGTTTGATAGCCGAGTATCTTTCTGGGACGGGAGTTGAGTTTGTCCTCGACGCTTTGGACA
>Ga0187856_1002169_pt1 | contig 14755 bp, 8 predicted proteins | sample June2016WEW_8_40_FD_132443 | JGI IMG/M metagenome (GOLD analysis project Ga0187856, IMG submission 132443) | Peatland microbial communities from SPRUCE experiment site at the Marcell Experimental Forest, Minnesota, USA - June2016WEW_8_40 | ecosystem: Environmental > Terrestrial > Soil > Wetlands...
GCCACGGCGGCTTGGAGTAATACACGCTGGGCGCGCCGCCGGTGGCGTCGAAGCCGTGCATCGTCGCATAATCGTTCCACGCGATCTCGGGGATGTAGGAGAGCGCCGAGCCCAAGCTGGACGAATTCGAAGTGGCCCAATAGGCGCCGCCGACGTCGTTGAATTCGGTCCCTCCCACGGCGGTGACTTCCGGGATGGTGGCCGGGAAGTTGGTGTTGGGGCCTTTGGAGGCCTCGACGATGGGCGCACTCTGGGCATCGCACTCGGCCGCGCCTGCGTCTCCGGAGGCAACCATCCAACTGATACCCTGCGCCGCGGCCTGCTGCGCCACCGAGCGCCATGCGGCCGGTTCGTAATACTCGCAAGCGCCGAAACTGAAGCTGAGAATGGGCGCGAGGTTGCGGTCGATGGCGTATTCGGCGGCCACCATGACGTCGGCGGCATAGACGTAGACGATGTTGGCGTGCGGCGCCACGGCCCCGCTCCATTCCAGGTCCAGGTCGGCTTCGAGCTGGGCCGAATTCGTCCCGGGGCTGGGGCCGACCGGCACCACGGTTGGAGTATTGGCGGGGAGACCGAAAGTCTTCCGAAAGCTCGCGATGTCGCTCAGGCCGATGGCGCTCTGGCCGGCGATGGCGATGGTTTGTCCGGAGCCGTTCCAGCCGGCGGTGTAGAGCGGGTTCAGGTCGTAGATGGTGGCGAAATCGGCGGGCGCGAGGTAGTGGGTACCGCCCTGATTATAGTCGGGCGAGGCCAGGCGCACTTGCGGCTGAAGGCGGAAATCGTCGAGGCCGCGCACGGCGGCGACCACGCCCGCGAAAGCCTCGGGAATGGAGAGCGGCGTGGCATTGGCATAGTGCATTTGGCCTTCCACCAGGTAGCGATGAATTTCGGTTCCGAAGGCGCGGCCGACAGCGCCGGCGGCGCCGCTGAACGCGATCCAGGCGCCGCCGCGCGCCACGTCCTCCACGTGGAGACCTTCGGCTTCGAGCCAGGCGCGCAACTGGGCGAGGTCGCCGGGGCTTAGGCCGAAGCGTTCGCCGAACTGGGCCGGGGTGAGCCAGCGGCGAAAGTCGGGCGAGCCGGGCTGCTGCAGGCGAGTGAGGAAGCCGTCGAGCCCCGGCGCGGGAGCGAGCAGAAGCGTGGCGTAGCGAATGGGCATCGCCGGATCGGCCGCGCCGCGATCGAAGCGGGCTTGCGCCAGCGGATGCACGTGCCCTGGCAATACCACGCGCCTCGATGGATCGAGCGGCAGCCGAATGCGATCCGCCGCCGCTTGCAGGCGAAGGGGAAGCCACAAGCCTACTAAAGTTATCACCAACGCGCACGGCCCGAGCCTCCGCATATGTCTCCCACTATAACCGGGGTGTCCTCGCCCCATTGTTCCCTGCTATCGCTTACCATGGGGGGTCATGAAACCAAGCCGTTCGTGGAATGCCTTGTTGGCATGCCTGTTGGCAGCAGCCGGGCTGGCGCAGAATCAATCGAAAACGCCGCCGCCCAAGAAAGGAAACTCCGCAGTGACCCAACAGCCGTTTGGAAAACTACCCGATGGAACAGCCGTGGACGTGTACGTTCTGAAGAACGCGCAGGGGATGGAAGCCCACATCCTGACTTACGGCGGTGCGGTGGCGTCGTTGACCGCCCCCGACCGGAAGGGCGCTTACGCCGATGTCGTGCTGGGTATGGACAGCCTGGATGGCTATCGAAGCCAGACCGCGTTCCTGGGCGCATTGATTGGCCGCTACGGCAACCGCATCGCGCACGGCCAGTTTACGCTCGACGGCAAGACGTGCACGCTGCCCAAGAACGACGGCGACAATACCCTGCACGGCGGCCCGCAGGGATTCGATAAGAGAGTATGGAAGGCCAGCATCGTGAAAGGCGCCGACCCGGCGATCGAGCTTACCTATGTGAGCCCCGACGGAGAAGAAGGTTTCCCCGGCACTCTCTCCGCCAAAGTGGCCTATACGCTCACCAGCCATAACGAGCTCCGCATCGAATATTGGGCGACTACCGATAAGCCCACGGTCCTGAACCTGACCAACCATTCCTACTTCAACCTGGCGGGAGCCGGCAGCGGCACCATTCTGAACCACCAGATGACCATCTTTGCCGACCGCTTCACGCCGGTGGATGCCAACTTGATCCCCACCGGCGAGCTGCGCGCGGTGAAGGGCACGCCGTTCGACTTCACCAAGGCGGCGGTGATCGGAGCGCGCATCGACCAGAACGACCACCAACTGGTCTACGGCAAGGGCTACGATCACAACTGGGTGTTGAACCGCTCGGCGGCGGGATTGGTGAAAGCGGCGGAGGCGTACGATCCGTCTTCCGGGCGCGTGCTCGAAGTGCTTACCACCGAGCCTGCCATACAGTTCTACACCGGCAATTTCCTGGACGGCACCATCAAAGGCAAAGGCCGAGTGACCTATGGCCGCCGCGACGCTTTCTGTATGGAGACGCAGCACTACCCGGACTCACCCAATCATCCGGCGTTTCCCTCGACCACGCTGCTGCCCGGCGCGACGTATCATACGACCACGGTGTATCGATTCTCGGCGAGGTAGCGGGAGTGTAGGGCCCCACGTGGGGCAGACCATGGTTTTTTGTGGTCTGCCATAATCCCGGCCGGCCGGCGGATTCAGAGGATATCAAAAAAACCCTGGCTGGCAGACCACAAAAAAACGATGGTCTGCCCCACGTGGCGTGTGCCACCGGTGAATGGCGGGAGGATAGCGAACGTCAATATTGAACCCGTTGGCTTAGTGCACTAGAATACGCCATGAATGGGAGTAACAGCTCCTGGCTTCCCTAATCGCAAGGCGCTAAGAATCGTCCTGACGGCGGTCGCGCTGAGTGTCGTGGCAGCTCCCGTGGCGGTCGCGCTCTTTGTGCATTCCGGGGCCGACCATTCTTGGACGGACGATTCTCTCAACGGATTCGGGATGTGGGGCGTTTTCGTCGTCTATCTATGGACGCGCCCGCCCCGAAAGGAATCGTTACTCATTGTTGCCGCCGCGGCTCTGGTACGCGCGATTCACTGGTTTGCGGTTGCCGAGCACCCTTATCCAGGGTGTTCCATTATCGGCATCGGCGTCTATCTTCCGTTCTTTTGCATTCCTCCGCTGGCGTACCGCGCGTTCAAGGGGCCGAAGGATTCAGTCTACCGGCTCTCCCTGAGCGGCGTGCTTTTGTTCTCTTACATCGGTATCGTGCTGGGGTTCTACGTATCGCTTATCAAGCTTGTGTGCCGGTTCAAGCTGGATAATTTCTTGTACGCTTTCGATGGCGCCTTGGGCCCACATTTCAATTTTGCGATCAGCCAAATCGCATTGAAGAGCCAGTTACTCGGCAGCGTAATGACCACGGTGTATAACAGTCTGGGTTTTTGGATGGCATTACTGTTTGCCGCGCATGCCGGCATCAAGAACAACAAGGTAGACATCTTGAAACTGACGATCTCGAATCCGGTGATCGGTTTCGCCCTCTATTTTCTATATCCGGCCGCCGGACCCAAGTACGCGTTCCCGTCCTTTCCCCAGTTACCCGGCCACGTGGCACTGGCTCCGGCACTGATATCCGGTATTCCCAATGCCATGCCGTCGCTGCACGTCGCCACCGCTCTGCTGCTCTTTTATCTTGCCCGTCCCTGGAAATGGTTGCGGATACTGACCGGTATATTTTTGGCTGCAACCGTGGTTTCGGTATTCAGCACGGGGGAGCATTACATCGTCGACGCCGTGGTGGCGATTCCGTACTCGCTCATGATCCTGGCATTCGCATCCAAGTCTCCCCGCCGCAAGGCGGTTTTGATTTCGAACGCCGCGGTGCTGGGGATATGGCTGCTGGTGCTTCGCTTCGGAGCATTCCTACCGGCGACGTCGGTGGGGCTTGCCCTGGTCACCATCGCCATGGGCTTCCAAGTGGAACGGCGCTACTCGGCCACGCTGTACGGCGACGCGGCGGGGCGCGACGTGACTGACGGACTCCAGCCACCGCTTCCTGACGGTCGCGGCTCGGTCGATTTCGCGGAAATTCGCGGATGACGGGACTGGAGGTCGAGGGAACTATAAGATGTAGCGGCTCAGGTCCTGGTCTTTGACGATGTCGGCGAGCTGTTTGCGGACGTAAATGGAGTCGACTTTGACGTTCTTCTTCTTCAGGTCGGGGCCCTCGAAGGAGATTTCTTCAAGCAGCTTTTCCATGATGGTGTGGAGGCGGCGGGCGCCGATATTTTCCGACGACTGGTTCACCTGGGCGGCGAAGCGCGCCACTTCCTCCAGCGCATCGTCAGTCAGGGTGAGCTTGATGCCCTCGGTTTCGAGCAGCGCGGTGTACTGCTTCGAGAGGGCGTTTTTGGGCTCTTTCAAAATGCGGATGAAGTCTTCCACGGTGAGCGATTTGAGCTCGACGCGGATGGGAAAGCGGCCCTGGAGCTCGGGGATCATGTCGCTGGGTTTGGAGACATGGAACGCGCCGGCGGCGATGAACAGGATGTGGTCGGTGCGCAGAAAGCCGTGGCGGGTATTGACGGTGGTGCCTTCGACGATGGGGAGAATGTCGCGCTGCACGCCTTCGCGGCTGACGTCCGGGCCGTGGCCGGACTCGCGGCCGGCAATCTTATCGATCTCGTCCAAGAAAATGATGCCGTTCGATTCGACGCGCTCGAGCGCCTGGCGGGTGACCTGGTCCATATCGATCAGCTTCTGCTCCTCTTCCTGCACCAGGTAATCGAGCGCTTCGGCTACGCGCATTTTGCGGCGCCGGGTTTTCTGGTTGAAGAAATTGGGCAGCATGTCCTTGAGGTTGATGCCCATGTCCTCGATGCCGGCGTTGGTGGTGATTTCGAGGGAAGGGCCGCGGTCCTTGACTTCGATCTCGACCAGGCGCTCGTCGAGCTTGCCTTCGCGCAGGCGCTCGCGCAGCTTCTCGCGGGTGCGCTCCACGCTTTCGCTGGGCTCGGGCTGAGGCGGCATGAGGAGGTCCAGCAGCCGGTCCTCGGCGTTGAGCTCGGCGCGGTCGGCCACTTCATCCAGGCGTTCCTCGCGCACCATGTCGATGGCGATATCGACCAGATCGCGAATCATGGATTCGACATCGCGGCCGACGTAGCCGACCTCGGTGAACTTGCTGGCCTCGACCTTCAAGAACGGCGAATTGGACAGTTTGGCCAGGCGCCGGGCGAGCTCGGTTTTGCCCACGCCGGTGGGGCCGATCATGAGAATGTTTTTGGGCATCACCTCTTCGGCCATCTCGGGCGCGAGTTTCTGGCGGCGGATGCGGTTGCGCAAGGCGATGGCGACGGCGCGCTTGGCTTCGGCCTGGCCGACCACGTGTTTGTCCAATTCGCGGACGATTTCGCGGGGCGTGAGCTCGTCGAGTTGCGGCGCTTCGTCGTCGGATTGGCCTGGCAGATAGATGACCATGGCTATTCGAGCTCCTCGAAGAGAAAATTCTCGTTGGTATAAATGCAGATTTTGCCGGCTATTTTCATGGACTGTTCGGCGATATGGCGAGCCGACATTTTGGTGTTTTGCATGAGGGCGGTGGCGGCGGAGAGCGCGAACGGGCCGCCAGAGCCGATGGCGGCTACGCCTTCGTCGGGCTCGATCACGTCGCCGTTGCCGCTCACCAGGTAGGTGCTGCCGGCGTCGGCGACGAGCAAAAGAGCTTCCAGGTGACGGAGGGCGCGGTCGGTGCGCCACTCCTTGGCCAGTTCCACGACGGAGCGAGCCAGGTTGCCGTTGAATTGCTCGAGCTTGGTTTCGAAGCGCGAGAAGAGCGCGAAGGCATCCGCCGTGGAGCCGGCAAACCCGGCGAGGATCTTATCGTTATAGAGACGGCGGATCTTGCGCGCGGAAGATTTAATGACTTCCGCGCCCAAGGTCACTTGACCATCGCCCGCCATCACCACCTTATTATCGCGGCGCACGCATAGCACCGTTGTGGACCGTATCCTGGTTGTCATTTTTGAGCAACCTCATTTTAGCGCAGGGCTTCCAGCGGGGCTGGAAGGGTGGGGCTGAGGTCAGTTGTAGGGCGGACGCCCTCGTCCGCGGACGGCCCCTGGCCGGCTCTTCGCCGATCTCGGAGACCCGATTCGTGGGAAGAAGTGGGGGACGAGGGCGTCCCCCGCGGACCAGGGGGTCCGCCCTACTACGGAATCGGTTAGCCTTTGGCTTTTCCGGTTGCGAGCATGTGGGCCATGCGCTCGCGGGTCTCCGGTTGTCCGCAGAGGGAGAGAAACGCTTCGCGTTCAAGATCGAGCAGTTGCTGTTCGGAAACGGTTTGCCCGGCCGGCGAGCCGCCTCCGCTCAACACCCACGCGAGCTTTTCGGCTACGATGCAATCGTATCCTGAGATTCGCCCCGCTTCGCGCCACGCGGCGAACTCGTCCGCGGCCGTGCTTTCGACGGGAATCGCGAGCCTGGGCGTGCCGGGCGTATGCGAGCCAGCCAGCGCCAGGGCCGCAGCTTTGGCGTCCCCGAGCAGGCGTTCGGGATTCATGGTAATTCCATCGCGCGGGCGTAACAGGCCGAGCTCGCGCGCGTTTTCGGCGCTGGAAGATATCTTGGCGGAAACGATCAGATCGAGAACGCGTTTCGGATCGGCCAGGCGCAACGCCAACTCCTTGATGCCCCCGGCGGCCGGGATGAGGCCCACGCCAAATTCCACCATCCCCATGTAGGTTTCCGCCGATGCCTGGGCATGAACGGCGTGCAACACCAATTCGCATCCGGCTCCGAGGGTAGAGCCGAAGGGCGCCGCCACTACGGGCCGGGGCGCATACTTGATGGCCATATGGATCTGCTGCAACCGGCGCAGCATGGCGTCGATCCGGCTCCAGTCGCCTTCCTCGGCGGCGCCGAGGATGGGCGCGAGGCTGGTGCCGGCGCTGAACTGTTCGCCTTGGTTGGCGATCACCAAGGCCTGGCCGTGGCGCGCAGTTCGGTCGAGCCCTGCTTCAATCATCGAGAGCACGCCGTCGTCGAGCGCGTTGGAGCGGGTGTGAAACTCCACGCAGAACACGCCGTCCTCAAGGTCGACGAGCGACGCGCTTCGATTGGTTTCGATGACACCGCGGGCGCGCTTGATGGCGGCCAGCGAGAGTATTCCGGGCCGCGGTTCCAACTCGCGCCAGGCGTCCGCGCCAAGGGCTTCACCGTGAGCGCCAAAATCGAAGTAGCGGGTACCTGGCTGGCCGTCGCGGTCGGCAGCCGCATAGAAAGAACGCGCGCCGGAAGCCAACATTCGCTCGACCGGGGGCGGTAGCGGCGTGCCGTCTCGCGCCATGCGCTCGGCGGTCTGGGCCACTCCGAGCGCGTCCCACAGCTCGAACGGGCCGAGCTGAAAGGCGAAACCCCAGCGCAGAGCGCGGTCGATCTCGACGATGCGGAGGGAGATTTCCGGGGCAATGCCGGCCACGTAAGCGAAAAGATCGCGGAAGAGCGGCCAGAGGAATTGGCCGGCGCGATCTTCGGCCGCCACCAAGGCGCGCAGCCGGACGGGCAAATCGGAAATTCGCGCGGCCGCTTCCGCCGACTCAAGCGCGGCTTTTGCGCCGGGTGGTATTCCAGCGTCTTCCAATCGATGGCGTGGATTTCCTTGGCGCTGCCCACGCGTTTATAGAAGCCCTGGCCACGCTTATCGCCCAGCCAGCCGCGCTCCATCATGCGGGCCATGAATGCGGGCATGGCGAAGCGGTCGCGCGCCGGATCGCCGGGCGCCAGCACGTAAACGTTATCCAACACGTGGGCCCAAACGTCGAGACCGACGATATCCACCAGGCGAAAGGTGGCGCTTTTGGGAAGGCCGATCAAAGGACCGGTGAGCGAATCGGCCTCTTCCACGGTGTAATCGCCCGCGACGGCAAGCCGGTGCGCGGTGGCGCCAAAGAAGCCGCCTACGCGGTTGGCGATGAAATTGGGCGTATCCTTGCACGGCACCACGCCCTTGCCCAGGCGCCGGTCGCAGAAGGCGGAAACCCAAGCCACTACTTCGGGGAGGGTGTCGGCGCCGGGGACGATCTCAACCAGGTGCAGGTAGCGAGGCGGATTGAAGAAGTGGGCACCCAGGAAATGCGCGCGCGGTTCGGCGGGCCAACCTTCCGAAATGCGGGCCAGCGGAATCCCACTGGTATTGGTGGAGAGAATCGCGCCGGGCCGGCGAAACCGCTGCACGCGATCGAGCAGGGCGCGTTTCGCCGCCAGATCCTCAACTACGGCTTCCACGATCCATTCGCATTCGGTAATGCGCGGCAGGTTCTCGTCGAAAGTACCGGTACGAATCAGGCTGGCGGCGGAATCTGTAAAGAACGCGCCCGGTCTGCTCTTGCGGGCCGCATCCAGCCCTTGGCGGACGGCCGAGTCCGACACGTCCAGCAGCTCCACCGGATAGCCAGCATTGGCGAAATGGGCCGCGATGCGCGACCCCATGGTCCCGGCGCCCAGCACGGCAACCGTACGTAGCGACATCATCAGAAGTCAGGGTAACAGGTTACGGAAGGGTCAAGATTCCCGAGATGGAAGCGGGCGTGAAGGCCGCCCTGAAGGCGAAAACGCCCGCCCTAGGGCCTAGGCGTACCAGAACAGTAAACAGGTATGTTTCCATACTGACATAGACCTAAAGCAGGTTATGATGTATCGTTCCTCGCGTGCCGTGCAGGTGTGGAAAAGAGTGGAAAGCGCGGCGTGAAGAACGTAACACGGGTGTAATTTTGTGGTTATCTCTCGGGCGAAAAGCGGGCTGAAGAGGCTCGTCAGGTTGACCGGTAAAGGCGATCGGAGAGTGGTTGCCGTTTTCGGGGCCGATACGGCGAGCTGCGATTCGTTGGTGCAACACGTCCGGCGGGGAACGGGGGGGATTCCCATCTGGCTGTTCACCACCGCAGTCCCGACCGGCGAGACCTGCGCGCTGTGCGAACGGGTGTTTGTGGAGCGCGGCTCGATGGCGCTGTTGGTGGAAGCGCAGCGCCAATTGCGGGGCCGCTGGGTGGCTCTGAGTGCTGGCGCTTGGAACGGCGCGGGCGGGCAATGGTCTTTGAAGCTGGCTCCTTTGGTGGTGCCGCCGTTCCGGGGCGTGCTTCTGAACCGGAATGGAGATTTCTTTCCCGCTACGCTGGCGGGGATCGCGCGCTACATGCGGCATCGCTTGCGAGAGGCGCTCGATTTGGGCTGGCAGCGTGTGCGCTCGATGTGGCATCGCCTGCGAGAGGCGCTCGATTCGGGCTGGCAGCGTGTTTTGGATTATTGGGATCTGGCCACGGTACATGCCTGGCGCTCGCCGCGGGCGACGCGCATCAGGGACGTGGCCGGCGCGGCTGCGCTGCGGGCGGCTGCATCGGCGCTGAAACGATGCGGCTATCCGCAGCGCGCCCTTTTGCGGCTGTTGGATGGGCGCGGCGCGTTGCGGGTCAAAGTTGGGCAAGGCAACGATCCGGAATCGGGCGAAGGCATTGACGTTTTCGAGGTCCCGGAGGATTGGAACGGCGCCCAGTTCGAGGAGTTCGTGCGCGCGTCGAAGGCGCGCTGGCTGCTCTGGCGGCAGGACGGGGAGCAGGATGGGGAGCAGGATGCGGAGGCACCGCCAGACTGCGATCGCATGCTGCCGCTGTTTGCGGACCGGCGCACGTTTGCGGTTGCCTTGCAGACCCACCATCGCGGCTGGAAACCTTCCCTGCTGCCGATGGCGCCGTTCCGGACACTGCAGCCGGGCGAAAGCTCGCGCGTGCTGGCGCCGCTGGCGCGCACGATGCTGGTGGATCGGCAGAAACTGCTGGCACTCGGCATTCCGCGCTGCGGTCTTGCGGGAACCACCTGGTTGACGTTGTTCTGGAAGGCGGCCGCGGCTGGCTGGTCTTCTTATAGTGTCGGTCACGATGGCGGTTCGAGCGAGCAGCCGGATCTTCCGATGGAGGAAACCGCCTGCGCCGCGCGCATTCTGGCCAGCCGCCAGTTGCGGCGGCTGGGTCCGCGCGATGCCGGCTTGACGGGCGGCACGATTGCCACGGCATGCGGCTGGCCGCGCAGCGCGCGATCGCGCGATGGCCGTCCCAAGGTGCTGCTGGTGACGCCGTTCCTGCCCTACCCGTTGGCCCACGGCGGCGCGGTACGGATTTTCAATCTTTGCCGCGAACTCTCCGGACGCGTGGATTTTGCGCTGGCTGCCATCCGCGAGAAGGGCGAGTTCGTCGACTACCCGAAACTGAACGAAATCTTCCGGCAAGTGTACGTGGTGGACATGGACGAGAGGGCTTCCGGGGACCGCAGCCTGCCGAGCCAAGTCCGGCACCACCAGTCGAGCAGCCTGCGGGCCCTGATCGGCCACCTGGCGGACACCTTTCAGCCCGACCTGCTGCAGATCGAATACACCCACTTGGCCCACTTCCGCAGCGCGGCTCCCCGCGTGCCGGCGCTGCTGGTGGAGCACGACATCACCTTCCAGCTTTATCGCCAATTGCTCGAAAGCCAACCTGGCGAGGAAGCCCGCCGCGAATACGAACGGTGGCGGGCATACGAAAGCCGGTGGCTGCGGACCTTGGACGGCGTCTGGACGGTATCCGACGACGACCGCCAGGCCGCTATCGCCGAAGGCGCCAATCCATCCGGCGTGTTCGCAATTCCCAACGGCGTGGATATCGAACGTTTCGTGCCGTGCGCAGAGCAAGCGACTTCGGGTCGGGACGCCGCGCCGGAGATCCTCTACGTGGGTTCTTTCCGCCACCTGCCCAACATTCTGGGTTTCGAAAACCTGCGGCGTGAAGTGATGCCTCTGGTTTGGCAGCGCTTCCCGGAAGCGCGCTTGCGGGTGGTGGCCGGCCCGGAGCACGAGAGTTTTTGGAAGTGCTTTGGGAGGACGGAAACGTTGGGTGAGCTCGACGGCCGGATTGAGGTTCAGGGTTTCGTTTCCGATTTGCGTCCACTGTATGCGCGAGCCACGGCAGTGGCGATTCCGCTGGCGGTTTCGGCTGGGACGAACATCAAGGTGCTGGAAGCCATGGCCTGCGGCAAGGCCATCGTCACCACGCCGGTGGGTTCGGCCGGGTTGGGGCTGACCGACGGACGGGAAGCTTTGATTCGGGATGGAAACGCCAGGTTCGCCGCCGCGCTAGGCGTGGTGCTGGCCTCCCCTGCCCTACGCGAACGCATGGGCGCCGCGGGCCGCCGCACCGTGGAGCGGCGATTTTCATGGACCGCCATCGCCGCCGAGGCGGAACGCAGTTACCAAGCCATGGCCCAACTCGAAACCGCCCCGCACGCGGTAAAGGTTTCGGCCGCGCCTCCGCGGCGGATTCCACGAGCGGTGCCCGATTTGCGTTTCTGATTCGAACGTCATTGGCGCGGCTTGCGACAGTCGCCCGGCTTCCGCCACGGGCTCGAAGCCGCTGCTCCCTTTTTTCTCCATGAAACCGGCCCCGCCCCTGTTACAGTAGAGGCGGGATATGCCGCACACACTTCTACCTGGTAAACCATATCCGCAAGGAGCTACGTGGGATGGAACCGGCGTCAATTTCTCCCTGTACTCGGAGCACGCCGCCGGTGTGGAATTATGTCTTTTCGACGACATCGAGTCGGCCGCGGCGGAAACCGTTTCCTTCCGCGAATGCACGGGCTACGTTTGGCACGGCTATCTGCCCGGCATCAAGCTGGGCCAACTGTACGGCTACCGCGTGCACGGGCCGTACGATCCCGAGCACGGCAACCGTTTCAATCCGGCGAAGCTGCTGCTCGACCCGTACGCCAAGGCGATCGCCGGCCCGCTGAATTGGGACGCGCCGGTCTTCGGCTACACTCCGGACGGCGCGGACGCCGATCTGAAACCCGACCAGAACGACGATGCCTGGGGCATGCCCAAGTGCGTCGTCACGACATCTCATTTCGACTGGGAGAACGACCGGCCGCCTCTCACGCCCCTGCACGATTCGGTGATCTACGAACTGCACGTGAAGGGTTTTACGGCTTTGCAACCGGAGATACCCAAGGAACTGCGCGGCACCTACGCCGGCCTGGCGCATCCCGCGTCCATCGAATATCTCAAGAAGCTTGGGATTACCGCGGTGGAGCTGATGCCGGTGCATGAATTCGTGGACGACAAGCACCTGGTGGATCAGGGGCTGCGCAATTACTGGGGCTACAATTCGATCAACTTTTTCGCGCCCGATGCGCGCTACGCGGCCGGCTACAACGGCGAACAGATCGGGGAATTCAAGGCCATGGTGAAGGCGCTGCACCGGGCCGGCATCGAAGTCATCCTGGACGTGGTATACAATCACACCGCCGAGGGAAACCACATGGGGCCGACGCTGAGCTTCAGGGGAGTGGATAACGCGACTTACTATCGGCTGCTGCCCGACAAGCCGCGTTTCTACATGGATTTTACCGGCACCGGCAACACCTTCAACGTGCGCCATCCCCAGGTGCTCAAGCTCATCATGGACAGCCTGCGCTACTGGGTGCAGGAAATGCGCGTGGATGGGTTCCGCTTCGACCTGGCGGCCGCGCTGGCGCGCGAGCTGCATGCGGTCGACCGCCTTTCGGCCTTCTTCGACATCATCAATCAGGACCCGGTGATCTCCCAGGTGAAACTCATCGCCGAGCCCTGGGACGTGGGCGAAGGCGGATACCAGGTGGGTAAGTTTCCCAGCTTATGGGCTGAGTGGAACGGCAAGTATCGCGACAGCATGCGGCGGTTCTGGAAGGGCGACCACGGCATCCTGGCCGAATTGGGCTATCGCCTGACCGGTTCGAGCGACCTCTACCAGCACGACGGACGGCACCCCACCGCCAGCGTCAACTTCATCGTGGCGCACGACGGCATGACCTTGAACGACCTGGTGAGCTACAACCACAAGCACAACGAGGCCAACGGCGAGGAGAACCGCGACGGCAGCAACGAGAATCATTCTTATAACTACGGGGTGGAAGGGCCTACCGGCGACGCCGCCATTGTGGAGGTGCGCGAACAGCAGAAGCGCAATCTGCTGGCGACGCTGATGCTTTCGCAGGGCGTTCCGATGATTTCGGGCGGCGACGAGATCGGGCGCACCCAGAAGGGCAATAACAACGCCTACGCGCAGGACAACGAAATCAGTTGGTATCAGTGGGACCTGGACGAGCGCCAAAAATCGTTGCTGGAGTTCACGCGCCGCCTGGTGGAGATCCGCCGCAGCCATCCCAACCTGCACCGCCGAAAATTCTTCCAGGACCGGCCGATCGATCCCGGCACGGCGCAGCGGCAGGTGGATGGCCACACCGAGCAGGACATTATGTGGCTGGGATCCGACGGCGGCGAAATGTCCGGCGACCAGTGGAACGCCGGCTGGATGCGCTGTATCGGTTTGAAGCTGAACGGACGCACGCTGGAAGACGTGAACGCCGTGGGCGAACCGATCAAAGACGACACGTTTTTGATGCTTCTGAACGCCCACGTGGAAGCAGTGCAATTCCGTTTACCGGCGGAGGCCGGGGTGAGCTGGGACGTGGTCTTCGATACGGTCGCGACCGCGCCGAACGGGAAACAGGTTGAGGCCGGGGAATTGTACGAGCTCCAGCCGCGATCGATGGCGCTGCTTTGCGAAAAAAGAGAATCGGCGGCAAGTTAGGGCTGGGAAGAAGCCATCGCCGGCCGAAGTCCGCGGACGAGCGACTTCCGATACCATTGGAGAGACATGCCCGCGACCGGACGGATTCCGAGATTATCGACCGAAACGCCAACCGGCTGAATCGCGAAGCAAGAGACACATTGGACTATCAGCGATTGCCATAAGAGGTTGCGGCCGATTTCAGGCGCCTCCTGCGGGATTGCTCAGGTCTTCTTATTTCCGGCTTTGCCGGGCAAACCGGCGGGGTTTTCGTGGGTGCGTTCGCGGAATTGGCCGCGGAGGCTGGCGGCTAGGGAGACGGCGCTTTCGCCGTAACGGTCGCGCAGTTTATCGGCGGCGGCCAGGGCCTGCTGCCAGCGCTCGTGACGGCCGTCGTCCATCAGGTCCATTTGCGCGGCTTCATCGCTCCAGCCGGATGCGTGTACGCCCAGCAGGCGAACCTCGGCGCCGGCTTTCCAGTTGCGCCGGAAAAGCTGGCGCGCTTCTTCGAAGAGCTCGGTATCGAGATCGGTGGCGCGGCCGAGCGTCTGCGCGCGCGTGATGGTGGTGAAATCCCGGTAGCGCAGCTTGAGCTGCACGGTGCGCGCGTGTAAGCCCTGCTCGCGCAGGCGCCGGCCCACTTTCTCGCACAGGCGAGCGAGGGTTGCTTCCATCTTCGAGACGTCGGCGGTGTCTTCGGAAAAGGTGTGCTCGTGGCTGATGGATTTCGGACCCGCGTCTTCGCCGATCTCGGTATCGAACCAGCCGCCGGCATCGAGGCCACGCGACTTGCCCGCCAGCGCCAGGCCCCATTTGCCGAAGCGTCGCTCGAGGAAGTCTTCCTCCAGGCGAGCCAGATCGCCCACCTTGCGGATGCCGAGCGATTGAAGACGCTGCTCGGTGACTTTGCCTACGCCGGGAATCTTGCGGACATCGAGCGGCGCGAGAAATGCGGCTTCGGCGGCCGGAAGCACCCATAAGATGCCGTTGGGCTTGGCTTGATCGGAAGAGATTTTAGCCACCAGCCGGGAAGCCGCGATGCCGATCGAGCAGTTCAATTGCGTAGCGGCCTTCATGCGGGCGTGCAGCCGGTGAGCGGCTTGGAGAGGCGGGCCGTGCAAGCGCGCGGTGCCGGTCATATCCAGATAGGCTTCATCGATGGAGGCCATTTCC
>Ga0187856_1002174_pt1 | contig 14730 bp, 20 predicted proteins | sample June2016WEW_8_40_FD_132443 | JGI IMG/M metagenome (GOLD analysis project Ga0187856, IMG submission 132443) | Peatland microbial communities from SPRUCE experiment site at the Marcell Experimental Forest, Minnesota, USA - June2016WEW_8_40 | ecosystem: Environmental > Terrestrial > Soil > Wetlands...
ACCGAAATCGACGACACCCGGCCCCGGACGCCCGAAAGGGACCCGAAAACCGCCGAGAACCCGCTATCCGGCGGTCAAAAAGGGCAGCCTGATCAGGCATCAAAGGTTTAAATGAAAGCTTAGGGGCATCGCGTAACATATGAGCTCCCCGTGGAGGGGGATGCTCGTGCTGAGAAAGAGCCCTTACGTGTTGAAGCTGAGCGCCGACCAGCGTCGCGAGCTGGAGGCTCGGGCACAGAGGTATACGTTGCCGTATCGTGACGTTGTGCGGGCCAAGGTCGTACTTCTCGCCGCCGCAGGGCTCGACAACGACAAGATCGCAGCTCGCCTCGACATGCGCCGGGAGATCGTGTCGAAGTGGCGGAAACGCTTCTATCTACAGGGCCTCGAAGGCCTGGAGGAGCTCCCCCCGGGGAGGCCGGCCCCACGCCTTTCCCCCCTGAAGTGGTAGTCGCCGTGAAGGCGATCGCCTGCGAGTTGCCCTCCCGCCTCGGCGTCGCACTGTCGCGGCTCCATGTACCCGACATCGTGAGCGAGGTCGTGACGCGAGGGATCGTGGCCGAGATCTCGGGAACCACCGTCTGGCGCTGGCTGTCCGAGGACGCCATCCGCCCCTGGCGGCACCGGTCTTGGATCTTCCCCCGTGATCCCGACTTCGAGACCAAGGCCGCTCACGTGCTCGACCTGTACGCGAGGGAGTGGGAGGGCAGGCCAGCCGGCAAACGCGACTATGTGATCTCCGCCGACGAGAAGACCTCGATCCAGGCGCGGATCCGTCGCCACCCGACGCTTGCCCCGGCAGCCGGCCGTCTCGCCCGCGTCGAGCACGAGTACGACCGGGGCGGCGCCCTCGCCTACCTCGCCGCCTGGGACGTGCACCGGGCCAAGGTGTTCGGACGTTGCGAGGAGACGACGGGGATCGAGCCGTTCGGGCGGCTCGTCTGCCAGGTGATGACGACCGAGCCCTACGCCTCGGCCCAGCGCGTCTATTGGGTGGTCGACAACGGCAGCAGTCACCGCGGCGAGCGCGCAGTGGCGCGTCTTTCGGCCCGCTTCCACAACGCACGCCTCGTCCAGCTGCCGGTGCACGCATCGTGGCTCAACCAGGTATCTACTTCTCCGTCGTCCACCGCAAGGTCCTCACCCCGAACGACTTCGCCAACCTCGCCGAAGGGGCGGACCGTCTCGCCGCCTTCGAGGGCCGCTACGAGGAGACGGCTGCTCTTTTCGAGTGGCGCTTCACTCGTGAGGACCTGGCACTGTTGTTGAAGAAGCTCGCCGACAAGCCGGACTACCGGGTGGCTGCGTGAGCGGCCTGGCTTAGCAAGGATCGGGGCCATGAGGCTCGTCTTCGTGCTCGACTGCCGAGACCCGGACCGCCTCGCCTCGTTCTGGAGCGAGGCGATCGGCTACCGGGTCTCCACCTCCGCCGAGCCCTACGTCGTCCTCGTTCCGGCGAACGGTCACGGGCCCGAGCTGGTGCTGCAGCGCGTCGGAGAACCGAAGACAACGAAGAACCGCATGCACCTCGACATCCGAACGAACGCGCTCGACTCGGAGGTCCAAAGCGTCGAGGCGCTCGGCGCTCGGAGGCTTCAACCGGACGTGACCGAGGAAGGCGGCTTTCGATGGGTGGTCATGGCCGACCCCGAGGGCAACGAGTTCTGCGTGTGCACCGAGCCCTGGACGAATACGTGATCGAAATTACGGTCCAGAGCACTAAATTGTACCGCCTCAGCAAAGATCGGCCAGTCGTTCACCACGACAACGTCCGAAAGCGTCGGAACAGGACCGCCAGCTGTTCCTCGCCCTCTCTCCTCGTCGCTGCACACATCGACACCTTGCTTTGCGCGACAGCCACAGAAGAGGCAGCACCGCGCGGTCGTCGTAACAGCAGCCGCCGGCCCACGCAAGCTTGGGCAGAAGCCGCCCTATCGGCGATGATGATCCGGTGAAAAGGACGAGTTCGCGTCGCTCATTTCCCGGAATGCCGGAACGGGAACGGTGGCGCCTGGCCAATGTGCTCTTTCCGTCTCTGCGCGGCTACAAGTCGTCGTTTGTTGGGGCCGACGCGCTCGCCGCCCTGACGTTGCTCGCTGTCGTGGTGCCTGAGCAACTGGCGACCTCGAGGCTCGCCGCCATGCCCCCGATCTCCGCCTTCTACGCGTTCATCGCCGGAACCGTGCTCTTCGCCCTCCTCGGGTCCAACCCGCAGATGTCGGTGGGGGCGGACTCCACGATCGCTCCGCTCTTCGCGGTCGGAATCGCACACCTCGCTCCGACCGAATCGTTCCGCTACGTCGACCTAGTCGGGATCCTCGCCGTAATGGTCGGAGTGATCGTGGCCCTCGTCGGTCTCCTTCGGCTCGGGTGGATCGCCGACTTCCTGTCCACGCCCATCATCACCGGCTTCCTCGCCGGCGTGGCGGTCATCATCGTGGTACATCAGCTCCCCGATCTCCTGGGTTTGTCCTCGATCAGCGGCTCGACGCTGCATCGAATCGGGGTGGTGGCAGAAGAGCTCGATCAGACGAACGGCTGGGCTCTCGGCATCGGCACGGTCACCTTCATAGTCGTCGCTGCCGCGCAACGCGTAAACCGCAAGCTCCCCGGAGCGCTCGTCGCGCTGATCGGCTCTACCGTCCTTGTCGGCGTTCTCGGGCTTCACTCCCACGGTGTTGCCGTTCTCGGGAGCTTCGCGCACGGCGCGCCGCGCTTCGGGTTGGTGGGCCTGTCGTGGTCAGCGTTAGGAAGTGTCGCTCCAATCGCCGCCGTAGTCGCACTCGTCGTCCTCAGCCAGTCGGCGGCCACGACCCGTGCCTTCGCCGACCAGGGCGGATACGAGGTGGATGTAGGGCGAGACTTCCTCGGGGTGGGAGCGGGAAGCATTCTGGCGGGACTCTGCGGCTCCTTTCCTGTGAACGCGAGCCCTCCCCGGACCGCCGTTGTGGTCTCGGCGGGCGGCCGTACCCAGGCTGCCGGTCTCGGCGCTGCAGCCGCGCTAGCACTGCTGGTCCCAGCCGCGGGGTTGTTGAAGGACGTCCCCTTGGCGATCCTGGCGGGGGTGCTGATCTTCGTGGCAACGCGGATCTTCCATACCCGCGAGCTCGTCGCGATCGCACGCTTTGACCTGTTCGAATTCGGGCTAACGGTGATCACGTTGCTCACGGTCGCTCTAGTCGGTGTCGAGCAGGGAATCGGCGTGGCGGTTGGCCTCGCCGTCCTCGACCGCACTCGACTCAGTGCTCGCCCTCAGCTGCACGTCCTTGGCCGCATCTCCGGCACGACGAGTTGGGCACCATTGAGTAGCGCCGCTAACACCGCCCAGGTGCCCGGAGTCTTGGTCGTGCTCTTCGCCACGCCGCTGTGGTACGCGAACGCGGTCCACTTCCGAGCCAACGTGGATCACGCGCTCGCGCGGGCCGAAGGGATTCCTAAGCTTCTCGTTCTCGACGCCATGGGCATGAGCGACATCGACTTCACCGGGTCGCGTGCGCTTCGCGAAGTGCTCGACGAACTCGATCGAGACCACATCGAAATCGCCGTGGCCCGGGCAGGGACGCACCTGTACCAAGGCCTAGCTCGAAGCGGCCTGCTCGAACGGATCGGCTCCGAGCGCTGCTTTCCTTCGGTCGGTGAGGCCGTCACGGCTTTCGGCTCGAAGAGCGCAGATGGCTGAGCGTCTACCGCGCGGGTCGACACTAGCTACTGCCAAACCGAACGCGGAGGATGAAGGCTGGCCGCACCATGCGCCTCGACCGGATAATGATCCTCTGCGCTCCGTCCGACGACGGTCGGTCAACCGACCCGTGAGCCTGCGCACAGTGCGGATCAGGTGACGGGGATTCGAGCTGCACCATCCCTCCGTTGCACAGCCTGCCAGCCCAAACTTGAGAAAAATGCACGGCCCCCTGCTCCCTCGCAACGCGGGTGTGGCAGAAACGTTCAGCCATTGTGCGGGACCGGCTACCTGTCCATCACTTGGAGTACGTCGAGGTTGTAGAACTTGGGCAGCCCATCGAGCAACACACCCAGCTGCTCGGCGAACTCGCCGGTGGCGGGGTCGTTCGAGTTGTTCATCGCCTCTTCGTAAGAGTCGAACTCAATGATGGCGAAGTAGTATCCCGCGCGATCCCTGTCCTCGGCGATGATCGACCGGCCGACGGGCATTTGGTCACCGCGCTCTCTCCGCGTTCGCTCCACCAGTGCTTCGACCTCGTCTTTTCGCGAGGTCTTGATTTCCATGATCTGCACGAATCCCGACATACCTGTTCCCCCCATCTCACTCCTTCGGTCGGGCACCAAAGCGACCCCGGCGCGCTCGTACCTGCCCCGGGGGCGATCTCTGTCCAGGACAGCTAGCCCAGAATGCGTGCGTGGGACAACCCAAGTCGCGGGTCACCAAGGACGTTTCCGAGCGGAACGTGCCCACAGAACATCGGTCCGTTCCTATTGGTCTGCAGCATCGACCGACGGATGATTCGGCCAGGCCGCTAGCACCGCTTGCGCTCTCCCATCGCAACTCCTCTTCGTCGAGGAGTTGCGATGACCAGTCGAGTTCGCCCATATTTCATCGACAAGCGTCTCCCGGAGGGTCTCCAACGGGATGACGGGGCGCACGGCCCTTAGGCTTCCCTCGCAAGGCGACCCGGGGGTCGTGTCGCCTTTTGTCGATCAGACGGCGGTGAGCTTCTTGTGGTCACGCCGGTCACATGATGTGGTGCGCTCCGGCCGCCCAGATCGATTATGTGCTCGCCGGCGTGAGCTGCTTCCCCTATTCCCAAGTCATTCTGTGCGCCGGCTCAGAAGCGATCGGGGGTCGTAGGGCGCACACCGACACCCCCGGCCAACTCGATGGTCGAGATGGGCGTCTACTCGACCTGCGAGCAACCTCCCCCGAGGTTGTCGCCACCGAACGCCTAGTGCCAGCAGTGAGCATCAGGAATGAAAGAGGGCGCCCGAAGGCGCCCTCTTCCCGATAACGAACAGGTCTATCGCGTAGTCACTAGCAGACCTGTGCGACGACCGTGCCTGTTCCGGCGTGGCCCGGGTCGGGTGCATAGCCAGAGTTGGTCTTGACCACGACGATGTCTGGGGTGTTACCAGAGATCGTCGAGCCCGACTGCGTGATGGAGCTCGAGACGATCACTCCCATGTAGCTCGGCCCTTGAACACAGCCGAGGTGCACGGAGCACTTCTGGCCGCAGGGATGGACCCTAACGGCCGCGTGGAGAACTTGCTCGTCGTCACAGCGCCTGTGATTCGCCTGGTCTATCTTCCTGCGTTCGTCCTGCGTGCCTCTGCCAAGCTCCAATGCCGCACCAGGAAAACGATCGTGCCCAAGATGGCCAGTGTGATCACGAGCGCCACCGTGTCTGTGAGCACGATGAGCACAGCTAATGCCAGCAGACCAAGGCCACTGGCCCCAACCAATAGACAGAGCTTCAACCTGTGAAATGCAACCACTCACCTTACAAGATCGTTACTCCACAGTGTACGGAGCCAGGTCGGGCGCTCGTCGTCACATCCTGATCCGGCCCAGTGCCCGCCGAACTGAGACTGGCAATGCCGTCGGGTGACATCTGCTCCGATTGGTTCCGCCCGGGGACGGCCGTCAGCTCAGCTGCGAGCCTGCGCATGCCTCGGTGTGGACCAGGCAACCAGATCCGGGCGACGCCATCCCTCTGTTTCACCGACTCGAGCCGTCGTCAGATGCGAAACGCGGACACGTAGTTCTCGGCGCGCCCTTGCGCAAGCGCCGAGCGCACGACCTTCCTCAAGCTCGAGACAAGTGCCTGAGCCTGGCGGGGACCGGAGAAGATCGCCCCCTGCACGTGGACTGCCGGGTTCGCCACCGTGAGTCCTTGCACCAGCGTGCCGGTGAAGTCCACCCGCACGGTCGATGTCATCCCAGTGACAGCAGGCACAGCCGCACCGTCGGCGCTCGCCTGAGCAACCAACAGGTCCTCGTCAAGCGGAGGTGTGGACGTCCATGACCAGTTCCCCATGGCCGGGACCGCCGGAGTCGGCGTGGATCTCACGATGCGGTCCACGACCTCGTGAAGACCGTCTGCAAAAGCTGCTGCATCGTCGAGCTTGAGCACCGCGACCTCTTGTCGCCTTGGCGCGTGATCATCCACCTTCACCTGCTGGACGCCGACACCGCTCATGACGATCCGTGCGAAAGCCGTCTTCTCGCCGCCAATATCCGCTTCGCCACCTTGGACCACGACAGCCTTGACGATGATGTCGTCGCGCGAGCGCGCCAGTTCCTGGGCTTCGGAATGATCAAGTTCGCGCTTCAACGCCCACCTCGTTTCCCTCGCAAGGCAACCGGGGATCGTGCACCTTCTATCAATATCGGCTCGGGTCGCTCGTCTCTTGAATGCTCGACTGAGATGGTGAGCAGCCGGCGTTGACACGCCCGGTCGATGGCGGCAAGCGCTGAATAGTATCGGTGAGCGCCGTGAAACCCGCCGCTCGTCATGTAGATGCTTTCTCCTTGCACGGTCTTCGGCGTCGCGGCGGAGGACGACTGAGAGCTAGATTCAAACTTACGCGGAAGCGAATTGAGGGAATCCGAACACGCTGGCGCAACAACGTCCTCATCATCGACTACATGGAGGCTATGGAGTTAGCCGCGGGACAAGCGTGGAAAGAAGCCGGAGCGGTGGGCGGCTCTCTAGAGAGCGACAGTTTCCATGACGGGGTCCGGCTTGCCCTCGTGGAGTTCCTCAGAAACCGGCATCCACCTCGGTCTCTCGACGGCTCGTCTCCATTCGGGAGGGGCCGAAAACAAGCCTGGGCAATCCTGTCCGCCATGACGCTGGGCGTGGGAATCGGTCTCGACGTCCCACCAGTCGTTCTACCGGAGCTTTCCGAACAGGACCGTCACTTCGCACCGGGATGGATCGCGCCGTACGGCGCAACAGCGAGTCGAGAAGGCATCTTTGATGCGTGTGACACCTTCAGATTCCGGTGGCGCGAGACCAGCGAGAGTCCGTGGAATGACTCGGGGCCTCCCACGGGTTCACAACCGATCCCGTGGTCCGACGTGAACTGGGTTCGACTCATGCCACTATCTGGCCTCTTGCCCGGGTTTGCGGAGGAGTTCCCCCAGATGCTCGCCGGTTCCACCGACCTCAATGTGGTTTATGGAACTCTCACGGGTCCGAGTCGGTCGGGTGCACAAGTGTTCGGCCTCGTCGGCAACGCGGCGAACTCCGAGGACCAGTGGCTTGAGATATTCCGGGCAGCCGGCGTCAAGATCAAGGCGCGAACGCTGACTTGAATCCGACCCACGGGATGATATGAGCGAGCCAAACACCTGTTCGACACGGTCGGGTGAGTCCCGCCTCACCTGCACTCCATCGAAGGCGTCTCCTGGAGCATCTCAGTCAGGATGACGAGGTGCACGGCCCACGGCTTCCCTCGCAAGGCGACCGGGGTCGTGCACTCGATAACAGAAGGGCTGTAGAGCCTGGGGCCGCCTGGGGGTGGATCAGCCAGAGGGGTTCCGGCGGCACTATCCCTCTGTTGCGCAGCCTGCCAGCCCAAACTTGAGAAAGGTGCACGGCCCCCCTCTTCCCTCGCAAGCCGACGGGGGGTCGTGCACCATTCATCATGATCGGCGCGAGACATTCGGCCCTTGAATACAGCCGAGGTGCCCGGAGCACTTCTGGCCGCAGGGATGGACCCTGACGGCCGCGTGGAGAACTTCCTCGTCGTCACAGCGCCTGTGATTGGCCTGGTCTATCTTCCTGCGTTCGTCTTGCGTGCCTCTGCCAAGCTCCAACGTCGCACCAGGAAGACGACCGTGCCCTGTTCACCAGGCCCTTCCAAAACAACGGCCTCTAGGTGTCGTGGGCCGCGAAGCTCGCCGACATGATCGTTGAACCGGGGCTGCTCGGCACTGAGAGAAGCGTACGGAAGTGACAGAATCCAGTCATGATCATCGAGTTCGGTGACGACGAGGAGAACGAGGACGACCGCTACCTTCGGTGGCTCGCCGACCACCCAGGCGGATTCGTCTTGAACTGCAACAGGAATCCCAAACCTTCCTACCTTGTGCTCCATCGAGCCACTTGCTGGTCGATCAGCGGCACGCCCTCCCGGGGTCAATCTTGGACCCGTGAGTACCGGAAGATTTGCGCCGACACCGTGCCCGAGTTGGAAAAGTGGGCTAGCCCGTTCGGGGTGCCGTGGTGGTGCGGAGCGCCGGGACCCTGCTCCCACGAGGATTCCCGTCCTTAGCGTTACACCCGAGCATTAGAACGTCTCCACGGTTCCTGACGCCGCCTGCGTTTGGTTCCGAAGGAGGCTCAGATGGCCCACGCAGACGAGTACCACGACGTTGAGGCTGCAAAGCAGCACCTTCGTGAGGTCCACCAGGTCGGCGAGAACCGGATAAACGACGAGCACGACGCCAAGCCGTTGTTCACGCGAGACATCGACCTCCTGAGCTTCCATCTACAACTTCACGACCGTGGCACGCTCGTCCAGCACGTACTGGACGAGCACCGAGACGAAGTCAACCCGGACGAGGTCACGGCGGCTCAACGGAAACAGGATTGGGACCGTTTTGCTCTCGAGTGGCATGTTCGAACCCTGCACCCGAGGCGGTCATGACGAAGGCCCGGGAAGCCTAGGGCAGCCGCGCACCGCGGCGTTCCGTGGCCACTAGTGCCACAATCGCGGACGTGATCATCGAGTTCATGGACAACGACAACGGCTACATCGCCTGGCTAGCTGATCATCCCGATGGGTACGTCTTGAACTGCGACAGACAACCGAGACCCTCGAACCTGACCTTGCACCGTGCGACGTGCTGGACCATCAGCAGGACATCGGGTCGCAACTGGACCACCAACTATCAGAAGGTCTGTGCCGACACGTTCGAGGAAATCGCCGTTTGGGCCGGGCAGATCGGACCGCCGTGGAGTTGCGGCTTCTGCGCGCCTGGTTGACCGGTCGTTCCGGGGAGGCGCGGGCAATGGAAAATGTGCTCACCACCGTGAGGCCCAGCACAGACGGTGCGTTTTCGTCAGGCTCGTTGTGGCCAGAACCATGATCACGATTCCGGTGACCGCGAGCACGGTGATGGGCCATTATGGAACCGTGAGCGACTTCCTCGTCGTCTACCTGGACTCGATTGACGAGCGGCTCTTCGAGTACCTCGACGAAGACGACGAGCTGAAGCTCGATGCCGCCAAACGCCTCAGGTTCTACACAAGCGCCCTGCTCGACGGGTCGATCACCCCGGACCACGTCATGGAGGACTGGCCGGACTGGTATCAGCTCGTCCCCGCCTTCGTGGCCACCTACGGCTCCGATGAGCTGCAGGAGCTGGAAGCCGCAGCGGAGCTTCTTGAAGCGATCGAGGTATAGGACGACGTGAGCCTCACGGAGGGTGACCGGGCTTACCTCAAGGTCCTGGAGACGTGGCTCGTGAAACCCCTCCAGCACCCTGACAGCGTCGTCCCGTGTGCTAGGTGGTCATCGGTGCGCCGGGCGCTGCGTCCTTCCGTACCTCGGGAGCACCCAGGAAAACGTCAGCAGTCTCTCGTGTGAAGACTCCATATTCGACTTGCTGGGAGCCAATGTCGAGCGTGATCTGACAATCCAGTCGCCAGCCCTGCAAGCCATTGTCGTTCAGGTTCTTCGCAAGTGCATCGGCGGGATGCGATGCGCCAACCTGAACCAACCACTTCCACTGAATGAGCTTGTACTCCCACCTCGGCATGGCATCCGTCCTTTCGATTCGCTCCGTCAGCGACCCCGGCCAGCTCATCACCGGTGTAGGTGTCTCTGAGAGGACCAGGCATGTCTCCATCGTGCACCACGGCCAGCAGGTACTGGTGAAAGGGACCAAGCCCTACCATCGCCGGCGTGGGCATCACGTCTGCGTTCTCACGTACGTCCACAGTGCATGCGGTCACAAGCTGAGGAAGCATCTCTCGCACTCGCACGACCGTCGCATCAGGCTCAGCCCGGTGTTACTTACAACAGCCCCTCGACCTCAGATGCCGCCTTCGAACCGTTGCCATACCCGGCTATGACCTCAGCCATTCGTTGTGCCTCGCGGCGGAAGTTGAAATCTCCGAGCACGTCCTCGACTGCCGCTCTGATTACATTGACGGACGATTCGCCTGAGATCTGGCGACCAACTCCTAACGCAACTACCCGATCTGCGTTCAACGGCTGGTCGCGTCCCATCGGCATGCACACGAGCGGGACCCCGTTGGCCAGAGCGCTCATGACCGTGCTAAGTCCGGCGTGCGTGATCACCGCTGACGTGTGAGAAAGCACTGCCATGTGGGGCACCCAGTCCCGGATTCTCGCGTTATCGGGAGGACGTAGTTCCTCTATCGAAACCCCTCCGAGGGTACAGAGCACCTCCAAGTCGAGAGATGCAAGGGCGTCGAGCACTCGCTGTAGTACCGGCCCTTGGTGCATGTTCGTGGTACCAAAGCTCACGAGTGCGAGCGAGTGACCGGACTGGGTCGACTCGTCAGGAGCGTCTTCAAAGATTGGCCCTACATAACGAAGATTGGTCGTTACGTTCGACAACGGGAAATCAAACGGCTCCGGCACGCACGCTAGGACCACAGAGGCTCGGCTCCATAGCGCCGACGCAAGTGGCGACGCCGAATCAAGCGGAGACAGCCCAAGGCGCTCACGCGTGGCGTCCACAAACGGGCGAGTGGGGTCCCCCTGCGTCGCCATGAGACCCTCGACGTAAGGTTGGTAAAGGACATGTACGAGCGCTACCGCGGGAACGCCTGCTTTCTCGACAGCGGATAGGGCGGCGAAAAGAAAGGCATCGACTATCACAGCGTCGGCGGTCTCTCGGTCTAGTTCGGCCGATACATCGTCGGCCAGACGTGAGCCCGCTATGAAGCGCGTCCAAGCAAGAAGGTGCTCGTCGAAGACTTCCTCCTCTACGAGGTTGGGTTGGTGAGCTCGCTGAAACGGACGGAAAGTGCAGCCTGTCTGCTCGAACCTCTTCCGGAGAACGGAGGGTCCGAGGACGCGCACGTCGTGCCCGCGACTCGACAGGACACGGGCCAAACCTGCGACCGGCACAACGTTTCCACCCGCGGCCCAAACCACGATCAGAATACGGCCGGCTCTAGGCAACCCAACATTATGTGCAGGGATACAGCCCGAACGCAATGGGTTCCTGCCGCACCATCCCTCTGTTGCGTGCCTTCTTCACCGAAACCCGACGAAGGTGCACGGCCACCCTTGCTTCCCTCGCAAGGCGCCCCGGAAGTCGTGCACCTTCGATCAATGTCGACTCAGGTCATTCGACCCCTGAACGCTTTAAGCGGCGGACAACTCATGCGAGATACCAGTCTGGCTGTCCGCTCAAACGGCCTTGAGCAACCGAACTGTCTTTCGCCCTTCGCAACCCCGTGAACGCTTGGCGTCCTCCGTCCCGAAGGTGTAGTCCAGTATCCGGAGACCATGCTCGGCGGCGAAGTCCATCACCCCGTAGAACAAGACGCCGAAGTACATCGGGAGCGTGCCCTGCGCCTCGTAGTCAAAGCCAGCTTGACTCCCCCATGCATTGCCGCGGTACACGATCAATTCCATGAACCCGACGACACGATCACCGCTACGCGCGAGGACACCGTACATTGACTGTTTGAGGGCTCTGCGGAGAAGACCTAGTCTCGCAGTAATTGTGGCCAGGCCGGCGTCAACGTCGTGCTTGTTCCGGAGGTTTACGATAAGAGGTGCAACGGTTGTGATCAGGTCCGCGGTCAGTGGCTCAACGGTGAGGGCAATCCCGCCGTCGCGCAGCTTGCGGAGTTCCCGGCGAACTAAGTTGCGGTACCTGCTCGGGAGCGAGTCAATGTAGCCGTCCAAACCCCCTGGGGGTGGCACCAGAACGAAGTGATCCGGGCCGGGGATCTCGCGATAACCGCGATCACGCAGAACATCCCGAAGCAATACGTCGCCACCGTCTACGCAGCGGCACACCACCGACCGCTCGCCATTCCGCCGAGCGATGTCCTCGGCTTCAGCGAACAACCGGCTGACTACCCTGATGCGGGCCTCGTCGCCAAGACTTGGCTGAGTGAGAGCGCCCGTGCGACCGTCGTAGGGTCCACCTACGAGCCGCGCTGGCAACACGTCCATCCCCGGGAATACACCGTCGAGCCGCATCATCCTGTCCGTCACATGTTCATCAACTCGGTGAGTGGCAAGCCCACCGAGCAGCGTCCCGTTCGCCCGAGCGAGCAAGTGCTGAGGGTCTTTGTTACCGAATACTTCAGACACGTGCAACACCTTCGCCGATAGCCATAAGTCGTGGGAAGGGAGTTCTATCCCATCGCCAATTACGAGTTCGTCCCAACCGGGCAGGTCGGCGACAGACGACTCCACCGTCACAGTGAGTTGCATGCGGTCCCATCTGGAGGTGCCACTAGCACCCGGCGACTTCATTTCCCTATCTAATCTCATCTTGGAGTCCCGAAGCGCCCGTTGATCGGCGTTACCGGGCCGACGACCGGGTGATCCCACTAGCCCCGAACTGGGCAAGGCACGGCCCCGACGGCAGGCACCTTGATGGGGCCTGTGACAGGTGGCTTCCCCAGCGCCGGAGGCTTGGGCGGTGCATAGAGCCGATCTGCTCCGGCGAGTTCTCCTCCCTGTAACCGGCCTGGATGGAACCAGAAGGACGGCTTGCTCGTCGTCCACCTGGACTCCATCGACAAAGCGTCTCCCGGAGGGTCTCTAACGGGATGACGGGGTGCACGGCCCTTAGGCTTCCCTCGCAAGGCGACCGGGGATCGTGCACCTTTTGTCGGTCAGACGGCGGTGAGCTTCTTGTAGTCACGCCGGTCACATGATGTGGCGCGCCCCGGCCGCCCTGCCGAAGCGGAGCGCCGCTCACTGGTCCGATCCGCCGACATTCGGGCGCGACACGGAGCCGGCAGCGACCCTGGGACACCGTGTTCGATGAACATATGGAGGTCACGTCCATCGAAGCGGTTCAAGTCCACGCTCCGGGGTGTCAGTCGGCGGCGCGGCGCGGCACGAGTCGCTAACACCTGATTCAGCGTCTGGCGGGTCCCCTGAATCCGCCTCTCCTAGGTTCGCCTAAAGCGTCTGGTCGGAGTTGACGTGCAAGCCCTGAGGGTCGAGAGGTGGTGCTAGCACGAGGTCGGCTCCACAGTCTGACCACCCCCAATTCGGGTCCCTCCGGGTCAATAATCCATGCAGGAGGGCTCAAATGGCGCGGGAAGAGACTGAAACCTTCGGAGTTCGGCGACCAACAGACGCCTCGCGGTGAGCGCTCGGGCGATTCGAGTCTCCTGGTATCACTTCAGGGCCGCCTTTCACCAGCGCTGGAGCGGCTACCTCACCGTGATCCTCCTGATCGGGTTGGTGGGTGGTGTGGCGATGGGCGCGGTAGCCGCCGCTCGGCGCACGCAGTCGGCCTTCCGGCCTATCTGGCCGCCTCCCATGCGTCGGACCTCCAGTTCCAGTCCTATAGCTCCCAGTCCGTCGCCTCATTGGAGTACCTGACTAAGGAGCTTGAGCATCTGCCCCAGGTGACCCGAGTGGCGATCGCCCCAACCTTGTTCGTCATCCCGCTCGGAGCGAACGGAAAGTCGCTCCCGAACAACGTCAACAGCGACGAAATCACGACCATCGGCAGCGTGGGTGGTGAGTTCTTCACCCAGGACCGGGTGGCTGTGGTGGCGGGTCGGATGGCTAATCCCCGGAGCACACACGAGATGGCGGCAACGGCGGAGACGGCGAAGCTGACGGACTGGCATCTCGGTGAAACCGTGTCCATGGGGGCCTTCACGGTGGCTGAGAACAACTCGGGGGTTAATCCCGCCACGGCCGAGCCCGCACTGAAGTTCTCGGCCAAACTCGTGGGTCTAGTCGTCTTCTCGGACCAGGTTGCCAGCGACGACATAGACCGTTACTCGACCTATCAGCTGTTGACCCCGGCGCTCACCTGGCGCTTACAGACGGCCGCGACGTACCCGCTCTACGGGCTGCGCCTTCGGGGCGGCAGCCGCGACGTGGCCGCGGTGGAACGCGAGATCATCCGGCTCGTCCCGAAAGGCACGCCGTACGCCTTCCACGTGACCTCGGTGACAGAAGGTCAGGTCGAACGGTCGAGCAAGCCTGAGGCGATCGCCCTCGGCGTGTTCGGAGCCATCGCCGCCCTGGCCGCGCTCTTGATCGCCGGTCAAGCCATCAGTCGAGCGCTGTGGGCGGACGGCGAGGACCTCAACGTCCTGCGCGCTCTCGGGGTCGACCCGTTGACCGTGACGTGCGACGCCGTCTTTGGCCTGTTAGGCGCGGTGGTCCTCGGTGCCACTCTCGCCGTGGTTCTCGCCGTGGCCCTCTCGCCATTGGCGCCGCTCGGTCCGGCGCGCCAGGTCGACCGGACACCGGGGTTCGCCTTGGATTGGACTGTGCTCGGGGTGGGATTCGCCGTCTTGGCTGTCGGTCTCAGTGCCCTGACCGTGGCCCTCGCTCACCTCGGGGCGGCGCGCCGGCGCATCGGACAGGGGTTCGAGCCCGTGCAGCGGGGATCGGCCGTGGTCAACGCTGCAGCGCGTTACGGTCTTCCGGCCGGAGTTTGGCGCGACTTTCGCGTCATCCCAGGTAGATGGCATCGCGCGACAAAAGTGTTTCCACTACGCGTGAGGTGAACGCCCTGCTCAGGCGATTGTGGCCTTGTCCCAGGTCGAGGTG
>Ga0187856_1002178_pt1 | contig 14713 bp, 6 predicted proteins | sample June2016WEW_8_40_FD_132443 | JGI IMG/M metagenome (GOLD analysis project Ga0187856, IMG submission 132443) | Peatland microbial communities from SPRUCE experiment site at the Marcell Experimental Forest, Minnesota, USA - June2016WEW_8_40 | ecosystem: Environmental > Terrestrial > Soil > Wetlands...
CCCCTTTCGCTCAGCTCCAGGCCAGGCTTCCTGGGACGCGGTCGCCATTGCATTTGCTAGGCGGGCGTTACCCGCCCCTACCTGTCCCAGTCCAGTGGAAGCACCCCACGGACCGGCCGTAGTACCGGTCAGCATGATGCCCGAAGCTGCCCGGGAGCGGACCGTATCTTTCCGCGCGCGGGCACCGCTCTCGCTCCGCATTCGGGAGTACCCTCGGCCGAAGGCGTCCCTCGATGAGCGAGATTCGCGGTGTATAACGGAAATGGGGACGATTGTCAAGAGGCGTCTCGTCATCCGTGACGCCGTAAAGAATCGTCATACGCGGGCTTGACCCGCGTATCCATGCTGGCGTGCCGGATCGCATTCGGCAATTGAGTGCACTGTCACCGTAACGCCAGCACTTATTTGCTCGTAAGCTGCGTGAGAATTAAGTGCACTGTCACCGTAACTCGTAACTTCTCGCGGCTTGCTACATGCCATATTAGGCGGGTGACGGAGAGAGGCAAATAGGACCGACGATGGGAAACTAGACCATCGCTCATGGCGAAATGGCGATTGCCCGACACGCTAGGTTCGTCAGCACCCCATCGGATCATGAGCGGCACGAAAAGCGACTGGCGAGTGATGCAAGTACCGCTCAGTATATCCAGTTCGCCTATTCGGCGGCTGGCTTTTCTGGAAATGCGGCTTCAGCCGCCGTCGGGGCTTCGCCGGAATGGGATCGGGTCACGCGTTTCCAAATCACCTGCCTGACAGTGCGCGTGTTCCTCTCAAACAGGAAGTATACTCCGTAGGCATATAAGACCACGATTGCCAGCAGTCCTACAAAAACCGTCGCGCTCGCGAGGCCCGGCATTAGCCGCCGATTGTCTAGCAGGTAGCACGCCAAGAACGCCGCAATCGGGAAATGTACAAGGTAGAGCGTATAAGAAAATTCGGCCCCAACCCGTGAAAGCTTAGTCACCATTGAACTCGCCCGCCGAATATGACTTAGCGGTATGAGCATTGCAGCGAAGGCGGCGCCAATCGTGAAGTCTCCGATACCCAATGTTGATGTCCGGCTAAATGCAAGCGCTACTACCAATACGGTTCCAGAGAATGCGAGCAGAATATTCCGGTAAGATCGCGTAAGAGCGACCTTGCTATGAACCACGAAGACCACAACACCAAGCAACCAAATTAAGCCATAGATAAGCAACCCGGTCGGCAGCAAATAGCAGATGGTCAAGGCGATTGCCGCGCTGCCAAGCTTGACGCCTACCTGCGTCTTGTTTGCAATAGCGCAAAACAAGAGCGGAAAAAGAAGATAGTACCAGAACTCATTAGCCAAACTCCATAATGGGCCGTTCGAACCGAATGTTGGCGCGGCAATGGTCTGTAGGAAAGTTGCCGAAGAAAGATGCGACGTTGTATCGCGAAGGATCGGGCGCGGGGCCGCTAGTACCCGGAATCACCAATCCGCGCAGGCAACGATGCGAACAAGTGTCTCATCCGACTCTCGAATTCACTGCCCGCGCGAATCACGTTTCTATGAAAGTGGGTACTAGTGTAAATCACCGCCATTCCGCCGTTGTAAAAGGACGAGCCGGTGATTGCGATCCCAAGATTGTCCCACAGTGCCGTCAATAGGAGGGCTGGGAGAAGTACGATCCAAAGGCGCGTCATCCGCGTGATGGCGTAGTCAATCCATGACCACTGCCCGGTCTCGGCACGCGAAACCACCGTCCCTCCGACGAGAAAGCCGCTCATCACAAAAAATACCATCACCGCTTGGTGGCCGAAGCCCGTTACGAAATAAAAACCAGACCACACAAGCCCGGGATGATCGACGGCATGAAAATCAACGAATACAAATCCGCGCAGATGCGACAGTGCCACAAGTAGCGCAGCTACACCCCTCGCAAGATCAAGGTATGGCCACCATGTCCGCACTTCGAACCCCGACGCCTGCCAAGCAGTTCAGCTTGACCCAATATTCACGCTCCAACGCATGTCGAGAAGGAGTGCCCAGAGCACAATCACTCTATCATCAATCAATGTCTCGGTCGTGTAGAAATATTTAAGATTACGGTCACACTGCACTTAATTGACGCGGCGTGTGATGATCATCACGACGTCAGCGCCGGACGACGAGCTGGCGGGCAACGGCTTTGAGCTGCTGCCATGAGGGTCCCGGATAGGGCCGCAAATCCGTCGCGTAAAACACCAGACGCCGCGCAGCGAAGGCGCGACGCACCATGAGCGCGCCGACGACCCCGACCAGCGCGCCAGCGATCACATCGCTCGGGTGATGGGCGAGGACGACGACACGGCTGAACATGATGAGAAGCGCGTAGAGCCACATCACCCCGCGAGCGCGCGGCCAGATGGCGCCGACCGCAATCGCGGCCGCCGCCGCCGTCGTGGCGTGACCGGACGGCATGCTGGCATATTCGGGTCGCCAGATGAACGGCATATACAAGAACGGATCGTCGTGGCCGCCGACAAAAGGGCGGGCGCGGCCGATCAGGCGCTTGACGATGGTCACGAACAGGCCCGGCGCGGCAATCGCCACGAACAGAAATCCGACGCGGGCGGCGAGCGCTTCGAGCACGCCTTGCGTGAAACGCGGCAGCGCCGGGGACGTAACGGCCGCGAGAGCCAACAGAATAAATCCGAGCGGATAGAGAAACCGACCCGAGAGGCCGAAATCGGTAATCTGCGCGAATGTCTCGATGAACCAAACCGGCAGATGCCGCGCCCATTCGCTCGCCGCCGTGTCGACGAGAAACATCGAAGCGATGATAACCGCGACCGTGAGCGCAATCGCGGCGATGGCGCTGGCGCGCGGCCGAGGAGGCCGCGCCCGCGGCGCACGCACCGGGGCGCGGCTCCAGCGCAGGAGATTATTCCCTATGCGCCGCAGGAGCGCTGCCGCCCCCGGCGCAGAGCGAACTTGATTCGATTGGGTCTCGGTCACGGCCGCCGGGACAATAGTGAAAACGCTGCACCCGGGAAAGGACTGGTTCAGGGAAGACCGCAAGGCGTGAGCGGACAGAGCGCAGGCGCGGCCCGCACGGGAGCTATTGCAGATGCGCTGTCCTCGAGGCGCACGACAACGCTGTCCGCAGCTCCGGACGCGTCGATCACCGTCACCCGCGCAAATCCCGGGCCCTCGGGCTGAAAGAAAAGACTGCCCCGCGCTTGCGCCCGTGCCGGAATCCCATTGACGAGTATGGTGAGCGGCGCCACTGCGGCGGTCACTTTGAGCGGAATTGGATCCGGCTTGCTGTCGGTCGTGCGCAGCTCGAGCCGGGCGCCATCGGGCGGAAACAGGATATGCAGCATCCCCTGCGTCGCCTCGCCGGCGCGAGCGCTCGGCTGAAAGTGCTGCAGCGGCGGCGGTAGTTTGGCGTTCGTTGTCACCAACACTCCCGCGGGCGCCCGCGGCAGCGCTACCGGCGGCGTCGGCAACCGGGCGAAGGCATCGAACAGGATCGGTGCTGCCGCGATGCGCCCGATGAGACCCGGCACCGGCGCGCCATCGGGCCGGCCGACCCACACGCCGATCGTGTGCTTGCCGTCGAAGCCGATCGACCAGGCATCCCGGTAGCCGTAGCTGGTTCCGGTCTTGAACGCGATGCGGCCGGGAGCGCCATTTTCAGGCGGCGGCGTGCCGAGAAGCACGTTGCTCACGTACCAAGCGGCCACCGGCTGCAGCAGCCTATTTCCCTCCCCCTTGTGGGGAGGGAGCTCCATGCGCTCACTGAGCGGCAAAGCAATGCCAAGGCGCGCGATCCCGGCATACAGCATCACCAGATCGGACAGCTTGATGCCGACGCCGCCGAGACCCACGGCAAGGCCCGGGGCCTCGCCCTCCGGCAGTATGAGCGCCGCGCCGGCTTGGGCGATGCGCGCCGCGAGCCGGCTTGCTCCGACTCGGTCGAGCACGGCGAGAGCCGGCAGGTTGAGCGAGAGCTGTAGCGCATTGCGGACCGACACCGTGCCCTGGAAGGTGAAATCGAAATTCTGCGGCGCGTACGCGCCATAGCGCACCGGCCGATCCTCGATCAATGTCTCGGGGTGAATGACGCCGTCCTCGAAGCCCAGTCCATAGATGAAAGGCTTCAGCGTCGAGCCGGGTGAACGCAGCGCTTGCGTCATGTCCACCTGGCCGGCGCGGCGCTCGTCGAAATAGTCGGGCGAGCCGACGTGCGCGAGTACCTCGCCCGTCGCATCGTCGACGACGAGCATGGCGAGCGAGATATCGGGCCCGAGCGTCAGCGCCAGCGTGCGGATGCGCGCACGCGCGAGCTCTTGCAGATTTTTCTGCAGGTCGGCATCGATGGTGAGCCGAACTTCGCTGCCCGGCTGGGTTTCGGCGATCGCCCGATCCGCCGCGTGCGGCGCCAGCATGGGCATGGCGCGGCGGCCTGTCGGCACCGGTTCGGCCTTGGCCAGCACAATCTCATCGGCCGGCACGCTGCGCAACGCGGCAAAGCGGTCGAGCACGCGGTTTCTCGCTGTGCGCGCGGCTTGCGCCGATCGGTCCGGCCTTCGCAGCTCCGGGGATTGCGGCAAGGCGACCAAGAGCGCCGCTTCGCCGAGCGACAGCCGGTGCGTTTCCTTGCCGAAATAGGCAAGAGAGGCGGCGCGGATGCCTTCGATATTGCCGCCATAAGGCGCCAGATCGAGATAGAGCGCGAGCACCTCCTCCTTAGTCAACACCCGCTCGATCTCGAGCGCACGCACGATCTGGCGGAGTTTTGCAACAAAACTTCGGCCGCTGCGCGGCTCCAACAGCCGCGCCACCTGCATGGTCAGCGTCGAGCCGCCGGACTGAATTCGGCCGCTCGTTGCAAGCTGGAACGCCGCGCGGAAAAGCGCCAGCGGATCGACGCCGTGGTGCGCGCGGAAGCGTTTGTCCTCATAGGCAAACAGCACGTCGAAGAAGCGCGGATCGACATCGGCGATCCGCGCCGGCAACCGCCAGCGGCCCTCGCCGGTGGCATAGGCCCGCAGCAGGCGGCCATCGCGATCGACCACGCGCGTCGAGAATTCGACCTCCTTGCCGAGCGGCGCCGGACCGAGCGCGGCGATCCAATACGCAGCGCCGCCAAGCGCCGAAAGGCAGACAAAAGATGCAGCGAGGAGAACCAAACATAATCTCGTGCGCGTCATTGCGAGGAGCGAAGCGACGAAGCAATCCAGAACCGCGAGGCGCGACTGGATTGCTTCGCGGAGCCTGTCATCGGGCCGGCCACTTCGGGCCGGGCCCGTTGGCTCGCAATGACGGGTCTCGGTCATTTCCCCGCCGTGACTTCCACGTTCTCGGTTGCCGTGCGGCCGAAGCGGTCGGGCCGGTACATGTCTTCGACGCTCGCCTGCGGGCGCACGTATTTGCCGGGCGCCACCGCGCGAACGACGTAGGCCACGGTGAACACGGGTGCATCGTCCTTCTTGCGCGCGAAGGCGGCGGTGAAGCGATCGTCACGGAACTCGGCATTCGCAGGTTCCACAGCATCCGCGATCCACGACAGCGTGCCGGTATCGCCGGAGGAAACGAGGTGCGGATTGTCGATCTCGAATCCCGCCGGCAGATAATCGGCAAGAATCACGCGACCAAATTGCGGTTGTGCTTCCGTGATCTTCAGCACCACCACAAGGCGGGTGTTCTGCTTGACCTGTTTCGCATCGACCGGATCGCCGTCGAGCGTGTAAGTGAGGCGCTCGATCTTAAAACCTTTCTCCGCCGCGGGCTCCGGCGTGAGCGGCGCGCCGGTGACCGTCACCACGGCCGCAACCTCATCCTCGCCGGTATTGGTCACGCGCAACGGCTCCTTCAAGTCGCCGGCGCGGATGGTGCGGTAGAGCGGGTGCTGCGTCGGCTCGCCGCCGACGTCGAGCGACACCTTGCCGGCATCCTTGGCCATGGCGCTCGCCGCCAGCAACAGCCAGGCATCCTCCTGCGTCGAAGTCGGGCGCAGATACGCGCGTGCGGCCTCGACACGCTGGACGGCCGCTTGCACGGTGGCGCGCGGCGCGCCGCCTTCGGCCGCGAGCGCGACCAGGGCAGCGGCGTCGCGCAACGTCGAGCCGTAATCCTCGCGGCCGGCGAGATCGGGCTGCGAAGCGGGCGCGATCGCGGCAAGCGCGGCCGCGTAGACGCGCTCGGCCCGCGCGCGGTCGCCGACCATGGCCAGCGCGGCGGCGATTTGCGCCTTGGCGATCGGCGTCGACAGCGCATCAAGCTTGGCGTCGGCGAGGTAGCGCAGGTCGCCGATCGGAGCCGCCCCATTGCGCGCCAGCACATAGAGCGCGTAGGCGAGATCGGTGCCGCCATTCTTGCCCGGATCGGTGGTGTTGGCGACCACGTTGTGCAGCCGATCGAGCGCCAGCTTGAATGCCGTTTCGGGCACCGCGATCTTGCGCTCGCGCGCGCGGGTCAGGAAATCGGTGACATAGGAATCGAGCCAGACATCGTCGCCGCCGACGCGCCAAAGACCGAACGAGCCGTTGGAATCCTGCCGCGTGAGCAGCGCCTCGATGGCGTCGCGAATCCGCTGATCCGTCGTGGGATCGACGGCCAAATGCGCGTCTTTGGCGAGGTCGCCGACATAAAGAAGCGGCAGCGCCCGGCTCGTGATCTGCTCCGAACAGCGGTACGGATAGCGATCCAACGCCGCCAGCAAGCTCGCCGCATCGAGCGCCGTCGAAGAGCCGACCGAGATCGAGACCGAGCCGGTGCCGGGGACAAGATCGGCGAAGAGATCGCTCGACAGCGTCAGGCTTTCGCCCTTGCCGATCGGCTTTAACGTGCGCCGCGCCAGGATCTGTGCCGGCGGCCGCACCGCGAGCACGAAACTTCTTTCCAGCGCAAAGCCCGATGGCCCGCTCACGCTCACCCGAACCGTGCCGCTGCCCGCGGAAGTGGCGGTGACCGGAACAGTCGCGGCGCCGCGTTCCTTCGCGCGCAAAGCGAGCTTCTGCGTGGCGCCGCCGCCGGCGCCGGCGCCGGCGGTGACCGCGTCGGCACTGGTCACGGCGATCGCATAGTCGCCGGGCTGACCCTCGACATTGTCGAGATCGAGATGAATGCTGGAGCGGTCGCCCGGGAGGAGGAAGCGCGGCAGCGTCACCGTGAGCACGACCGGATCGCGCACGACGACGTCGGCCGTGGCGTGGCCAACCTTGTCCTTGCTCCACGCCACCGCCATGACGCGGAGCGTGCCGGCGAAGTCGGGTACGTCGAAGACCACCTCGGCATTGCCGTCCGCGCCGACCGTCACGAGGCCGGAATAGAGCGCCAGCGGCGGTCCCGTGGGCGGGCTGCCCTGCAGCTGCGCACCTTGGTCGCCACCGCTGCGAATCTGGCCGCGCGTGCCCTGCATGCCGTCGATCAAGTCGCCGTAGAGGTCGCGGATCTCCGCGGCGAGCGCCCGCTGGCCGAGATAGTAATCGTCGGGCGATGGCGGCTTGTAGTTGGTCAGATTGAGAATGCCGACATCGACGGCGGCGACCACGATTCTGGCTTCCTCGCCCGCCGCGAGCCCGGAAACCTTTACCGGGAGCCGCAAGGTCGAGTTCGGCCGCAACAGCGCCGGCGCCTTCATCTCGAGGCCGAGCGTCTTGGCCGCGCGATCGATGGAAAACCATTGCACGCCGATGGCGCGGCCCGGCATGCGCTGCGCCGGCGCATCGAGCGGACGTCGCAGTGTCGCGACCAGATAGGCGCCGCTGCCCCAGTCGCGGCCCACCGGCAGTTTCACCTGCGCCACGCCGGGTTTTACCTCGGTCGTCTCGCTCGCCAGCAGCCGGTCAGCAATCACATTGAGCGTGAGGCGGCCGGCGCTGCGCGCCGTCACCGCGACCGTCATGGTGTCGCCCGGCCGGTATTCGCCCTTGTCGAGCGCGACTTCGAGCATGTCGGGCGTATCCGCGTTCGCCTCGACATAAAAACCGGCGTCGAAAGCAACCGACGTCACCGGACCGTTGGCATCGCCGGTCGCGACTTCGAGCCGGTAGCGCCCGAACGTCACCGGCAGCGCAATGCGCCCCGCTTTGTCGAGCGTCGTATCGATCGTTCCGTCGGCGACGCGCTTGGTGGTCTTGACCGGCTCGTAGTTCCAGCTGCCGTCGCGCTTGTAGTACTGATAATGGGTATCGATGCGCAGCAACTCGTAGTGCAGGCCGCGCTGGACGATTGCGGCGCCGTCCGGCGCCACGGTGACGACATCGAAGGCGGCGCTGGCGCCGTCGGCCAGCGAGCGGCCCGAGAACTGCGGCTTGACGCCGATCATGTTGCCGCTCGCCGTCACCGGCACCGTCACCTTGTGCTCGACGGCGCGGCCGCCGGGCTCGGCCATGCGCACGGCGATCTGCGCTTCGAGCGGGTGCGTGCTCGACGGCAGCTTGTCGAGATTGACGGAAAAACTCGCCTTGCCGGCGGCATCAGTTGTCGGCAGGTCGGCGAGCGGCTGCTGGACGGCTTCGACCTCTTCATCGGCAAGGCCGAACTGATATCCGGCAAAGCCCGCCCGCTCTTTCGCCACCGCGATCGTCATGTCGCCTTCGAGATCGAAGTTGGCCGCCGGCGCGCCGTAGAGGAAGCGTCCGGAGACATCGACCTTGGCCGGGACTTTTTGCGAGATGTGACCGGTCGGCGAATTGAGATCGAACTCGATCCGATCGGGCACGTAATCCTCGACCAGGAAAGTCGTCTCGCCGACCGGCGGCCGCTTCGGATCGGTGAAGGCGCGCACATGCCATGTTCCCGTCGGTGCCGAGGCCGGCAGCGCCAAGGACACGCCATGGCCGCCCAATCCCTGGTCCGCCACCGATGCGCGCCGGAACTCGACGCCATCAGGCCGTTCGATAATCAGCGTCAGCGGCACGCCGAGCGCAGCGGCGCCCTGCGCGTCGCGCAACAGTGCGGTGAGGTAGGCCGTCTCGCCGGAGCGGTAGACGCCACGCTCGGCATAGACGAAGGCGTCGAGACCGTTGGGCGCGGGACGGCCGCCGACGCCGCGGTCGGTAAGATCGAAGGCCGGCGATTTGAGGCTGAGGAAGGCATAGTCGCCCTGAGCATCGCTCGCGGCGAGCATGGCGGGAGCGGAGCCGCCCTCCCCGCTCGCAAGACCTGTCTCGAACTGCGCATGGCCGCTCGCATCGGTGCGGCGCGTGGCCAAGACCTCATTGCCGCGCGAAATGAGCCGCAGCTCTATCCCGCTCTTTGCGTCGGTCGTCGCCAGCGAGTTGACGAAGGCGTGGATGCCGTCATTGCCGGAAAACGCCGTTAGACCGAGATCGGAGACGATGAACCATTGCGTCGCCAGCGAACCGTAATCGTTGTCGAGGTTCTTCAGTTCCTGCGGCTGCGCCACCATGACGTAAACGCCGGGCTTGAGATCGCCGACCGCCTGGTCGACCGGGAAGGCGGTGGTGACGTCGGCATTGAGCGGCGGCGATTCGACCGCGAGTTCGCCCTTCCAAACGGCAACCCCGCGCGACTGGCGGAGTTGCTCGAGCTCGTAACGGCCGAGACTGCGCTGGAAATCACCGCGTTCGGAATCGTCGCCGCCGCCGCCGCCGCCGGCGCCAACGAGATTGCGGTCGCCGACGCGGTAGATCTCGACGGCGATCGCGCGGGTGTTGACACTGATGACTGGAATGCCGCGCTGGCCGACGCGCGGCAGCACGTAGGCGTTGGTCGAGAAGTGCACGAACGGCTTTCGGTCGCGTACATAGATGGCGAAGTCGGCGGACTTCGACAATGTCTCATGCACCACCGACGGCAGTCCGGCGCGCAAGGTGACCGTATAGGTCTCGCCGTGTTGCAATCCCTCGACGCAGAGCTGCTTCTCGGCGACCGACAGTGCCGGCTTGTCGGTGCCGGCGAGCACTACGAAGGGCGAGAAGTCGGCGCGCAGCGGCAAGTCTTCCGAGAACTGGAAGCAGGCGCGCGGCGAGGCGGTGTCGGCGTCGATGCTGTAATCGAGCACGCGGAAGCCGTGCTGCTCGCGCAGCTTTTCGTATTGTCCGCGCACATCGGCGACCTCGCGCAGCTCGAGCGAGAGCCGCAGCGCGTCGAGCGCCGGCCGCCACTCTTCGCGTTGGCTGAGCAAATTGCCGAGAAAAGCGAGGCTGTCGGCCTCCTCAGTGCGGCTCGTGGTACGCTGATAGGCGATGTAGGCGGCGGTCGAGGCGCGCTCGAGCAGAAGCTTGCGCTCGTCGTCATTGGCCGGACGGACTTGCATGATCGCCCGCGCCAGGCGCAGCCACGTGGCGCTGTCGTTCGGCGCCGCCGCAACGATCTGCCCGAGCAGCGCCATGCCGGCGCGGAAATCGTTTTTGGCAAAAGCCGCGTCGGCGTCGCGCCGGATTTGCGCCACGGGTTTGGTCGGCGCTCCCGCGTCCGACTTGATCTGGGCTTCGAGCTTGATCGCGCTGTCGGCAAGATCGCTATTCTGGAATGGCTTTTCGGCAGCATGCGCGGCCAGCGGCGCAACGGCCAACAGCGCGGCGGCGAGGCCGGCGCGAATGAGCGAAAGCATCGGTGATCTCCTCCCGAAGGGTGCGCAATTTCACCCGCTACCGGATTGGAGGCAAGGATCGTGTCGAGGTCGTGACCGGATGGGGTTGCCTGACTCTTAAGTTTTTGCAATCAATCCGCGCAGCCGGCGCGGCGACGGCAAGCAATTTACCGGGCGTTTTTTCGTCGCTTCTATATAATAAAAGCGGCGCCGGCTTCTGACTCGTCATGGCCGGGACAAGTCCGGCCACGACGGCGGACAGGACGCGGCCCCGTAGCTCAGGGGATAGAGCAACAGCCTTCTAAGCTGAAGGTCGCAGGTTCGAATCCTGCCGGGGTCGCCAATTAAATCACACGGTTGTGGGTGACTGTTTGCTGCCTCTACTTTGCGCAAAATGACGCGGGGTAACGGCGAACAAAAACGCACACGCGATGTTTCCGCAACAGACCAACCGCCGGAGATCATCGACGCTAAAGGACACTTTATCGCCGCACCCACGCGTGCAAGACTGTTACGCCGCAACCAGTGCGGCTTGGGGGCACGACGGCCATGTCAGTCCAGCGTATTTTATCGACCGCACTGCTTGCGGCCGGCCTCGCCGCCTGCGCGATTGAGCGCGCGCAGGTCGCCAGCGACGCACAAGCCAAGATGATGGGCCTAACGAGAGAACAGGTCCTTGCCTGCATGGGGCCGCCGGCCAACAAAGCTGCCGAGGGAGCAACCGAAGTCTGGTCATACGGCTCAGGTAACGATTTCACACAGGCCAGCTACGGCACGAGCACCACGCGGCATTGCACCGTGAACGTCACGTTGACCGACGGACACGTGAACGCCCTCAACTATCTTGGCCCGACAGGCGGATTACTCACGCCGAACGAGCAGTGCGCTTTTGCCGTCGCCAATTGCGTTCGTTGATCGGGGCAGTTGGTGGGCAGTTGGTAGCCCAGATAGAGCGTACTTGCTACTTGCTGTAACGAAGGGGAACCCTATGCAAGATTCTGGACGTTATCAAACAGCGTCTGAGGTTCTTGATGGCATCCGAGCCCAACTAAGAGAGAAGTCACATGACGAGATGGCGCTCCTGCTGAAACTTTTTGGAGACTTAAAGACTCTGGACACGAATCGTATGAGCCCGAGCGATGCATCTCGCTGGCTGATCCAAGAACAAACGAACAAGGAGAAGCGCTTAGAACAGTTCGTAAGCCAGATAGGCTTCAATAGGGGCTTCGGGCGAGGCTTTCTCGTCGGGTTCGGAATTTGCGCATTTCTAGCGCTTATAATGAGATACGGTTAAGTGATGGCATTTGGTATACTTATGAAAGAATCACTCCTCGGAGCAACCAATGTCTGACTTCAATGCGAAAGCCGATGTCTACAGAACCGAGTTTAGGGACGTCGGAGGGCATAGACCCCTACCATCTTTTAAACCCATTCACTCCGGGACGATTGCTGAGTGCGTTAGATGGGTAATGGCGAAACGTCATGATTACCCTCAGACGTATTCGATGAGGGTGCCGCTAGAAGCCGGGTTCATCACGAATGAGCTTCATTACCAAGACATCGAGGCTATTTCTCAACGACCCGATTTCCCAAAATAACTCGCGCCAAATCCGTGCCAAAACGCTAATTCTTCAATGATATCGACGCCTCTCGACGACCTTCTAAGCTGAAGGTCGCAGGTTAGAATCCTGCCGGGGTCGCCAATTAAATCACACGGTTGTGGGCGGATCATGGTCGTCGTTGTGCGCAACCTCGCACCGAAACTTCACCGCCGATCAACGGCGGTAATCGACCCTTCCTTGCCTGGTCCCTCGGATCGGCGATCCCCCCAGCATATGGCTCGGCAAGGATTACCGTGCTATATTTCCTCCATGGCAACCAAGCAGCTGAAGACCCTGTTGGAGCGCGTTGAGACTTGGCCCGCGGAGGACCAGGACGAACTTACCGAATTGGCGCGCGACATTGAAGCGCGCCGCAGCGGTGTGTACAAAGCGACGCCCGAGGAACTGCATGCAATCGACGAGGCGGACCGGAGCGGTGTGGCGAGCGATGAGGAGGTCCTAGCGGCATTCCGAAGCTTCCGCCGCGCATGAAGGTTGAATACTCTAATCGCGCCGTCGCCGATCTTCGAAAGATTTCCGCCGATAGCCGCCGCGCATTTGGCGACAGGGTCTAATAAACAGTGCAGGCGCGTATTCATATGAAGCCGCGCGTCATTTGCCGGCGTTCAATAACAACAGAACAATTCCGACGAACGTTCGTCCATTTATTCAAAAAATTTGATAATAGTGTGTGCCAATGTCAAACCAGCACCCACAATCGCACTTAAGTATGCGGCGATTGTCTCAAACACAATACGCAGCCCCGTTTGTTGTGTGCGTCTAGTTGTGGCGGATGTATTCGAAGAAGGTGTCGTTCGCTCATCCTTCATTGTTACTTTGGCTTTATCACTTTCGAGCGGAATCCTGATCAGGACAGAGCGACTCCATTCGCCAACAATGATGACGATTACCGCTAATGAAAGCGGCAGGATTGCAAATAGGAACCACTCCGTTTGAGTCATATCACTCTCGCAGCGTGCCGATTAGGCGCCTTGCCTCGAAATGTAGTATTGCGCCCAAGAAAACCCAGGCCCCAATTGCGACGAGAAGATGGTCAAATGGAACTGAAGTCTGACCTAACATTTGGGCGGCCGTTGGAACGAAGATACCAGTGCCGAAGCAGCCGGTAGACGCCCTATCAAAGGCGTTTGCTATGAGCTTGGCCCGCTCGTTCTGGACAAGGTAGGGCATCTATGAGCCCCCAGCCTATGGTATCCCCTCCCTAAAGCTTGCATGAACCGACATTGGGGTACAATGGACGCGGCGCCCTCGCACGTGCGGCCTCATCCGGCGAGCCTGCGCTCACGTAGCCGCGGTCGCGGCTGCCGCCGCGCGCTTGGCCAATTCCTCGGCCACCAGCTCTTTCTTCGACAGCTTGCCGACCGGCGTCTTCGGCAGACTCGCGCGGATGTCGATTTCGGCCGGCATTTCATATTTGGCGAGCTTGTCGGCGAGGAAGGTTTTGAGCTCGTCGAAGGTGAATGCAAGCTGCCCCGGCTTGAGCACGATGAAGGCTTTTGCCGACTGCCCGCGGTAGGGGTCCGGAATGCCGATCACCGTCACCTCGGCGACGGAAGGGTGCTCGTAGATCGCTTCCTCGATGTTGCGTGGGAAAACATTGAAGCCGCCCGACAGGATCATGTCCTTCTTGCGATCGACCAAAGTGAGGAATCCGTCCTGGTCGATGAAGCCGATGTCGCCGGTATGGAAACGCCCGCCGCGAAAAGCCTCCGCGGTCGCCTCCGGCTTCTTCCAATAGCCCTTCATGACTTGCGGGCCGCTGACGCAAATCTCGCCCCTGGCGCCGACCGGCAGCACCCGCGTTCCGCTCTCGATGTCGACGACCTCGATGATGGTGTGCGGCGCCGGCAGCCCGACCGAGCCCGGCCGCGGCGCGGCGTCGGTCACCTGCATGGTGCCGAGCGGCGCCGTTTCGGTGAGGCCGTAGCCTTCGCGCGGGGTGACGCCGGTGAGGTCGCGGAACCGCTGCAGCACCTCGACCGGCAACGGCGCGCCGCCCGATGCGCACAGCCGCAGCGACGACAGATCGAACTCCTTGATCTTCGGATGATTGACCAGCGCCGAATACATGGTTGGTACGGCGCAGAAGATGGTGATCTTCTTGCGCGCGATGTCGCCGAGCACGCGATCGGCGTCGAAACGGATATGCATGATCATCTGCGTGCCGGTATGGACCGAGAGCAGCATGATGCACGACAGCCCGAAGATGTGGAACAGCGGCAGCACGACCAGCGCCTTGTCGTTCTCGTTCTGCGGGCTGGCGCTGGTCCAATGGTTATAGGCGTTGACGACCGCCGAGAAATTCGCGTGCGTGAGCATCGCCCCCTTCGGCTCGCCCGTGGTGCCCCCGGTATATTGCAGCACCGCGACCTCGTCCTCGAGCGGGCCGTGCGGATGACGAACAAAAACCCCGTCATTGGCGATGAGCGCGCCGAAATCGACCTCGCGCCCCGGGCCGCCGATCCGCTCGATCTTCGGGCCGACGAACGCGCGCACGATCGGCTCGGGCAGAAAGTCTTCCAGATTGCAGACCACGAGGGTCGCGAACTTCGCCGTGCCCTTGAGCGCCGCGATTTGCGG
>Ga0187856_1002179_pt1 | contig 14712 bp, 10 predicted proteins | sample June2016WEW_8_40_FD_132443 | JGI IMG/M metagenome (GOLD analysis project Ga0187856, IMG submission 132443) | Peatland microbial communities from SPRUCE experiment site at the Marcell Experimental Forest, Minnesota, USA - June2016WEW_8_40 | ecosystem: Environmental > Terrestrial > Soil > Wetlands...
AACGGGCGCCCGCGAATCCTCGATCCCAGCAACAAATTTTTTCTTCCCCAAAAGCGCCGCGCGCCAAGCGAAACTCGCGCCTCTCTCCGCGGACAGGGAAAATTCAGGCGCAACCGCCCCGCTGGCCCAAGCCGCCGCGCGGCGGCGCCTGCCGTTCCGGTTTCGCGATAAGACGGGGGAAGCCCGGATTTCGCGGGAGATTCCTTGCAGCCCGGCCGCTCAATGGGCGGTGCCTAGAACTACCCATTCAGATGGCCAGAGGGCAGGCGCGCACGCCCATGCTTTCTTATTGCGCCGGCGCGGCGTCCGCTTGTCGCGCGAACGGGCCGCCTCTCGAAACGGCGCTCGCCGCCGTCCGCAATCGCCTCGTTTAACCGATAATTTCGCTTGACGAGCAAATTCCTTTATCGGCATAGGGGCTGCGTCGCCGAGTCGCGTGAGCGGCGCGCGGGGCGGGTAGGTCCGGGTTGAGTGGGCCAAAACGCCGCTGCGCGGTCCTGTCGCTTGATGATCGGCGGATATGATTCTAGGGTCGTCGAAAAGGCCGATGACGGGTTTGCGTCACTTCGGCCCGGCTGCCGTTGGGGGGCGGGGCCCTGCGCGTCATGCGTCTTCAAGCGCGTAATGCGTCTGCTCGCCCTTCGAGCGCGGTTTGAGGAAGCGGCGAAATAATTGATTGAAGGCGCCGCGCGACGCGGGCCTCGAAGGGAGTGGAACCGACAATGACGACGCCATCGTCGACCCCGGCGCCAAGCGCGAGCGGGAAAGATAATCAGCATCTTTCGCCAAAATCCGATATTGAAATCTCCCAGGCCGCGAAGATGCGCCCGATCCTCGACGTGGCGCGCGACAAGCTGGGCATTCCCGCCGAACATGTGCAGCCCTATGGCCACTACAAGGGCAAGATCGCGCTCGAATATATTGAATCGCTGAGCGGGCGGCCCGACGGCAAGCTCATTCTGGTCACCGCGATCACGCCGACGCCCGCCGGCGAGGGCAAGACCACGACCACCGTCGGCCTGACCGACGGCCTTAACCACATCGGCAAGAAGGCGCTGTGCTGCCTGCGCGAGCCGAGTCTCGGCCCATGCTTCGGCGTCAAGGGCGGCGCGGCCGGCGGCGGCTATGCCCAGGTCGTGCCGATGGAGGACATCAACCTCCATTTCACCGGCGACTTTCACGCCATCGGCGCCGCCAACAACCTGCTCGCCGCGCTGATCGACAATCACGTCTATTGGGGCAACTCGCTCGCGCTCGACACGCGCCGCATCAGTTGGCGCCGCGTCGTCGACATGAACGACCGCGCGCTGCGCTCGATCGTCTCCTCGCTCGGCGGCGTCTCCAACGGTTTTTCGCGCGAGGATGGCTTTGACATCACCGTCGCGTCGGAAGTGATGGCGATCTTCTGTCTCGCCTCTAGCTTCGCCGATCTGCAGAAGCGGCTCGGCAATATCGTCGTGGGGCAGACGCGGGAAAAGAAGAACATCCGCTCCAGCGAAGTGAAGGCGGCGGGCTCGATGGCCGCGCTGCTGAAGGACGCCATCGCGCCAAATCTCGTGCAGACGCTGGAGAATAATCCGGCGATCATCCACGGCGGGCCCTTCGCCAATATCGCGCATGGCTGCAATTCGGTGATCGCGACGAAATCCGGGTTGAAGCTCGCCGATTACGTCGTGACGGAAGCGGGCTTTGGCGCGGACCTCGGCGCGGAGAAATTCTTCGACATCAAATGCCGCAAGGCCGGCCTGAAGCCCGATCTGACGGTGATCGTCGCGACCATTCGCGCGCTCAAGATGCACGGCGGCGTCGCCAAGGATGACTTGAAGACCGAGAATGTCGCGGCGCTGGAAAAGGGCTTCGCCAATCTCAAGCGCCATATCGCCAATGTGCGCAAATTCGGCGTCCCTGTGCTGGTGACGGTCAATAAATTCTCGACCGACACGCAGGCGGAGATGGAGCTGCTGGAGAAGCTGTGCAAGGCCGAGGGCGCCCAATGCGTCGTCGCCGACAATTGGGGTTCGGGCGGGGCCGGCGCGGCCGATCTCGCGCGCGCCGCGGTGAACACGATCGAGACGCAGCCGTCGAACTTCAAGCCGCTCTATGCTGACGATCTGCCGCTCGTCGAGAAGGCGCGCACGATCGCCAAGGAGCTTTACGGCGCCGCGGACATCTCGTTCGACGCCAGCGTCAAGTCGCGTTTCGCCGAACTCGAGAAGGAAGGCTTCGGCCATTTTCCGGTCTGCATCGCGAAGACGCAATACAGCTTCTCGACCGACGCCAACGCCAAGGGCGCGCCCTCGGGTTTCACCATTCCGATCCGCGAAGTGCGTCTGTCGGCGGGCGCGGAATTCGTCGTCGTCGTCTGCGGCGACATCATGACGATGCCTGGTCTGCCGAAGGTTCCGGCGGCCAACAACATCGAGGTCGGGACCGACGGCCGCATCTCCGGCCTATTCTGATTGGCGCGGCGGTCCGCCGCCGGCCAAAAATTTCGCCGCGACGCGCGCGCTTAGCGCTTCCGGCGTTCCCGTAAATACAACCAGCACCAGCGCTCGAAGGGAGCCAAATATGTCGAATTCCAGAATTCCCGGCCGCAATTTTCTGTTCGTGCCGGGTCCGACCAATCTGCCCGACCGCGTGCAGCGCGCGATGATGGTGGCGTCGGAAGACCATCGTTCGCCGACTTTCCCCGATCTCGTCAAGCCGCTTTTCCCGCAGTTGAAGAAGGTGTTCGAGACCGAGAAGGGCCACGCCTTCATTTTCCCGGCGTCGGGCACCGGCGGCTGGGAAGCGGCGATCACCAATACGCTGTCGCCCGGCGACAAGGTTCTCGCCCAGCGCTTCGGCCAGTTCTCGCATCTGTGGATCGACCTCGCGAACCGTCTCGGTCTCGAGGTCATCAAGCAGGAGCGTCCCTGGGGCACCGGCAACGATCCGGAGCTGATCGAAGAGACGCTGAAGGCCGACAAGAACCACGAGATCAAGGCCGTCTTCGCCACGCATAACGAAACGGCGACCGGCGTGACCTCGGACATCGGCGCGGTGCGCAAGGCGATCGACGCCGCGAAGCACCCGGCGCTGCTGTTCGTCGACGGCGTGTCCTCGGTCGCCTCGCTCCCGTTCCACATGGACAAGTGGGGCGTCGACGTGATCGTGTCGGGCTCGCAGAAGGGCTTCATGCTGCCGGCCGGCCTACTGCTGATGGCGGCGAGCGAGAAGGCCGTCGAAGCCGGCAAGCACAACAAGTCGCGCCGCGCCTATTTCGAATTCCAGGACATGATCAAGAACAACGCGACCGGCTACTTCCCCTATACGCCGTCGATCCCGCTGCTGCACGGCCTCAAGGAAGCGCTGGCGATCCTGTTCGAAGAGGGTCTCGATCAGGTTTACAAGCGCCACCATCACCTCGCCGAAGGCGTTCGCGCCGCGGTCAAGGCCTGGGGCCTCACGACCTGCGCCAAGGAGCCGAAGTGGAATTCGGACACGGTCACCGCGATCGTCGTGCCGGAAGGCTATGACGCCGCCAAGGTCATTTCGACCGCCTACAACCGTTACAACCTCGCGCTCGGCGCCGGCCTCTCCGAGGTCGCGGGCAAAGTGTTCCGCATCGGCCATCTCGGCGATCTCAACGAGCTGATGCTGCTCGGCGCCATCGCCGGCGCGGAAATGGCGATGCTCGACAACGGCATCAAGATTCAGCCCGGCTCCGGCGTCGCCGCCGCTCAGGCGGTCTATCGCGCCAATCCGCTGCTGAAGGCCTAAGACAGTTAAACGCCCGGCGCGCATGGCCGCGCCGGGCGCCAAACTTGACGAGCGCGACAACGCGCCAATTGCACACCATGCGAGGGATCAAGGGAATGTCGCACAAAATCGTTTTTCTCGACCGCGAGACGCTCGACGCCAATTTGCGCAAGCCCAATTTCCCGCATGACTACACGGAATATGCGCAGACCGCGCCGTCCGAGGTCGCCCTACGCCTCAAGGGCGCCGACATCTGCATTACCAACAAGGTTCCGCTGCGCGAAGAAGTGTTGAAGCAGCTTCCGGAGCTGAAGCTGATCGCCGTCGCCGCGACCGGCACCGACGTGATCGACAAGGCCTATACGACCGCGCATGGGATCACGGTTTCCAACATCCGCAACTACGCCTTCAACACGCTGCCCGAGCATGTCTTCGCGCTGCTGTTCGCGCTGCGACGCAATCTCGTGAACTATCACAATTCGGTGTTCCACGGGCGCTGGGGCTACAATAGCCAATTCTGCTATTTCGATTACCCGATCTACGACATCGCCGGTTCGACGCTCGGCATCATTGGTTATGGCGCGCTCGGCAAGGAGATCGAGCGGCGCGCGATCGCGTTCGGCATGAAGGTGCTGATCAACGACGTGACGGACGTGCCGAACAAGGTCGACATCGCGACGATCCTGCGCGAGTCCGACATCGTCACGCTGAACCTGCCGTTGACGCCGCAAACGAAAAGCATGATTTCGACGAAAGAACTCGCGTCGATGAAGAAGACCGCTTGCATCATCAACACCGCGCGCGGCGGCATCATCGACGAGGCGGCGCTGGCCGACGCCTTGCGCAAGGGCGTCATCGCCGGCGCCGGCATGGACGTGCTGACCGTCGAGCCGCCAAAGAACGGCAATGTGCTGCTCGACCCCACCATCCCCAATCTGATCGTCACACCCCATGTCGCCTGGGCCAGCAAGGAGGCGATGCAGGTGCTGGCCGATCAATTGATCGACAATATCGACGCCTTCGTCGCCGGCGAGCCGCGCAACATCGTGACCGCCTGAGGCGAGAGCCGTCGCTCCACCCACCGCGCGAAAATGGATCGCCGCGGGCGGGCTTCGGAGCGCCCCAAACGAACCGCCGCCAACAGAACGAGACGACAATGACCAAGAAACTCCTGTTCCTGCTGGACACCGATCCCGTCCCGAGCGTTTTCGACACGGTCGTCGGTTACGACGGCGGCGCCGACCACATCATCGGTTACGGCGGCGTCACGCCGCAAAACGTCGGGGCGCTGGTCGACGGAACCATTTACACGCGCGGCCCGAAGGAAAAGCAATACACCGCGATATTCGTCGGCGGCGGCGATATGACGGCCGGCGAGACTCTGTTCAAAGCGGTGAAGAAGCGCTTCTTCTCCAATTTCCGCGTGTCCGTGATGCTGGACAGCAATGGCTCCAACACCACCGCCGCCGCCGGCGTGGCCCTGCTCGCCAAGGCGAAGCCGCTGGCCGGCAAGAAGGCGGTCGTGCTGGCCGGCACCGGGCCGGTCGGCATGCGCGCCGCCGCCATGCTGCATATCGAGGGCGCCGAAGTCGCCATCACCTCGCGCCAGCTTTCGCGCGCGAAAGCTTCCGCCGCGGCGATCGAGGAGCGCTTTGGCTTCCTGCCGACGGCGATCGAGGCTTTCGACAACGCGGCGCGCGCGCGGGCGATCAAGGGCGCGCAAATCGTCTTCGCGGCCGGCGCCATCGGCGTGCCGCTGCTTGACGAGAAGGACTGGCAAGACGACGCGACGCTCGAACTCCTCGCCGACTGCAACGCGCAGCCGCCCCTGGGGCTCGGCGGCGTCGAGGCGACCGACAAGGCCAAGGAGCGTCACGGCAAGATCGTGATCGGCGCGCTGGGGCTCGGCGGGCTGAAACTCAAGCTGCATCGCGAATGCATCGGCAAGCTGTTCGAGGCGGCGGATCAAGTGTTCGACTGCGAAAATATTTACGCGCAAGCCAAGGCGCTCGCCTGAGCCGAGAAGGACCGCGACCATGACCAAGAACAACACAATCGCCAAATTTCTCGACGAACTCGCCAGCGAACAGCCGACGCCCGGCGGCGGCGGCGCGGCGGCCATCATGGGCGCGGTCGGCGCGGCGCTGGTCTCGATGGTCGCCAATCTGACCATCGGCAAGAAGAACTACGAAGCCTTCGACGAGGAGCTGAAGGAGGCGAGAGCAAAGGCCGAGGCTCTGCGCGCGGAGCTGACCGCCGCGATCAACGAGGACGTCGACGCTTTCAACGCCGTGATGGGCGCCTATGGCCTGCCGCGCGAGGGCGACGAGCAGAAAGCGGCGCGCGCCGCCGCCATCCAGGTCGCGTTGAAGCAGGCGACCGACGCGCCGCTGCGCGCCGTCAAGGCCTGCCACGAGGTGATCAAGCTTTCAGCCGTCGTCGCCGACAAGGGCAACATCAACGTCATCAGCGACGCCGGCGTCGCCGTGCTCGCCGCCAACGCCGGACTGCGCAGCGCGGCGCTCAACGTCTACATCAACGCCAAGTCGATCAAGGATCGCGAATTCGCCGAAATCCGTCTCGGCGAGGTGAACGCGCTCACGGATCTCGCCGCGCTGAAGACGGAAGAAGTCTACGCCGTCGTGCGCGGCAAAATCGGTTCGTAAAAAACAAAGACAGTCGTCGTCCCAGGGAGGACAACATGGACGTGCACGAGTATCAAGCCAAGGAAATTCTGGCGGCCCACGGGGTCGCCATTCCGCCCGGCACGATCGCCTTCAGCCCGGATCAGGCGGTGTACGCGGCGACCGAACTCGGCGGCTCGCATTGGGTCGTCAAGGCGCAGATCCACGCCGGCGCGCGCGGCAAGGCGGGCGGCGTCAAATTCTGCCGCACCTATCACGAGGTGCAGCAGGCGGCGCGCGATCTGCTGGGCAAGCGGCTCGTGACCAGCCAGACCGGGCCGGAAGGCAAGCCGGTGCAGCGCGTTTACGTCGAACTCGCCGATCCGTTCGAGCGCGAGATTTATCTCGGCTATGTGCTCGACCGCAAATTGGAGCGCGTGCGCGTCATCGCCTCCAAGCACGGCGGCATGGAGATCGAGGAGATCGCCAAGAACACGCCAGAGGAATTATTGCAGGTGATCGTCGAGCCGGCGGTCGGCCTGCTGCCGTTCCAGGCGCGCGAACTCGCATTTCAGCTCGGCTTGAACCTGAAGCAAGTCTCGCGCGCGGTGCAGACGATTCTGGGCGCCTATCGGGCGTTTCGCGACTGCGACGCGACGATGTTGGAGATCAACCCGCTCGTCGTCACCAAGGACGACAAGGTGCTGGCGCTCGACGCCAAAATGTCGTTCGACGATAACGCGCTGTTCCGCCGCCGCAACATCGTCGACATGAACGATCCGTCGCAATCGGATCCGCGCGAGGCGCAGGCGCTGGAGCACTCCCTCAACTACATCGGCCTCGATGGCGAAATCGGCTGCATCGTCAATGGCGCCGGACTCGCGATGGCGACCATGGACATGATCAAGCACGCCGGCGGCAGCCCGGCGAACTTCCTCGACGTTGGCGGCGGCGCCTCCGCCGAGCGCGTCGCCACGGCGTTCCGGCTGGTGCTGTCCGACGCCAATGTGAAGGCGGTGCTGGTCAACATTTTCGCCGGCATCAACCGCTGCGACTGGGTGGCGCAGGGCGTCGTCGACGCGGTGCGCGCGAGCAACATCACGGTTCCGCTCGTGGTGCGGCTCGCCGGCACCAATGTCGAGGCTGGCCGCAAGATCATCGAGGAAAGCGGCATCGCGATCATCAGCGCGTCGACGCTCAAGGACGCGGCCGACAAGGCCGTCGCCGCCTGCAAGAAGGCGGGATGAGCCTGTTGGCTTCGAAAGGGTTCTGACGGCGGCGGGCGCGCGACATAAGGCGCCGGGAGGAAATCATGAGCATTCTTATCGACGAGAAGACGCCGATTCTGGTGCAGGGAATCACTGGCGACAAGGGTAGTTTCCACGCCAAGGAAATGCTCGATTACGGCAGCAAGGTCGTCGCCGGCGTCACGCCCGGCAAGGGCGGCAAGACCGTGCATGGCGTTCCCGTGTTCAACACGGTCAAGGAGGCCGTGAAGGAGACGGGCGCGACGACGAGCATCACCTTCGTCGCGCCGCCTTACGCCGCGGACGCGATCATGGAGGCGGCGGACGCCGGCATTCGTCTGATCTGTTCGATCACCGACGGCATTCCGGCGCAGGACATGATGCGCGTGAAGCGATATCTCATGCGCTATCCCAAGGATCGCCGTTCGATGATGGTCGGGCCGAACTGCGCCGGAATCATCAGCCCCGGCAAGGCGATGCTCGGCATCATGCCCGGCCATATCTACAAGCAGGGCAATGTCGGCCTCATCAGCCGCTCCGGCACGCTCGGCTACGAGGCCGCGGCGCAGATGAAGGAGCTGGGGATCGGCATTTCGACTTCCGTCGGCATTGGCGGCGATCCGATCAACGGCTCCTCCTTCCTCGATCATCTCGTGCTGTTCGACAAGGATCCGGATACGGTCGCCGTGTTGATCATCGGCGAGATCGGCGGTCCGCAGGAGGCGGAAGCCTCGGCCTGGATCAAGGAGAATTTCTCCAAGCCGGTGATCGGTTTCGTCGCGGGGCTGACCGCGCCCAAGGGTCGGCGGATGGGCCACGCGGGCGCGATCATCTCCTCGACCGGCGACAGCGCCGCCGAGAAGACCGAGATCATGCGGTCCTATGGACTCACCGTGGCGCCGAGCCCCGCCGAATTCGGCGAGACCGTCGCCAAGGTTCTGCAACGCGCGTGATTTAGTATCGTCGCGCCCGGTCCGGCGCCCCTCATTCGTCATGCGTCGCATGACGCCTTCTCCCGCTCGCGGGAGAAGGGGACGCCCCAGCTTTTGGCATTGTCGTGGAGGCGACAATGCTTGGCGGGCTAGGTCGAAGGAATCGGCGGCGCCCTTTCACCCCACTGATGGGAGAAGGCGGCTCCGCCAAAGGGCGTCCGCGAGGACGCTCGTCGCAAGCAACGGGCTAAGGCCGAAGCGCATGAGAGCGCCGCAGCTTCCCGCAACGCCCATCGCGGAGTTCGAGATTTCTGATGACCGACGCCCCTTCCGACACGCCGCCCGCCGCCGCGCCCTCGGCCTTCGCCACACGCTCCGTCAAGGAGGCCTCGGCCTTTCTCGTCGATCAGCTCGTGCTGGTGGTCAAGCGCCACATGCCGCAGATCGAACCGGTGCTGCGAGGCTTCGCCGCCGGCTCGAAGCTCACCGACTATGAGATGGGCCGCGCCTTGCAGGCGCAGGGCATTTTGTTCCAGCTCGTCTCCATCGCCGAACAAGCCTATGCGATGCGCCGCCGCCGCCATATCGAGCGCGAGCGCGGACATGATCAATTGCTCGGCACCTTCGACCAGGTGCTGGCCGGCGCCGCGCGCGCCGGCGTCAGCGCGGACGAGATCCGCGCGCAATTGCAGACGCTGCGCATTCGTCCGGTGATAACAGCGCATCCGACCGAAGCCAGGCGCGTCTCGATCCTGGAGAAGAACCGCCGCATTTATTTGCTGCTGCGCGATCTCGAATCGACGCGCTGGACCGACCGTGAGCGCAACGCGCTCGGCGCGCAGCTGCGCGACCAGATCGAACTCTTGTTCCTGACCGGCGATCTGCATCTCGAAAAGCCGACCGTTGAACATGAAGTCTCCTGGGGCCAGCACTTCTTTTCCGAAACGATTTTCGACCTCGCGCCGGATTTGCTCTCCACCTTCGAAAGCGCGCTGGAGAAGCACTATCCGGACGAAAAATTCGAGGTGACGCCGTTCTTTCAGTTCGGCTCGTGGATCGGCGGCGACCGCGACGGCAATCCCTTCGTCACCAACGCGGTGACGCGCCAGACGATGCGCGACAATGCGCTCGCGAGCCTCAATTATTATCGCCAGCGGGCGACCGATCTTGGCCGCATGCTGTCGATCAGCCCGCGCGCCGCGCTGATTCCGCAAATGCTGCGCGACGCGCTGGAGCAAAGGCTCGGCGCCTTGAAGGACGCGAGCTCCATTCGCGCGCGCAACCAGATGGAGCCCTATCGTCAATTCGTCAATCTCATCGTCTACAAGCTCGACCATACGCTGCGCGCGACGAAGGGCGAGCCGAGCGACCAACGCTACGCCAACGCCGACGAACTGATCGGCGACCTCAAGGTGCTCGAAGCCTCGTTGGTCGAGGGCGGCTCGGAGCGGCTCGCGACCGATCTCGTGCGACCGTTGCGCCGCGCCGTCGAGATTTTCCGTTTCTCCACCGTGCGCCTCGATTTGCGCGAGAACACGACGCGCACCACCAGCGCGCTTTGCGACCTGTGGCGGGCGACCCGCGAGGGCGCGGCGCCGGACGCCGATTCTCCCGAGTGGCGCGCCTGGCTCGACGAGCAAATCCAGACGCCGCCGCTCAGCTCCGAGGAGCGCGAAAGCTTTTCGAGCGAGACGCGCGACACCATCGAAATGTTCGAGCTTGTCGCCGAACTGCAAAGCAAGCTCGACCGCGAGGCCTTCGGCAGTTTCGTCCTTTCGATGACGCATAACGCCGCCGATGTGCTCGGCGCCTATGTGCTCGCCAAGGAAGCCGGGCTAGTGCGCCAGAGTTCGAAGGGCGTCTATTGCACGCTGCCGATCGTGCCGCTGTTCGAGACCATTCCCGATCTGCGAGACGCGCCGGCGATCATGCGCGAGCTGTTGCGGATACCGATCGTCAAGCGCAGCGCCCAGCGTCAGGGCGATTTGCAAGAGGTGATGATCGGCTATTCCGACAGCAATAAGGACGGCGGCTTTCTGCCTTCGAACTGGGAGCTATACAAGGCGCAGGCGCGGCTCACGGCGGTGGGCGTCGAGGAGGGCGTCGCGATCTCGTTTTTCCATGGGCGCGGCGGCTCGGTCAGCCGCGGCGGCGCGCCGACCGGCCACGCCATCGCCGCGCAGCCGGCGGGCTCCATTCGCGGGCGTTTCCGCTCCACCGAGCAGGGCGAGGTGGTGTCGTTCAAATACGCCAATCGCGGCACGGCGGCCTATCAGATGGAGCTGCTGGCGTCTTCGGTCTTCACCCACGCGCTGAAGTCCGAGCGCGAGGAGGCGCTGGTTCCGCGCGAGGAATTCGACGAGGCTTTCGAGGCCATGTCGAGCGCCGCGCTGGCCGCCTATACGAGCTTTGTCGGCGACCCCGATCTTGTCGTCTATTTCCAGGCGGCGAGTCCGCTCGAGGAAATCTCGATGCTCAACATCGGATCGCGCCCGGCGCGACGTTTCGGCGCCAAGAGTCTCGCCGATCTTCGCGCTATCCCCTGGGTGTTCGCCTGGGCGCAGAACCGTCACGCGATCACTAGCTGGTACGGCGTCGGCTCGGGGCTCAAGGCTTTTCTCGACGCGCGCGGCGACAAGGGGCTCGAACTTTTGCGCCTGATGTTCGAGAAATCGCGGCTGTTCAAGCTCGTGCTCGATCAGGTCGAGAAGACGTTGATGATTGTCGATCTGCCGCTCGCCCGCGCCTATGCCTCGCTGGTCGCCGACGAAGCCGTGCGCGAGAAAATCTTCGCGGCCATCGAGACGGAGCACGAACTGACGCGCGCCATGGTGTTGCGCGTCACCGGCGCGGCGGAAATCGGCGAGCGTTTTCCAAACTATCGCGCGACGCTCGCCGACCGACTGCCAACCATCAACGAGGTGAATCGGGAGCAGGTTGAACTGCTGCGCCGCTTCAGAAGCGCGCAAGACGAGACGGCCAAGGAAGCGATCAAGATTCCGTTGCTGCTCTCGATCAGCTGCATCGCCGCTGGCCTCGGGGCCACCGGCTAAGGCTTTAATCGCAGCGCATATCCCAATCTGGAAAATGCAAAGCTTTCCGGGGATATGCCAACCACCCAAGGAAGGGGAATTGAGATGAGTTTCACGTTGATCGAGCAGGCGACATCGCGTCTGCACCGTTCGGAGCTGGCCGTGCCGGGTTCGGCGCCGGGCATGTTCGAAAAGGCCGCGACGTCCAAGGCGGACGTGGTGTTCCTCGATCTCGAGGACGCCGTGGCGCCGGACGATAAGGAGCAGGCGCGCAAGAACATCATCCAGGGCCTCAACGACATCGATTGGGGCAAGAAGACCATGACGCTCCGCATCAATGGTCTCGACACCCATTATTGCTATCGCGACGTGGTCGACGTGCTCGAAAACTGCCCGCGCCTCGACGTCGTGCTGATCCCCAAGGTCGGCGTGCCGGCGGACGTTTACGCGATCGACATGATGATCACGCAGATCGAGCAGTATAAGAAGCGCACCAAGAAGATCGGCATCGAGATCCTCATCGAGACCGCGCTCGGCATGGCCAATGTCGAGGCCATCGCGCAGTCGTCGAAGCGCCTCGAAGCCATGTCCTTCGGCGTCGCCGATTACGCCGCCTCGACCCGCGCCCGCACGACCGTCATCGGCGGCGTGAACCCGGATTACGGCGTTCTTTCCGACAAGGACGCCAACGGCAAGCGCGACTACTACTGGGCCGACCAGTGGCACGCCGCGCAGACGCGCATGATGGTCGCGTGCCGCGCCTATGGCCTGCGCCCGATCGACGGACCCTTCGGCGACTTCGGCGATCCCGATGGCTATATCGCGGCGGCCAAGCGCGCCGCGGTGCTGGGCTATGAAGGCAAGTGGGCGATCCATCCGTCGCAGATCGAGCTGGCCAATCAGGTGTTCACGCCCTCCGAGGCGGAAGTGACCAAGGCCCGCCGCATTCTCGAGGCGATGGCCCAGGCCGCCAAGGAAGGCAAGGGCGCGGTGTCGCTCGACGGCCGCCTGATCGACATCGCCTCGATCCGCATGGCCGAGGCGCTAATCGAAAAGGCCAATGCGATGGCCGGCGCGTAAGGCGCAGAACTATTCCCTCTCCCCGCTCGCGGGGAGAGGGCTTTAGGCGCCGCTTCGGCGTTCACCGCATTTTGGAACCCGCCATGTCCGACGACCACCGCAAACTCCTTCGCGAAATGTTCGACGCCGCCGTGGGCGCGGCGCATCCTTCGCTTTGCCTGCCGCCCTATCTGGCGAAAGTCGCGCCGCCCAAGGGCCGCACGGTCGTCGTCGGCGCCGGCAAGGCCGCCGCCGCCATGGCCGCCGCGGTCGAGAAGCATTATCCCGCGCCGGTCGAAGGTCTGGTCGTCACGCGTTACGAACATGGCGCGCCGACCTCGCGCATCGAAGTCGTCGAGGCCTCGCATCCCGTGCCGGACGCCGCCGGGCGCGAAGCGGCGAAGCGCGTGCTGAAGGCGGTCGAGGGGCTGACCGAAGACGATCTCGTGCTGGCGCTGATATCGGGCGGCGGCTCGGCCTTGCTGGCCCTGCCGGCCGAAGGCGTTAGCCTGGAGGAAAAGCAGATCGTCAACAAGGCGCTGCTAAAGAGCGGCGCGACGATTTCCGAAATGAATAGCGTGCGCAAGCATCTCTCGGCGATCAAGGGCGGGCGCCTCGCGCGCGCGGCCGCGCCGGCGCGCGTCGTGGCGCTGATGATCTCCGATGTGCCGGGCGACGACCTTTCCGTCATCGCCTCCGGGCCGACGGTTCCCGACGCGACGACGCGGCTGGACGCGCTGGCGGTGATCGCCAAATATAAGATCGACGCCCCGGCGGCCGTGCTGGCGCATCTGAACAGCCCCGCCTGCGAGACGCCCAAGCCCGGCGATCCGATCTTCGAGCGCGTGCAAAACATACTTATCGCGACGCCGCAGGGCTCGCTCGACGCGGCGGCGGCGGTCGCCAAAAAGGCCGGCTTCACGCCCTGCATTCTCGGCGATCTGGAGGGCGAGTCGCGCGACGTGGCGCTGGTTCACGCCGGCATAGCGAAGCAGATCGCGCTGCACGGCCAGCCGTTCGAGCCGCCGGTCGCGATCATCTCGGGCGGCGAGACCACGGTGACCGTGCGCGGCAAGGGCAAGGGCGGACGCGACGCCGAATTTCTGCTGGCGCTGACGCTGGCGCTGGAGGGCTTTGGCGGAATCTCCGCCATCGCTTGCGACACCGACGGGATCGACGGCAGCGAGGACAACGCCGGCGCGATCATGACGCCGGACAGTTTCGACCGCGCGCAAAAGGCCGGCGTGGACCTCAAGGCGCTGTTCGCCAACAACGACGCTTACACGGCGTTCGAGAAGCTCGGCGACCTCATCGTCACCGGCGCGACGCGCACCAACGTCAATGATTTTCGCGTGATATTGGTGCCGAAGCGGGTGTAAGCTCCGCGCATGACCCTGTTAATGCCCGCGCCCGAGCCGGAAATCCTCTCGCGCCGCGACGAGCTTCTGGCCCGGCTGCGCGCGATCCTTCCGGCGCAAAGCGTGATCGCCGACGAGACCGCGCGCCGCGCCTACGACTGCGACGCCTTCACCATGTATCGCGCGCTGCCGCTGGTCGTCGCGCTGCCGGAAACGACCCTGCAAGTGCAAGCGATCATGGCGCTGGCGCAAGAGATGAATGTGAAGATCGTGCCGCGCGGCGCCGGCACGTCGCTGTCCGGGGGCTCGATGCCGCTCGAGGACGGCATTCTCCTGGGGCTGTCGAAGTTCAACCGCATCCTCGAACTCGACTATGAAAACCGCTGCGCGCGCGTGCAGCCCGGCGTGCAGAATCTGGCGATCTCCAAGGCGGTGGAAGCCAAAGGCTTTTATTACGCGCCCGATCCCTCGTCGCAGATCGCCTGTTCGATCGGCGGCAATGTCGCGGAAAACGCCGGCGGCGTGCATTGCCTCAAATACGGCCTCACCACCAATAATATTCTGGGGCTCGAGGTCGTGCTGATGGGCGGCGAGATTGTCCGTCTCGGCGGCAAGCATCTCGACAGCGAACTCTACGACCTCATGGGTTTGATGACCGGCTCGGAAGGGCTGCTCGGCGTCGTCACCGAAATCACCGTGCGAATCCTGCGCAAGCCACC
>Ga0187856_1002182_pt1 | contig 14697 bp, 11 predicted proteins | sample June2016WEW_8_40_FD_132443 | JGI IMG/M metagenome (GOLD analysis project Ga0187856, IMG submission 132443) | Peatland microbial communities from SPRUCE experiment site at the Marcell Experimental Forest, Minnesota, USA - June2016WEW_8_40 | ecosystem: Environmental > Terrestrial > Soil > Wetlands...
GACCCTTGACAGGGAGCACCGCTGGAATAACGCCGGCTTTCAGAAGGCGCGGGTTGAGTAGAGAAAAAATGAACGTAGAAACGTAGAAACGGAGAAACAGTCTTCCGTGTAAGGATTACGAATAGAGGGGCATTGGAGCACGCAAAGGCAGGTCGCCTGAGATTGTGAGACTACGTTGCCGCAGTTTTGGGCGAGTAGGGCTCCTTGCGGTTCTACTCAGACTGCTGGAGCTCGGTCGAATCCAAAGGGTATTGGGAGGAGATTTCTCCCCAAGATGGGAGTTCTCCTGTGCTGATCAATAACGACTCTCTTCCAACTTTCAGGTCAAGCAGGGTCTCATCGCTCAGATTTCGCACCGCCGCATTGTGATACCCGATTAGCCAATTGTATTTGGCAGTGATGCCATTGAGCTCAGATTGATCTCGCAACTGACTTTCAATCAGGCTTTTGTGGAGACGTAAAACATCTATCGCTTCAGCTGTGGAATCCACCATCCCGAGGTAATTCACGAAACAAATTCCATCGGAACCGTTCCATACTAGATCACGCAAGTATGCCTTCTCTTCTTCGGGAGCATGGCGGCTGATTGCAGAACCCGCTTCAACAGCTTCGATTATCTTCGGATCCACAACGATTCGAGGATAACTAGCGACACCGTTCTCTATTTCATACGCGCGCACAAGAGCTGGTCCAAAAACCACTCCTCGCTCAGCAACGATTTCCCCGACGGTCACGCAGCCGCGAACAAGCACTCCGGCGCGTAATAAATTGACCTGAATAATCGCCAGTTCCATCAGCTCGGAAAATAGCAGCCCATCACTATCATGGGAATCTTGGTCGCTCTGAATACCGGCTACACGGACAATGTGGTCGGAGAAGCTAAAGAATGCTAGATCGTACAAATCGATAATCTGCGGATCCGGTCTTGATAGGCCGGATAGCGTCTGCAAAGCCGTACCGATACGGTCTGCATTCCAACTGTTGACCATTTGCCTGAATCCTAGAATGTCGAAGTAAGTGACAATGGACTGGGAGTAAACGAAGGGCCGCGTGGACGTAGGATTTATCGCGAATGGCATTTCCCAGCGCTCCGAAAAAACTACCTCATTCAACGGTGTGCGATGTGAGAGTAGGAAATCGCGACTCTTGCGCACCCCCAGCCCTAAGACACCCACCACCGACACTGTTGGGGGAGCTCCAACCAGGTCTTTTAGTTTGCCTTCATCAAATGAGTCGAAAACTGCCGCTGGGTATCCAAGGGATTCACAAGCAAATATCATCTGGCCGATCGCTATAGCGGCGTCGGTCGCAGCCCATTCAGCTGTGAATTCTGGCTTGTATGATTCGATTTCTGAATCGAGCGTAGAAACGACGTGATCACGAATCCAAGACTTCTCCGCATTCCAAATCTTTTGGCGATATCCCGTATCGGCACTATCAGAAGTCGCAAAGATCACGATTAGAGCGTCGCATTTGACCAATTGCGGATCATTTGTGCAGATTTCAGCTAAGCGCCTGCGAGCTTCAAAGTCACGGACAACAAGAAACCTCCACGGCTGCAAATTGTATCGGCTAGTCGCACTACGTCCCGCTGTTAATATGATCGAGAGTTCGTTCTCTCCGAGCGTGCGTTTCAGTGAGGTCGTACTCTCACTTCTTTGCTCGATTATCTCTGCTACAGGTCGCTCTCCGATGCGCCTCATGGTATCTCCTATAACTTATCGAGAGGTATTCGTAAACCATTCCCATCTTGGTCTGTTGGCCCTCCCTGGCAAGGCCGCTAGAGCCGTAGCAATTGCTTCATAGAGTGTTTCGGCATTGACGTCTATGGAGTGCTCAACATCCTGGATATCCCGTACCGAAACTGTGCATGATCGCAGAACCACGAACAAAGCCTACCATATTCGCTTTTCGTTCGCTATAGCAAGGAGTGCCGCTTAAGTAGATCGTTTATTCTCCGCATGGTCCACGGGGCAGGACAAGAAGCATTCTTGGGGACCCGCGCTCACTACAATGGCTCTTATTCCCGTGTGACTAGCGAATTACAATTGATAAGTCTTCCAAGCACCGATCATGGCTGTTAGGTGTCAATCTCGCAAGGACTATTCGAAATGTGCCCGACAGAGCGCAGTCATGGCTCTTTGCACTGGAAAGGTATGAGGCGATGGCCGTAATCGACCCTAGACTTCTTCCCCTGATCGAAACCTTGGCGGCCTTCGGAGCGGACTGGTTGGCTTTCGAACTGTTCGACGGGCTTCATGTCGGCCGGGTTCCGGAGGACTCAGACGAAGAATTGAAGCGTGCTCGCCTGGCTGTTCGTGAATTTCGGAGTGACGAGCACCTTCCGGAAGAACGGGACTTGCGGACTCCAACTGCCACGCCGATCGTTGGAGATGAACACGGTCGAGCGGAAACAGGGAGAGGCGTCGGTCGAATGGCTCGTCAAAATCTTGGAGAGGGCGCGAAAGGCCGGTTTGGCTCTGGAAGAAGGTGTTTCGGCAGCCGACACCGCAGCGCCCAACGGTCAAAGCGGGACTGCCGCCGGCAATGATGAGAACAAGAAGCCCCTCACAATCGAGGCGCTGCTCGCAAAAACCAAAGATCCTCAAGCGAGAGAACGCATCAACGAGATGATGAGTTTCTGCGAGGCATTACCTCATGTTCAGCGATATACAACGCGGCATCATATCGTGTACGCGACAACCAGAGCCTACGCGAAAATCGATCCGCAACGATTGCAATTCTGGGTAGACGTTGTTCGGAAAGGGGTTGAGGATCCCAACCACTTGCTGAAACACAAGCATCCAGTGCATGGGCACATAGAGGTTTCGAACGACTTCGATCTCCAGAAGGTCAAAGATCTTGTGGAGCAGTCCTATAAGTCGACGATGGCGGTCGAGGCTGGCGAGGATTAAGAAACTCACGAGTTGGATTGCTTGCCCTTCGGGCATGAATCGTGGAGAAAGTAGAGATTGGCGCTGGCTATCGAAGCCATCTTTGACTTCGCAGTAATTCGAGGTAGGATTCAGAAGAATGTGGTCTGACCGCGAAACAGTAGACGACTGCCTTGGGTTCTCTCAGTACGTGACCAGCTTGGCTGAAGTGTGTCTTGAGCCAGGTATCGCACCGTTGACGCTGGGGGTGTTCGGCTCGTGGGGCAGTGGCAAGACGAGCCTGATGAAGATGCTCCAGAAGGCCGTCGAGGCCGACGCAGAAGCAGGCGTGAAAACAATCTGGTTCAACGCGTGGCGTTACGAAGGGAAAGATGAAATCCAGTCGGCGCTTATCAATGCGATCCTCCTTAGAGTACGAGAGGGGAAAACGCTCGGCCAGGACATCGTGGACGTTCTCAAACGACTCCGTGATGGTGCCAGCGTCTTGAAACTCGCCAAATTCATCGGCAAAACGGCCATTACACTTACTCCCGACATCCAAGGCTTTCTCGATTGCTTCAACCTCGAATCTGAAAAAGTCGTCGACACGATGGCGACTTTTGAGAAAGATTTCGAAACTTATCTCACGAAGCTTGGCGTTAAGCGCGTCGTCGTATTTATTGACGACCTCGACCGCTGTCAGAGCGCGAAGATCGTTGAAACGTTTGAAACCATCAAACTGTTCTTGAATATTCCCGAATGCACATTCGTGCTCGGTGCCGACGACACCAAGATCCGGCAAGCCATCATTGAGACGTACCGAGTCGGCGACCAGACGGAGTTAGCTTTCTCCGATGACTATCTGGAAAAGATCATTCAGTTGCCATTTCGCATTCCGGAGCAACGACTGGATGATATTGAGTGCTATGTCTCGATGTTGTTTTTGAAACGGGAACTCAATCCCGACGGGTGGTCCACGTTGTTACATGATCGCGCATCGATGCTCGGCCAACTTCGAAGCGGAACGGACCCTTTCCTGCAGTGGATCACCGATCACGCTGCGTCATGCGCCGGCGGCGTTACGGAGGCCGCGCGGCATCTTGGAGAAATCAGACCCTACATTCAGATTCTCGCGGGCGGGCTCCGAGGAAATCCCCGCCAGATCAAGAGATTTCTCAACATCCTTGCATTGCGCCAGCGCCTTGCAACGGCGAATGCCCTGGGCACTCGTACGGAAACACTCATAAAACTTCTCGTCATTGAATACACGTGGAAACCATTCTTTCGCGATCTCGTCGAAACGACCGATCCTGCCAGCGGACAATCTGCGTTGCTCGCCGAGACACTTACGGTCGCACGCGGTGGAGCGATGCCGGCAGATTCATCGGCGCTGAAGGCCGCAGTCGAAACGCCCGGCCTTCGCGACTTTTTGTTGGCGGCACCGGTAATCGAAGGGAACACGGACCTCGGGCCGTATCTTTTTCTCTCGCAGACCGCACTCGCTGCAGATCGGCCTATGCAGATCCAGGCCCCGGACGAAACGGCACGCGCTCTCGCTGCTCGTATTTCGAGTGATGATCGGATTCGTTCACGATCGGCGATTCTCCAGGCCCGGCGGCAAGACGCGGTAATCATTGATTCCATCGTTCGCCAGTTGCGGACGGACCTATCCACGCTCACCGATCCGCGGCATCAAGTAAACGCTTTGGGAGGACTCCTCGATCTCTGCGCTGTGCGGCCCTCAAACTATGCAGCTGTGGTCGAGGTGTTGGGACGGATTGATCCTGCGGCAAATCAAGCGCTTAGCATACCGGCCGCCGCATTGTTGCAGAAGGCCGAAGACGCTGGAGTCGCGGAAGCGGGAAGGATCAAGGATCGTTATACCGGCACGTCGCGAGTTACTGCAGCACTCAAGCGGAAAAATCCGACCAAGACACAATAGTTATGGGAACTTCACGAGGAATCTCGACACCGAGCGGCGGGAGTTGGTCTCCGGCAAAACGCGAAATTACGGCACATTTGGCAAGCCCGGCTAGCGTTCCGGCCGCCCGCATCGTAGCGGGCGTTCTTTCTGCCTTGGGTGGTCTCGGTCTTGCCGCCGGTCAGGGTATGAGATCCAGCTCTTCGCGAACGAAGGGTATGGAATCCGGTTCTTCAGGAACGAGCGGTGGGCGACGGGTACCGGGTTCACACGCCGGCCAGGTTGGCGGCGCAATCGCTGGTCTCGGTGGCTTTGCTAGCGCGGTCCAAGGGCGCGGGCTGGCTGACGCTCTAGAGAGACTCGATCTCGATGACCTCGACGGCCGACCAGCGGTCGAAGTGATCGCCCGCGTATCCGAAAAAATCACTGAAGGGCTTGGCGGAGTTGATGCCGAAATTTTGCGGACCGCCCTCAATGAGGCCATCCTCGAAGCGGCCCAGCTTGAGGAAGAGTTGGGATTCACGGATTTAGAGGCTGCGCTGCAGGCGTTCTTGAGCGAACAGGGACTAAATGGATTCATAGAATTGTTTCTGGCACGATTTGTGTCGGACTTGGTAACGGCAGCCATTCTCGATCACGTCGATTACAAGACGAGCAGTGACGTTGAGACTGAGGCGCTGTTAAGCGGAATCGAAATTGTCTGCCGCGACAAAGTGCATACCGTTGTCGAGCAATACCGAGATGCTGGTCGTCTCAACGGCGTGGATTGGTTTGGCGCTGCGGGGACTCGACTAGGCCGCGAACTAGCCGATGCGGTTGTCACCCAATTACGAACAGTTTAGGCAACCTCATGCAATTTACACGCTTCGTCGGGAATGGGAATCGGAACTCGATCTATCGCCGCGTTCTTCATAAACGCGCCGTCGTGAAGATGGATCTGCGGCCCAACGAAGGCAATCTCACCCTCGATTTCAAAATCGACGGGGAGATGCTCGCGATGCCGTTAAATCCAGTAGTTCGCGACGTGCTCGACCTTGCCGCAATGGTGTATATCGCCGACGAGCTCTGTGCACGATCATCAGCTCCGGATCGATGGACGCGAAGATTCGATGGCTTCATTCCAGTGCGCAGACCGGCATTATGGAAAAATGCCAGCGGACAACTGAGCGATCTGCTGAGTTTTCTCTCGGGCGATGACTTCGCTTTCGAATGGTTACCCACAAAAAGTGTTCCATCGCTGCGCAACCACCGAGGTGCGCTCCCTCAAGGATTCGATACGGTCTGCCTATTCTCCGGAGGAGCTGATTCGTTGGTGGGAGCGTATGAACTGCTTGAAAGCGGCAAGAGCGTGATTCTGGTGGGGCATCAAGCCGACGGCATCACCGCCTCCACGCAAGACCATGTCATGCGATTCTTCAAGCGCCGCTTCGACGACAAGGTTGCATTCGTACAAGCGCGTGTTGCCCGATCCCCACGGGCCAACCCTGACTTCGACCTCGGAGCAAAAGTTGAGACCACGCATCGGTCTCGCTCGTTTCTTTTTCTCGCCCTTGCGGTTGCTGTGGCGTCCGCTGCGGAAATCGATGAAATCGTAATTCCAGAGAATGGTCTTATCGCACTAAACCCGCCCCTCAATGTTTCTCGCGTTGGCACCTTGAGTACGCGCACCGCGCATCCGCGCTTCATCTCCGAATTCATGTTGTGGGTGCGTGCGATTAAAGTATTTCAGGGACGAATCTGGAATCCTTTCCTGTATATGAGCAAGACGGACGTCGTCAGCAGGGCCGCACGGCCACTGCGACCGGTTCTGCGGCAGACGTTGTCGTGTTCCCACCTCGGCAGGAGCCGATGGACGGGTTTTCGCGGTCACCATTGCGGTTATTGCATTCCATGTCTGTATCGCCGAGTCGCGTTTGCAAAGCTCAATCTGGATGATCCTGCGGACTATTATCGAAATGTGTTCACGCGATTCGGGTCACTTTCAGCGACAGAGCGTTCAGATGTCCGAGCACTGGCGTCGTTCGCAAACAGGGTGCGCTCGATGACTCCGGCGCAGCGAATGAGTGCGCCACTCTCGCATGGAACCTGCGATCCTCACATGCTCAGTATTGTCGGTCCGCCAGTTGATGATCCATATACTGCTTGGTCCGATATGCTCGATCGATGGGCGGCGGGCTTCTTGGAACAGGCGCGCGTGTGGTCTTCGCGTGATGTGGCTCGACGATTGAATATCTAATCGATGACTTTATTCAAGGCACTTTCATTAAAGCAGCCATGGGCAAACATGATCGCTTCCGGCGAGAAAACGATTGAGACTCGCAAATGGCCCACCGACTATCGGGGGCCGCTTCTCATCGTCTCATCGAAATCGCCCGACATACCCCCCGCTGGCTGCGCTGTGGCACTAGCGGCGCTTGTCGAATGCCGCCTGATGACACATGCGGATCAAGATGCGGCAAAATGTGCTCTTTACAGTGGTGCGTATGCCTGGGTGTTGCGTGATATCCGGCGGCTGAAGCCCTTTCCCGTGAGGGGCCAGCTTGGAATTTACGAGGTGCCTATCCCTGAAAACGGGATCGTTTTCGAGTAACGAATCAGTCTCTGCGGCACCTGGCTTTTAGGGTCGCACAGATCACTTATCAAGCTCTTCTTCAAGTTGGTGGGCAATTTCGATCGGAATAGGAGTTCTGGGATTTGGGTGAACTAGAACACGGGTGCCCGGCTCAGGTCCCTTGGTCGACCTGATGTCCGTCGCCAGAATGACGGCATTGATTCGCCGGTTGAGATTGGACTGCAGTCTTTTCTCAATCAGCGCCGCCCATTTCTTCACTCCACCCGTGACACCTGAGAGATCAAGGACAATGATGCCAGGACCGCTCTTCGGCAATTGAGCGGCCTCCGCGCGCACGATTCTCTCGGCGGCCTCGTCGTTCACTTGAATGCCTGCAGTTCCTCTTTGCAAGCCGCCCGCACCGGCTTTGAGGGTCATGCAATAGAGTTTTGGGTCAGCGATTAACTCGAACACACCGCCACTTCCTAGGGTTTCTAATGGATCAGCGGCGAAATACGCATAATCCTTAAATTCGGCGTTAGACGGATTTGTCGGAAGATTATTTATCCAAGCAATGAGTTCATCGAGTTCTTTGTCATCTAAGAAACGACGCAACGCAACTTTGCCGTGTAGACCTTGAACCGCGACGGCAAGAGCATTGGCCACTTTCCCTAAGATGCTCTCTGCGCGTTCCAGAACGTCAGACAACTGTCGTTGCGATGCCTCCACATATATCCAGCCGGGATAGGCGCTGGCCATTCGAAATCGGAGATCCGCGACGCGAGTGCCGACCGGTGGGAAGAGCTCGACATCTGGCGTTATCCGCAAAAGCGAAGCGGCAACTTGCACTTCAAGGAGTACGCCAGCATTCGTGAAACCGACCTTCCATTTTTCTAGAAGCTCGGCCGCATGCGGGAGCGAACTGACAGTTTTCCAATCTTGCCACGCGGCGGTGAGGCGCAGAACGAAGATCGTCGCTTTTGAACCCCCAAAATAGCTCGACACCCATTTCTTTCCAAACAACGATGCGAACCCGTTCAACGCGTCCTCAGCATTGGCTAGTCGATCTTGAGAAAGCTGGTTCAAGCCCAGATCGTTGACCTCATCGCGAGAGAAACTCTTTGCCATTCTCCAATGATAGTGCTCTCGCAGCGGGCGGCACTCCATCTGTCGTCACCACGCAGAAAGTGAGTTGATTGCGTCTCGACTTGAAGGAAGCGGCTCACATCAGTGCGAGCTGAGGGCAACATGGATTCCACGCATGGCTACCGCATTTTCAAGAAGCACTCCTGAGTGGCCCGCTTAAGAACCGCTTGCCGCTTGGCCGGATTACTCGCGACAAACGTCCTGCTGTTTGGGAACGAAGTTGTTCCCGAATGGTCGCTCTCTAAAACAACAGTGTCGGAATGAATTCCTCGGCGCAGGCGGGATCGTCGTTCTTCACTGAATCCACACGAGTGCTCACACGATGGTGGCGCATGGCGTCGGCGGGGAATGGCTTGAGCAAGTCGAGAAGATCACAGTACGCCGGCACAATTGAGGCTACCTACCTCGCTCCCGAAAGTACAAAGATACTTCTCCTCGATTGCATGTAGCAACTGAGGTCGAGTAGTTATTTTCACGATGAGTCCCGCTCGATTCATGGGTTTACCGTCTCCACAGAGAAACTGAAGGACGTGGGCTACTCTTCCGGTCCAAGCAACCAGCCCATTCCTACATCGACCATCCCCCAACAAGCGATGACAGTAGGCGAGTGAGGTCGATGTTCACCGCCTAGTAGAGATTTATAAACTCTTCGACCGTCATGCTGGCTCCGCCCGGATGAGCTGCACTCGGGTACGCGGCGAACGCGACAGCCCAGTCAGTCGTTGTGTCTTCGTCAATGATGCCCTGCTCTGTGTCACATCTCTCGAATCGTTGACCGTGTGTCACGTTATCGCCAGCTGAAGTGATTAGATTGAAGTCAGCCTCAGGATCCGATCCGTTGAACGCGACTGTCGCCGCTCGAATACTGAGGTACGCCGGACACACGTTCCGAATCGGGTCATAACATGCCTTACAAGTGAGAGGGTTTGCTCCTCGCGCTTTGAGTTCGCCAGAGGCCTTGACACACCAGAGCGCGTCATCACAGACAGGAGAGTGAATCTTGCGGGCTTGTGCCGTCACCCAAAGCAAACGCTCAACTTTTCCCAGCAAGGTCGCCGAGGATATGAAATTGAAAATCGCAAGGCGATTGGCCGCACTTCCACTCGATTGACCTGACCTCGCGTTATATTCCGCGACATGCAACGGGTGCCACAGAAAAGCCGCAATCCAAGTGTCCATCGGGAAACAATGTCGATTCCCATGACACTGCTGCGCATAGATTGACACCACTTTTTTGGATTGCCACGCTCCCATATTCATTGCGATATCAGCTGCATCTGCCGCTGAGAGATGAGCAGGATCCAGTCTGGGCCTGTGAGCACCAGTCGGCAAGGCGGCAGGAACGAGAGTGTGAATCTGCCGCACATCGTTCAAGAACATGAGGAAAATCACGCTTCTTGGAGGTCCCTTGTCGAACGCGTTGAAGCAATCAACTAAACTTGCTCTATGTTGTTGCGCAACTGCCCCAACTAACTGATCCATGAAGAAGCCTGTATTCAGAACATGGGCGGGTCCAGCGACTTGAAATCCCGTGTATGACCAATTCGTAAGGTCATAAGCACCGAAGAAAGGTAAAGAACACACTGCCTGAGAGGCAGAAATGAGATTCCTGAATCTCGGAAACAGTGCCAGCGGGTTCGTAGGGTCGGTAAGCTCCTCCCAAGTGGGCAAGAGATGAAACTCAACGTAAGGAACAGTGTTGCTGCTCGCTACTGACTCACCGAATCGAGTACAAAAGAAATGAGTCATTATCAGTTCGCTTTTTCGTCCGCCGGGCGGGTTCCAGCTTGCGTAGAAGCGAGCCAATCCCAATACTGGATCGTCAAGTCTCCCGAACGGAAGAGCAGCGCCATACCCATGCCCAACGACCCGGTGCCACATCTCTTGAAGCACGTGCACGGTGTTGTGAAAGGCAGAACCAGCCGGAAATATTCCAGTCACGTCATTCAAAGTAACCCGATCCAGCAACCCCAAACGATGCCCCACTTCGGCCCTAACTGGTTCAAGGAACCTCTGTGCCTGAGCTGGCACGTTCAGATCCTTGCTGCAGATTACTTCAGCAGTCAGAACACGAGTATTTATGTCGATCCTGATAGCGCGAATGTAGCCGTATGCTCGGTCTTGAGTTCTCGGACGCTGGCCCTGCAGATCGCTGGCAAGAACGTGGAAATACAAGAGCGGAAATAATGGAAGATCGGGATCAAACGGGAAAACGAGCGGGGACCATTCGGGTGGCACGTCCTCAAAGTCGAGTGGGACTATGAAGGATAGTGCTTCAAAAGGCATAAGGTGTTTCCGAGCTTATCGTTGGGCTTTAATAGGCACTCTATCACTCTTGCAGATGCTGGAAGATCAAATGAACATCCGGGAATCAGCCGGGTAATCCTGCCGTTTTGGGGATGTCAAAGGCGGGATGTTCGCAGGTAGGCTCTGAGACTGACTCGATTCCTTAGCCCCAAATGTAGGAAGTTTGACGACAGACCTCAAACCTTCCTCGTACAGAGCCAAATGAGAAATGAGAATGTCACTTGCACACCTGCCCCCGAAGTACATCGCAGTCTAGGTCAGGCTGACCAATTCGACCCAGGTAAGCGGCATAGCGCTGAAGCAGGTTGGGAACGAATTGCGCCGCGACAGACGCAAACCTGCTCTGCAGCAGAGCAGGAACCTGCGCGGACGGCACTGTCATCATTTCCTTGAACTGAACCAGCCAGGGACCACTTTCGCCACAGGGAGGAAGAAAGTGCGTACTGATAGCGTGCCCTTGACTGGCATATAAATGCAGTTCCTTCGCAGCACTCTCCTGCTTCTTTTCGTCCCCTTGGAACTTGTTGCGCATGCCTGTCCAGATGCCTTCCATCGGCTTGCAGAGGGCCAGCATCAGGTGGGGCGGATATTGATCCCGTGCCATATTGCACGGTGGAGTTACAACCACGTAAATGTTGCCTTCAACCTTCACCAAGTCTCCGGTCCCTAATTGCTCCGCCGCGAGGGGCGGTACGACATAGAACTCCTCCGGGTGGTGGAAGTTGGGCGGCATACCCAGTTGCTCGGCAACGTGGGAGGCAGTTTGGCGGGCGATTACACCGGCCAGCACGTTACCATCCTCCATAGTCTTCCAGGTCTTCTCCCAGCGCGGCCAGATTGACTGGCTGAACAGCCGTGCGCTTTCCTGCGCAATCTTCTTTCGGGTGACGTCCATTGCCGACATCAGACTCTCGTGCCCCGCAAGCCAGCGCAGGGCTTCCATTTGTCCGTCTTTCTTCTTGCCGATAATCCTGATCTGCGAGTCCTGCACGAGCTGGCTTGCTTCCTGAGGATAGCCGCTATAGACGACAGCCGGCACGCCCACTTCCACCAACACCTGCTCAAGAACCTCGTTTCCAATCGGTTCCGTATTGTGACCGGCAGCATTGTCTTCTTCTGGCAAACGGAGGTCGATTGCTGCGCAATTGATCCGGAGCCGATCCAGAGCCCTGATGGCTGCACGTTTGCTTTTTACGAATTCAGCAACATACCGGAAGGGCTGCGCTGCATCCCGGTTGAACTCAATGATGTCTCTTTTCCATGAGGAGATCGCTTCTTCGTCATCTTCTGCGATCAGAATGACACGTTCCGGCATAGCTCAAAACTCCTTTGTCTCATGGTTTGCTGGAATCCTGGGCAAGGGTCTCTTTCTCATACGGCAACGAGATCTGGAAAATCGCACCACCAGCAGAGGCGAGCAGCTGCAGCTCACCATTGCTTCTAGAAATGGCTTCATGGGCAATACTCAGTCCGAGCCCGGTACCATTCGGTTTGAGCGTGAACCCCACGTCGAAGACCTGCTCCGTAAACTCCGCGGGTATCCCTCTGCCGTTGTCAGCTATCCGAATAACACACTGATCGCCTTCCGACAGGATTGAGACGCTGATCGACGGCTCGGGAATGTCGTGGTGCTCCAGCCAGTAGATGGCGTTATCAATAAGATTCGTCACTGCCGTTGCCAGATCGTCAGGGTAGCCGAAAACCTTCCGCCCTGATGCATCGGCAGAGAGAGAGAATGTGATTCTGAACTTCTCCATCCGGGTTTTGAATAGGTATTGAGTTTGCGCGATAACGTCTGCCGCGTCGTATGGTTTCGGCTGCCCTCGCCGTGCTCCGGAAAGCGGGCTCAATGCATTGAAAAGGACGCGCAATTTCTCGCTGCTCGAACCCATCCCGTTCAGAAGCCTTGGCACTTCTGCGCGATCCTCCGAAGCTTCGGCAGAAGAGTCCAGCAAATGGGGCCACCACCGTGCTAGGCGGGCAGTTTCAGTCTCAAGGAAGGAGAGGGGAGTGTTCCCCTGGTGCATGACCTCGCCGATGATGAGGCCAAGCGTCACCTTTGCCTCCAGCTGCGCTTGGCGCTCTTCAAGGCGCTGGAGATATGCTGTCAGCCGGTCAGATTCCTTGGTGACAAGAGCCTCCGCCTCCGCCCGGTCGGGCTCGGGAATCTTGGCAAGAAGCAGCTTCGACCAGCCCATCTGGACCTTGCGATAGATTTCCTGAAAACTGGTCTCCTCCCGCGCCTCCAGCCCCGCGCTGATGCGGAACTTGCGGCGCCGTGGCTCGACAACCTCGGACAGCAGCGTTGAAATCAGCGCCTGGAGGCGACGAAAGCTGCCGTTCTCCTCAAGTCCTTCACGACTGCTCCGTTCAACCAGATGAGAAAACCCTTCCTCATCGACCGTAACGATCCCTGCAATCTGGTTGCGACCGATCTTCATCGTCGGGTTCTGTACACGCTTGGCATCCAGCGTCAGCCAGTCGTTCTCGCTGTCTCCGTAGGGACGAATCCTGAATCCTGCCCGGTAGATTGCAACGCCGGAGATGCTGTCGAGAAGCTTGCGTGCTTCCCGAACCCCAATCGTGCCGAAGCCCGCCTTCTCTGCTGTATTGCGAATGGCGGCGGCCTCGCGGTCAAAGATATTCAGCCGGACGAGAACCATTCCGCAGGGTTCCTGTCCGTCATCCTGCAGGAGTGGCACTGTCAGACGCACATGTTCCGGCTCCTGTCCCGCGCGCCGGATCGTCACTGTTCCGTCAAAGACTCCGGTCTCGTCGAACGCACCATCGACGGCATAGTCGCATGCATCTAGAATCGGAAAGGGCTGTACTTCGTGCGGCTGCCGGCTCCCGTGCACTGCCTGCCCGGTCCCGCCCGCATCCTGATTCACGATGGCAGCGCCATCAAATCCGCAACTCTCGGGGGTGCACTGCGAGAGATCGAGGAATATCCTGAACGGCTTTCCATCAAGATCTTGAATCGGCGAAACCAGCCGGCGGAGTTCCTGGTGAAGTTTCCGCAGCTGCTGCTCAGGCCAGTCATCACGCAACTCTGACACCTTCAGAAGCGTTCCCGACTGCCTTGCGGGCGCCAGTGATTCAACCGGAAAGCGGATCTCCTCAAGGTACTTGGCCGCCTCAAATGCATTCCAGTCGAGATGTGCTATGCGGGTGGTCTGCATTCTCGGCTCATGTCCGTCGGCAGATGCGGCGAGCGGACGGAGCGGCGCAGACGAGACCAGTTCCAGGTACCGGCCCAGCCTCGACGCAGCGAACCGCCCAATCCCTTTTGAGCCGAGAAGGGGCCGGCCGCCGGGACTCACCTTGCGATCCCGCTTGTCACTGGTAGCGGGCTCCATCCATTTCTGCTCTATATCCTCCAGGGTCATCCCGTGACCGTCATCCTCGATGAGGATCAGCCCGTCATTCTGTTTCAGGGGCGGGACAAACGTAACTCGGGCGTAAGACGCATCAGCATCGTGGCTGTTCTTGATCAACTCAATAACGGCGGCTTCCGGCCCGCTAATCAGGCGATCTCCAATTGTGCGGATAATCCGTGCGCGCGGCCGGAAAGCAAGCTGAAGTGGTGGCCACCCTACCGGCCTGCCTTCCGGCCACAGCTCACCGAATGCTTCCTGTGATACCGGAGTCTGATCATTCCAGCCTTCCGAAGCAGCCAGCCCGTGAATCTCGTCGAGATCACGCAGGATTTGAGACTCCAGGGTTCTATCGGCAGAAATGCTTTCTTCGATCGCCGATTCAGCGAGTTCAGGAAGGTTTGGTTCTTCGGAACTCAGGTCTTTGCCAAAGGCGGCTGCAAAAGACAATTTTGCGAGGGAAGTGACCGCCAGGATTGCAAGGGTGTACTCGCCAATGGTCATTCGGGTGGCAAACGGGAC
>Ga0187856_1002198_pt1 | contig 14607 bp, 19 predicted proteins | sample June2016WEW_8_40_FD_132443 | JGI IMG/M metagenome (GOLD analysis project Ga0187856, IMG submission 132443) | Peatland microbial communities from SPRUCE experiment site at the Marcell Experimental Forest, Minnesota, USA - June2016WEW_8_40 | ecosystem: Environmental > Terrestrial > Soil > Wetlands...
AAAGCCCTTTCCCCCTCCCCCAAAACCCCCCACCCCCAATCCCATATGTAAAATCTAGGGGCGACCCGCTGGATCGCCCCTAGATTTTGGGTGGCACAGGTGTCTCGCTTGTGCTAAATATGCAGGTAGAACATGATTAAGAATCGACTTATGGTATTCTGCGCCGATATAGGTTCCATCAAGAAGGGCAACTTTGCTTGGGCAAGGGGAGTTCCATCAGATAATGGTTTGACGAAGATTTATTCGAAAAAAGATATTCATGATTTAGTGTCTGCGGTTGCAGAAGATTTAAACTCGGGTTGTTCTGTTGCCATGGGCTTTGAGTGCTCCCTGTTTGTGCCAATAGCGGATGACTTCATCGGCAGTTGGATACCCCCCTCCCCCCAAGGGGGGAGAGGGAAATAGCTTGTAAATTCCATGAATTGATTAGCTAGTGGGCATACCAAAGTTCAAAAAAATCCCTACTGCCTGCCTCATCGCAAAAACCTTGCCGGACACTACTGGGGTGTAGGGGGAGGGCAGGGATTTTTTGTAAGCATCCCTGGCCCTCCCGGCACCATCATCTTTGCTAATGCGAGAAGGCGATCTCCGGGTAGACCTCCTCGGGGTTAAAGACCTTGGGGTCGGCGATTTTCCAACCTTGCTGGCCCAGGCGGCGGTGGAAGCAGGACTGGTAGCCTAGCTCGCAGGCGCCGCCGGCGGGGCGCACCCGGAGGAGCAGTTGATCGCCCTGACAGTTGAGGCGAATCTCCAACACCTCATGGAAGTGCCCCGAGCCCTCCCCCTTGGCCACCACCTTGCGCCTTTGGGGATGGTAATAATGGAGACGGCCGGTGGCGGCCACTAGCTCCAGGGCCTCCCGGTTCAATTGCACCAGCATCAGCACCGCGCCCGAATCGGCCTCCTGGATGACTGCGGGCAGGGCGCGGCCGTGAGGCAAGGGGAGTAACGAAGGCAAGTGGCGCCATTTCTGGAAATCTTGGTTCAAGGGGTCCTCCAAACTGTCTTTGTCCTTGCGGTCCAATTTTTTCTAAAAAAACTGCTCTCGTATCAGTCCTTATTTTTGCCGGTGGTCCTTTTTAGTCCAGAAAAAGCCTTGACATATTTGGGAAATGGATGGTATCTATGGCACAGGGAAAGTGAAAAAGAGCACAAACAAATAAGGCGAACAAGGGAGGAGCCAACAAATGGCAAGACTCGGTTACATTGAATTTTACTACAGCACAAAACATAAACCGATCGAAAAATATAAATGTGATAACGCCAATGCGCTCAACCTGCTGAAGAGCCTGGAGTCCAAGGGTGTGGAAACGGCGGCCATTGACCTGGGCGACAATCCCGATCCCTTCCGGCAATACCATAAGGCATCCAGTGGCCCCGCCTCCGAGTATCGCCCCATCTTTGGTGAGGTGCGGGGTTCGGATTATAAGGAATACTTCGGCAAAACCATCCCGGCCCTCTGCTGCTATGCCAAGAAAGGCGACCGGGCCCCGCTGGAGGTATTTCCCCGCATGGACCATAAGCTGGGGCGGGTCTATCTAATTGAGGAATTCCTGGAGAATTATATCTGCGAGCTGGAAGGCCAGCAAGAATGCGAGGAAGCCCGCTAGTCCGCTAAATATTGCCTTCAGGCCCCACCCGGGGATGGGTGGGGCCTATGTTATCTGTTTTGTCTTTTTGTCAGCGGGCAGCCGCCACGAGCTCAACGCCCCCGGAATCCGAAGGGCTCGGCAGCAATTCCCTCAGGGTCTTTTCGTAACCTTCGTAGGCGGGGCGGCCAAACAGGACGAAGCGGACCAGCTTGACCTCCGCATGTCCGGCCAGATAAGTTAGCACCGCTTGCAAGGCGATGCGGGCGGCCGCGGCCAGGGGATAGCCGTAGGCGCCGGTGGAAATGGAAGGGAAGGCCACGGAGGTGATGCCCTGGCCGGAGGCCAACTTCAGGCTCTCCCTATAGCAGGAAGCGAGTAATTCGGCCTCCCGCGCCCCCCCGTCCTTATAGACCGGACCCACTGTATGGATGACGTAGCGGGCCTTGAGGTTGCCGCCGCGGGTGAGGCGGGCCTCACCCGTGGGGCAGCCCCCCAAACGGCGGCACTCTTCCAGGATAGCGGGACCGCCGGCCCGGTGAATGGCGCCGTCCACCCCCCCGCCGCCCAACAGCGAGGGGTTGGCGGCATTGACGATGGCCTCGGTATCTTGCCGGGTGATATCCCCCTCCAGCAATTCCAGGCGCGACTCGCCGATCTTCACTTCCATGGGAGCTTCTGTTCCCGGTCGCTGATGGTCCGGAGATAAGTGGGGCGGGGCCTCACCCCGCCCCTGCAGGACTCGCCCCCGGACCATGGCGGGTTGGGGGGACGCCCCTTAAAAGAAATTAAAAACCCACGAGGCGTCCGGCTATTTGTTGATCAGGCGGTAATGGTCCGCCTGTTTGGTCCAGCTGCTGGTGGGAAATTTAGCGGTCAGCTCGTCGTAGGTTTCCCGCAAAGTTTTGGGGTCGTGGCTCATCTTATATTTGGCCGCCCCCAGGAAAAACAAGGCCTCCGCGGCCGCCTCCCTATCGGGGTGACAGGAGATGACCTCCTCGAAGAGGGCGCGGGCCTCGGCAAACTGGTCAGTATCCAGGGCCCACTTGCCTTTGGCCGTCATCAAGGTGGGGATCAGGTCTTCCGGGGTGAAAAACCCTACGCCCCGGTAGTGCTCTCGCCCCTCCGCGGACAGCACCAGCAGGGTGGGAGTCCAGCTCACCGAAAACCTCTGCATCATGGCGGTGTTGGAGGATTCGATCTTTACCGGGACAAAGTTCAAGGAAATAAACTTGGCCACCTTCTCGTTGGAGTACGTAACCGCACCCATCTGTTGGCAGCCCAGTCACTTGGGGTTAAAAAAATCCAGGAAAATAGGCTTATTGATCTTGCGTGCGATTTCCTGACCCTTGGCCAAATCGTCCAGCCAGCAGATCTCCAATGCCATCTGTGCCTCCTTTTACAAGGTCGCCCAGCCCCTTGGGGGCGTCCGGGCATCCTCCCGGGGGCGGTCCGGGATTCCAGCGCCATGGCCGGAAATGGTTTGGGCCCTATCCGGCCCAAAGGTGATATTACTTGAACCAAACATAATCATCACTGGGCAAAAAGCAAGCTGGGCAAAAAGCAAGGAGCCGTTAGCCCACGGGTAATAAGCCGCTCCGGAAAACCGGGGGGCCCGGCACAAATAACATTGCGCCGGTTGCGGCGGCCTTGCCTCATCCTTATCTTAAATGGGCAAAAATCCAGGGGAGGCTCCATTATGCGCGGTAAATGTCAGGTGGCGGAGCTGGAAGGGCGCGAACTCGATTCCTATGACATGATTACAGTCCTGGGTCTCTTGAAGGAATATGACTGGAAGGAAATCTGGCAGCGCTATGGGCCCGGAGGGAAGCAGGCCGGGAGGATTAACCTGATGCTGAGCACCGCAAGCTATTACGTGGAGATGACCGTGGAGATGCTCGCTTCCCTGGCCTTGTCTTCTAAGTATCAGGCCTCCCCCAACTTGATGCAAGCCCTGATTCGCCGCCTCCTTTGCAACCACCGCCACAGCCTCATCGTGGAAAAGCTGAAGAGCTACGGAGTGCCCATTGAAGACCAGAGCCAGTTTAACCTTCACTGTTCAGTGGGCACCATCGGGGTGGATATGGTGGTGAACTGGCAGTCTAACGCCCCTGAGTACATCTTCCGCAAGTTCGGCACCTGTAAGGTTGAGCAAGAGGAGCAACGCCCCCTGGACCACTACGATCTGGTTTCCATCCTCTATCTGGCCCAGCAGAACCGCACCCGGCAAGTGCTGCAGCATTATGTGCCCCAGGAGATTTTAAACGAAGAAAGCGAAGGAAAGCAGGTGGTGTGCTTCCAAAGCCTGGCGGGAGACTATCAGGTGGATTTCTTCTTCCAGAGAATCCACAATGATGTGCCTCGGGAGGTGCCATCCCGGGGCAATGTCTCTTCGGCCACCATGCACAACGTCTTGCGACGCTTGTTCGCCGGCCACACCCCGGAATTGACCGTTAAGGAATTGGCGGACAAGGGCATCAGGATCAGCAAAGAGGAGGTTTCCCGGGGTTTTGACCTCGCCCGCATCCTCAATGATAATTTTATCGAGATGCAGTTTAAGAAATAATAGAAAGTGGCAGGAGGACATAATGGTTACTGCTCCAAAGCCGGTACCCGAAGGGTATCACACGATTACCCCTCACCTGGTAGTGCGGGACGCCGCAGAGGCAATCGCCTTCTATCAGAAGGCCTTTGGCGCAGTAGAGAACTACCGTCTCAATGGACCCGATGGCAAGGCGGTCATGCATGGCGAGCTAAAAATCGGCGACTCGATTATCTTCCTGGGGGCGGAATCCCCTGGCTCGGAATGCAAATCGCCCGCCACCTTGAAAGGTACGGCCGTCGAGCTCTACCTCTACGTAAAAGACGCGGATGCCGCCTACCGCCAGGCTGTAGCCGCCGGCGCCAAGGCGGTCAGGCCGGTCCAAGAGATGTTTTGGGGCGACCGCATGGGCAGTCTTGAAGATCCCTTTGGGCATCGCTGGTCGGTGGCGACCCGTATCAAGGATTTGTCCCAGGAAGAGAGCGCCGAGGGAGCCCGCGAGTTTTTCTCTGCACACGGCTAAAAAAAGTCTAGGTAAGGGATCATGGCAGGGGAACCGGGCCGGGTGTTGAACCCGCCTATGTCGCCATTTGATTATATAGTAAAATTAAGTAGTTAATTGGTTAAGGCAGCTTGGATTTTGGCCATTGTGCCCAACATTGTGCCAATCCAGGTTGCCTTTTCCATTTTAAGAGCCGGACAAGAAACCCTCAAAAGCAGAACCGTCATGCCTGGTCAAATTAGGGATGTAGCGCCCGTAGGTTTTGTATACCATCGAGGTGTTCACATGTCCCAAAGTCCTTGCCACCCACTCCGGTGACTCACCTGCTGCCAGCGCCCAGGACGCAAAGGTGTGCCGGGTTTCATACATCCGACGGAATGGTAGACCACTTTTCCTTATGGCCCTTACCCACACCTCCCGAATTGCCTCCCGATTAATTGGCCTTCCCGGGCTATTCAGAAAAACATATGGGCTTTGGATTCCGGCCAATTGGATTTTTTGTTGGTCGAGCACCTTACCGATAGAGGGCCGGATTTCAATTCGCCGGTTACTCTCGGGGGTTTTTAGATCAGTCTTTTCCACGTTTCTCACCCGGCTCAGCTCGATATGTATGAACCGGTCATCGATGGCACCCCATTTCAGCGCCACCTGTTCTGATGGCCTCAAACCCGTCTGAACCGCCAACTCAAAATATGGCCGGTACCAGGTTGGCATGAATTTCATCAGGAGAATCCATTCGTCCATGGAAAAAGGGTTAATGCGGATTTTTTTCAATTTGGGCAGTTTGAGCCCGTTGAACGGGTCTGGTAGATCATTCCAGTCATACTCTCCGCAGGCATCCTTAAAAATGACCCTCAGTGGGATCAGGGTATTGTGGATACGTTTAGGAGAAAGAGGAGTACCTTTGCTCGTTTTCTTGGCGTGTAGAAAAGCCAGGAATTTCTTCATGAGAACCGGTCGGAACTCCATGAGGGTCAAGTCCCCAAAATATGGCAGGAGGTGAGTTTTGAGAATGCTGCTATAATCCCTTGCTTGGCTCTCGCTCATCCCTGGCCGCATTTCCACCCACCACCTCTCCACATAATCTTTGAAGAGAACGTCTTTGGGGTCTTTCCGAAAATTCCTACCCTCCAACCTGGCAAAATATTCCTTCCTCTTGCTATGAGAGAATCTTTTGCCAAACTCAAAAATCCCGGTTCCAATTTCAGAGACGATGAGATCCAACATTCTTCTTAATTGGCGCCGGTTTATGGGATTATCATCAAGCCCGGATGGTTCTCTTACCCGCTCGCCCAGATAGCGAAAATCCACCCATAGCTTCCCCCCTCGGCCATAGACCCTACCTATCTTACCGGCATTAACCCGTTCAGATTTTCGGGTATGACGTTTTTGCTCTTGGGGTTGAGGAAAGTTGAGAATTTTAACGTGTTCCATGAAGGAACCCCTTTCCGCCTTTCCGACCACCTCCCTTCTGTCCGGATGTCACCAAGGACGTTGTATCAAGGAAGAGAAGGGGGTGTCAATCACATATATCTATATGTTTATCAGGCACTTATCTGATTTCTCAGATTTGGTGCCATGAAGCCATGCCTCTACCGCACTCCAGATAAAAAGAACCTTGCGGGGCGTCGGTTTGAGGTAATGGATGTTCTCCCTAAACTCCTTCCGGCAAATCAGATTGCGGATGGTGCCCGGAGCCATCTTGATCCTTCGGCTAAGCTCTATGGTCGTAAGATACTCTTCCATATGGCACCCCATTGGACATATTTGCGGCGAATCGCTTACCCAGTAAAGGGCATGTAGATCTATCCGCCTCTATATTTAATGGGGTGACAGGTGGCGGCACACCTGTGTCAATGGACGGCACAGCGATGGCACACGGGAATTAACGATGGAAATTTAAAATTTTTTTTGGGGTGTTTGAGGAGGGTATAAAATCCATTCGGGCCGAATACCTGGGCCTGGCCTATAAGAGCAGTTGTGTCCAGTGTGGATAGTTTCAGGCCGCTCCAAATTAAGGTAAGGTTTTAAGGCAGGCACTTTTTCATGGATTTCCTTTATGGCAAGTTTTTGCACATTGGTTCGGGCACTTTCAGACTCCGGTGTACGAAATTTTAACTTTTTACCACCAAGTCTCCCTTCATTCAGATATTTTTCCAGGAATTCAATTTTTTTATCTAATTTGTTAATTTCTTCATCATAATTGGCTTCTACTTGTTCTATCAATTCTAATGATTGATTTTTAATATTAAGGTCATCATGTTGTTGCTTAAGTTCGATTAATAACTCTTTAACTTGAGATTCAGTACGAGAATCAATTATTTTTTTAGTCCATTCAGGAGCAAAACTATCCTCATAAAAATTAAAATGTTTTACTTGACCAACGCCCTCTATTTGGGGAGATTTTCCTAAATGGTAAACAACTTCCACCGGAACCTCTTTTCCAGAATGGTGAAGCAGATAATGGATAAATGCAAGACCTTTATACCGTGTACCGTCAAGGTGGGCCTCTTTTCCCGGCTCTCCGATAAGCCAATCTTCCCCCTGTTGATAAAATGAAAAAGTAGGGATAAGGCTTTGTGCAACTTCCGATTCTTTTAGAGTTGGCTCAACTGATTTTGGTAAGACTTTCTGGGATTCTGATTTTAAACCTTGCTCAACAATCATATTTCTTTTCCATAAATTTGAAGAACTTTCTTGTTTAATTTTATAAATTTTATAATCACTGAACAATTTATTTACATTTTCAGGTGCGCTATGAGGACGTTCATAACTTAAATAAATGGGTAATACCAATAAATACTTTTGATGATACTCATATGATATAAAATCAAGGGGGTAAGGATATTTCGGCCTTAGTTTTTTAGATGCACTTTTAATCTATTTTTGTATATTTTCCAAGTCAGACTTATTTAATTCAGCAATTATCCTTAATCCAGTTGGTGGAAGAAAAGGTGCGCCTTCATCAATTTCTTCATCAATCCCAATAATAATGTACCCCCCTCCAAAATCTACATCATTAGCTAATGCACAAATCGTTTGTATCATTAGATTTTTAGTCTCTGGATTCCAGGTTGATTTAAAGAACACAGTTAAAGTTTCATTGCCAGCTTGAATAAGAGACTCAATATTACCAGGCCAGCGTATGTAACGAGGCTTTCTCTTAACAGGTTTATCGGAAATACCTTGGTCTGATTCAATATATCTACTTGCAATAACTTGTTCGTAAAGTTTCTCATCAATTTTCTGAAAACTATATATTCTCATATTGTAACTTTTTTCGGCAGTAATAACAGTAAGACAAAATGGAAAATAAATTGGATTTTCAAATAAATCATCTGGAAAATAACAAATATACTGGATAATACTGTCATAATATATATTGATATTTACAATTAAAAATATTCTGGCTATGATTTTCTTATTTGTTAATACAACTCCATTAAATATAAAGGCGAAAAACCCATAACTTGTAATAATGATAAAAAAATCCTTAGTTAATCCATATTTGGGAAAGTAAATTATAGTTAAGATGATCCCACACAATCCTAATAAAAGAAAAGTGAAAGGTCTTATATCCTTATATATTATCTGTTCGCCGCTTTCTAATTTAAAAAACATTAAAACTCCATTCTTAAACTTAAAAAATAGTTCAGTATACTGCATATATACCATGTTTTCTTCAGGATGACCAGTCCGTATACCACAAATGCACCTTCCTCCCCCCCCCCCAGCCCTCATATTCCTTCCCCGCTTTTTTCCTCTGGTTTTCCTTCACTAAAAATCCCCCATTCTCATCCATTAAAAAAATCCTCTATCCCCACACAGGAAAAAATTTATTGTCGCCCAGGAGAGCCGTGCGGGGGGGGATTTTTGGATTTCTGGTAAGTCAAGGAAGGATAAACTATTGCTTGGCTGCAAATCTCCTTGTCTGGAGCTTTAGGTGCAGTCGTTTTTTTTTGGCGAGGCTTTGAGGTGGAGTGGTTGGTGGGATTCTGGCTTGGGGATATGCCGAATTGGGACTTCCTTCACTATTGACATCAATCATCCCTTGTGAAATAAGAAAGGTATCTGTAAAAAGCTAACCCTAAATTTAGACTGGGGAGGACAAAATCTCAAGTTCAAGGCCGGATCGCATGTTGGCGTCATGGAAACCTACGGCATACGAGTCCAAGTCCGTCCCAAAATCTCCGCCAAGGAATTCATAACTCTAATCCGATATTCTCTCTCCGGGAGAATTTCTCCGGATTATTATCGATCCTTCTCGGACCTCACCTGGGAGGTTGGTTTCGAGGATGCCCTCTGCACCCTTCTCTATGATGAGGCCAACGAGATCCTGAAGATGTGGCTTTCTCGCAAGTATGAGGAAAGAAGTTATTCATCTCTGAACAAGCATAATAACAACATTATTACAAAATAATATTTAAGGTTAAATGTATTCTAATAAGGTTTTATTATAGACCAACTAATATATTATCCATGAGATTATTCTCAATGATAGGAGGTATGATTAATGTCTGAAAGGATAAGACATATTCTTGATGTAATTAAGTATGTTAAAGACAATTGGGCTGGGGGAAATATATCAGGAATGCGTAGAAGTGCAGATAAGCTTATTTCAAAAAAATATCATGTTAAGGATAGAACTATTGTTGATAAATATAGAAGACAATTGAAAGATAAACATGGGAATGATCTTGGTACCGAGAATTTTGATAGGTTGGTACAAAAATGGTTACAAGAGAAGGATCAAGAACTTAAAGCCATAATTATAGAGCATTGCGTTGATCCTTCGGATCGGAAAATGGTTATGGATTTCTTTGAAGAATTTAATGGTCCGGCAATACAACAGCGCGAGGTTAAACCACGTGAGAGAGAATATTGGATATTTCAAACTAATCCAGAATATTATGATCTAAAGGGAGCGTTAAAATTATTAAAGGAACAAAATTGGCTGGTGGTTCAACACAAAGATAGAATCAGGAAGGGTGACGCTGTCTACATTTGGCAATCTGGACCAAGTTCCGGAATATATGCCATCGCAGAAGTTCTAACTAATCCCGGACCTCTTCCCGAAAATCCTGCAGAACGCCCCTTTGTTAAAACACCAGAAAAGTTTGAAGGTGAAAAACCGAGGGTTCGTTTATCGATAAACCGAGTGCTTCAAAAACCGGTTAGCAAATCTCTATTGTTAAAGATACCAGAGATCGCTAATTTAAAAATCATTAGCGCTGCTCAGGGGACCAATTTTTCACTAACACCTGAGCAAGCGCACTTAATAGATCAGCTAATTGATGCTCCAGTAGAGCCAAATATTTGGTGGGTAAACCAAGGAACTACTTTGCAAGCTGAGGTGCAAGGTGGCTTCCTCTGGGCCCCCTTTAAGTCTAAGTCGGGCCGATCAATGTCCCATTGGGACACCATGGCCGAGGTAAACCAGCACGATATCATCGTTCATTATGCTAACGGGGCTCTTCGTTATGTAAGTAAAGTTCTCCAGGCAGCGATTGAAACCACCAAACCGGCCACTTTGAAAGAAGAAGATTGGTCAACCGACGGGCGGATGGTCAAGGTGGAATACCATGAATTGACTCCACAAATACCTATAAAGAAGATTTCTGAAGCCACCCTACAGCTCGATATTTCCCAAGGTCCTATCAATAGCTCAGGAGGGGTGAAGCAAGGTTACCTTTTTCGCCTTACCCCCGATGCTCTGGGCATTATCCAGAATTCGCAGCCAGAAACCAAATGGCCCGATTTTGCGATTATGCCTAAGACTCCACCAGTTATCAAAAATCCTGAGTATCCCCTTCTTCAAGTTGCTTTAGAGACCAGTTTTCCTGAAGACCAATTAGCTCACTGGGTACATGCCATTGAACGCAAGGGCCAGGCGATCGTTTACGGACCGCCAGGTACCGGAAAAACCTATATCGCTGAAAAGCTTGCTTTACATCTGATTGGAGGCGGGGACGGGTTTCAGGAAGTAGTCCAGTTTCACCCAGCATACTCTTACGAGGATTTTATTCAAGGGATTCGGCCCAAGGCCCGACCGGACGGGAGCCTTGATTATCCGGTGGTCGCTGGTCGCTTCCTGGAATTTTGTGACAGGTCTAAATCTCGCCAAGGGCGCTGCGTTTTAATCATCGATGAAATAAACCGGGCTAACCTCTCCCAGGTATTCGGGGAGCTCATGTATCTCCTGGAATACCGCAATCGTGAAGTTCCATTGGCGAGTGGGGGCATTTTCCAGATCCCCACAAATATTCGACTGATAGGCACAATGAATACAGCTGATCGTTCTATTGCCTTAGTAGATCATGCCTTGCGCCGGCGGTTCGCCTTTTTGCGTCTGTACCCTAACTACGAGGTCCTGAGTAAATATCATGCAAACACGGGATTTCCTGTTGAGAACTTGATCCAAACCCTACGCCACTTGAACAATCAAATCGGTGACCCGCATTACGAGGTGGGGATCTCATTTTTTCTGAGAAAAGATTTAGAAAGCCAAATCGAAGATATTTGGGGGATGGAAATTGAGCCATATTTGGAAGAATACTTTTTTGATCAGCCCGAAAAAGTCGGCGAGTTTCGCTGGCAAAAGGTTCATAAAAAGATCTTTCCATGATCGAATCACGCCCAAAGATTATTGAGCTCACCGAATATACTCCCATTCGTTTTCCTCCAAGAGATATTTCTCCCTTAATTGGCGAAATGCTCTGGCGAAATTATGGGGCGCAAGTGGCGGTAGATTTCCCCTCCCCCATAACAGACGGACAGTGGCAACTGACCTCACAAGGCTGGGTGGGCTTCATTCCATTAACCCCAGAATTGGGTATCTCCTTACAGCCCAAAGTTGAACTGAAAAACCTCTTCGGCATGTTGGAATATGGCTATCGTCTTAAAATCCGCTTTCTTGAAGGTTTGTGGGATAGCAATTCACTCGAAGAATTTTATGAGCGCCTGGCAAACATTTTGGCCCGGCGAGTCTTAGATCGAGGGCGCAAAGGTTTCTATCGGGCCTATATTCCCCGAAATGAGAAATCGGGCTTTATTCGTGGACGAATGGACTTGCCAGCAGCGATTAGAAGGCCTTGGGATACCAGAATCCGATGTCATTATGAGGAGCATACCCCCGATATCCCAGAGAACCAGATTTTGGCTTGGACTCTTTCTCGGATTGCTCGGAGTGGGGCTTGTACTGAACGGGTGCAGCCAACAATAAGGCGTGCCTACCGAGCTTTGCAATGATCCGTTACGATGGCGCCATGTGGTCCAGACGATTGCATAGGGAGAAGATATCACCGACTAAACGATGATTACCAGCCGCTCCATTCCTTGTGCAGGTTTTTCTTAGAGCAAAGTGGCCCCACCCATGAGATGGGCGATCGGAAGATGTTGCCATTTTTAATCGATATGGCCCGGCTCTACGAAATCTTTGTGGCTGAATGGCTGAAGGTCCACCTACCCTATCCTTTTCAGCTAAAGTCTCAAGAGAGAGTAGTTATTGGCCCTAATCAAGAAGTGCGCTTTGATATAGATTTAGTACTTTACGATGTTGAAACTGGTAGAGCACGTTGTGTGCTGGATACAAAGTATAAGAAATCTCTAACACCGGCTCCAGAGGACATTGCCCAAGTTGTCGCTTACGCAGACGCAAAGAATTGCCATGATGCAATCCTAATTTATCCTACACCGCTTACCGATTCTTTGGATGTACAGGTTGGCGATAACCGTGTTCGGAGCCTAATCTTCTCTATAAATGGCGATTTAGATGAGGCTGGCAATAAATTTATAGAAATTTTACTTATGAGTTGATTGGATATAAAACCAGCTCACCATTTCTTGAACGGTCATAATCAAACGGCTCAAGTTTGCTATGCCCAATGTGGTTAACTACAACCCAAAGCATACCGGACTAATTATCTCAGACAACCATCATGAAAACCGTAACAGCCGCAATATTGGTTAAAAATGGAAAAATCTTGATTGCCCAACGAAAGCATGGAGACAAGCTTGCCCAAAAATGGGAGTTTCCCGGTGGTAAGATCGAAGATGGAGAAACCCCGGAAAAATGCCTTCAAAGGGAGATGAAAGAGGAATTCCAAATTGAGGTTTCAGTTGGAAAATATTTAGGAGAAAGCATCTACCATTATCCTCATGGCTCCATAAGACTCGTTGCCTATCGAACTTTTTGGGAAAGAGGGGAACTGCTACCCAGGGCTCATGAAGAATTTAAATGGGTATCGGTTCATGAACTCCAGTATTATGATTTTGCTCCGGCGGATATCTCATTTGTCGAGAAGCTGAGGAGAGGAGAAATTGAGCTTCCGCTATCAAAATCATTATAAATTAAACGTCGTAAGCCTGAAAATTGCGATCCATGTCGATGGTTTTGGCTTTCATTGAGGTTAGCGGAAAAATGCCCAAAGAATTTAAACCCGGTGAAGTGGATTTGTGTCTCTCACAAGTGGGGCGGTAAGACCCTGGCTACGGTTATAAGGATACAGGGAAAAGAAGTTTATTGGCTAAAGGATAATGCAACTGGGAAAGACTTTTTCTGTGGCGCGAAGTGGATTGAGAGTATAGAGGAAACAAAGCATTAGGTCGGGAGTAAGCGATGGAGATTTTAGTTAGAATATTCACGTGATTGTTAAAGATATTTTTTGAATAACTTTAGTAAAGGTGGTGTTTAGATGAAACCACCCTTGATTTTGCGGGCTATTATTGCCTTCGGTTTATTAGCCTATTTTGTTTGTGCCCTTATAATTGGGATTACAGTCAGTATTGTTTGGATTACCCGGCCTTTTCAAGACTATCATTGTCGATTTGTCGGTTTGCTAGGTTTGCTTGGAATAATCATTGCTATTGCAACTACGGCAGTGATAGTAATTTTGGCTTGTATGCCAATTTATTATGTTAATAAGAGGACGAAAGTTTTCAAAGATAACTTTCCAGAATAAAGGAGATAATCACGAATTTTGCTAATTCTTTCCAGATCCGGATTGGCATTAAAGCGCCACGTAGATTTCTGGTATTGAGGGATAAATTGACGAAGAAAAAATAGAACGCCATTTTCCAGCAAAGCTCCGATTTGCCCTCATAATCCTTTTGCCAAAATTTGTGTATGGGTGTAGGGGTATGTATACTTTTTCTATCCCCAATCCTATAAAAATAAATATTATATTTATAGAAGAAAGGAGTGAAAAACCCTACATACCTATACACCCCTACACAACTATTATTAATTCGAACCATCCAAATGTTCATTATCTTTTATAAACAATTTAATGAAAAAGAATAGGCCCCCGGATTATCCACTCATCCGGAGGCCATTCTCGTTCACTTCACCATCGCCAAAATCTGTCCCCCGACTTTTTGTAGTTTATAGCTGCTTTCAGCAGGAAGGTTCGGGAACTGAGCGGCAGAGGTGTAGGTATTCACGATGTGGAACATCGTAAACCCGGCTTCTTTCTCCCAGCCAAATTCAACGGCTTCTTGCTCCCGTTTGTCAAGTTGAAATTGCCGATTGAAATTGGCGATGGTGGCCTTGGGCTCTTCCACTTTGGTTTCCAGGGAGATTTTGAATTTGTCTTTTTGCCGGGATAATTGATAACCAACCGCAGTTAACACATTGGGTAGATCATCCAAAATTTTCCGAGAAATGTGCCGGTAGGAGGAGGAAATTTGGGTTTTGGAAATCATCCCGTTGGTGCAGTCAGCCGCAGGAAGAAGGCTGAAATTCTCAGGGATGAAATTCCCACTTCCGAATTGGCGATGGAAATGCCGGGAGTGATCTTATCGCCGTTGACCCCAAAGGTTTTAGTGGCGTCAGGAATACTCATGGAGAAGAAATCCTGATCCAAATTCACTTGCACCTCGGTTTTTCTTGAATATCCCAATTCTTCCAACCGGGTCAAGATTTCATAGTGATCCATGGGCTTGTATCTCGGTGTGAACATCGCCCTTACTTCATC